>Ga0315289_10001368_pt1 | contig 37796 bp, 41 predicted proteins | sample YL17G11_40_MG_FD_203452 | JGI IMG/M metagenome (GOLD analysis project Ga0315289, IMG submission 203452) | Sediment microbial communities from Yellowstone Lake, YNP, Wyoming, USA - YL17G11_40 | ecosystem: Environmental > Aquatic > Freshwater > Lake > Sediment | place: USA: Wyoming | collected...
ACCAGCAAACGCCGGCCTTCGGAGCCCAAGCGCGTGTTGCACGCTTCCAGGAAGCTCTGGAGGGCTGGCAGATCCTCCGGCACTTCGCCCCCCTCGACCCGGCTCTGCACGGTCTGTCCAATGTGCCGGACGAGAAGTCCCAGCGAGCTGAAAGCCTTCGCTTCCTGCATGGAGATCACCAGCGGCACAACATTGCCGGGCAGGAATCCGGCCAGATTCCGCAGCACGGTGGACTTGCCCATCCTCCGCCGGCCACATAAGACGATCCCCGGGCAGCCGGTGCTCAGCATTACCTGCCTCTCCAACTCCCCAACCACCCCGTCCCGAGGGACGAAGGCTTCACGGTCGCGATCCACTGGGTCGCCGGCGCGGAAAACCTGGGTCGCCGGCTGCTTGGAAAGAACGGCTTGGGCATGCTGGATGGTATTCAGCCGCGTTTGAAGCCGGGAAATCTCATCGACCCACTCTCGAACCTGCCGGGTCTGGCGCAAGAAGCCTCTCCGGCCTTCGGGAAGTTGAGCCACAACACTGGAGAGTTGACTCAGATCCGAAACCTGGTCAGCCTTTGCGTGCCAGCAGGACGACCCTGGCGCGGAACGCGGCCACACGCTGGCTCGGGTACTCAGCGATGAGCCGTTCGATCTCCTCCTCGCCTGCCGCAGCGTCCGCCTCGGCGTGGGCCACCAGGAGGCGATCGAGGTGAGGGAACGGCAGCCAGCACACGTCGTCCCAGGCCACGGGGTGGTAGCGATAGCGGCGACCGCGAGGCTTCGGCCAGACCAACAGAAAGTGGGGAGCGTAGTAGTAAAGACGGAAATAGGCGACGCCGACGGCGATCCCGCCGAAAGTGCCTGCCGCGAGACCCCAAACCACCGGCATCCCCAAGGCAGCCGACACGGCGAAGCGGCCAGAGAATGACAGGAGAGCCACGTATGGCAGGGCATGCGCCCAGAGGCGCCAACCCGCGGCGAGCCGTCTGCCGCGAGGCACTTCCTCCAAAGACCGATGGAAACGCCTCGGCCGCCGATACAGCAGGCCGAGCCACCAGAGCGCCGCCTTGTGGTCGCCGAACCGCAGCCGAATCTGGTCGAGAGGCTTAGGATTCACTGTTGGCGTCCATGCAGTTCGACGGTTTGCATGTCGATCGACGACAGGGGATGGTCCCGGGGCAGCAGCGCCAGTTTCGAGATGCGCCGCGCGGACAGCACCCGATCCAGCTCGACCAAGTCTTCCGGCTCCGGCGGCACGCCGCTCTTGGTCCCGCACGCCGTCAGAATCTCGCTCACGAGGCCCCGGCGCGAGGCCGTGGTTCCCCGGTCCAGGTCCACCACAGCGAGGTCCGGCTGGAAGTCCTTGCGGATGTGGTCAACAAGCCGGCTCCATCTGGGGTTTCCGGTGACGATCAAGTTCACGGACTGATTGCGTTCCAGCAGGCGCGCGATTTGATCTCGCGCTCTGAGCCACTCTGGCGCGGGCGCGCCCAGGGCCGCGTCGCAGGCCTGGAGGACCAGATCCCATTGCGCAGGATCGGCATCGTGGGTGAGGTCCACGTAAAGCGGGTTGGGGCACTTGATCGCGTCGGGCATCACGCACGGGACGAGTAGTACCGGGACCACGCACCTGCGCCGGAAGTCCGGATCGCGCGCAACGGCCCTCTCCATCTCGTGCCGGCAGTAGGGGCTGTTCAGGTATTCCGGCGAGAGTACCAGGACGCTGACATTGGCGCGGTCCTGCCATCCATCCATCTGCCCGACCACAGCCTTGCCTGCCTGGAAGCGTTCTTAGTGAATGAAGACCTCCGCCCCGCCGGCCCTCAGGCCTCACCCCAGCCGACCTCCAGTAACTTCACCACGGCAGCCTTCAGTTCGGGAATGCGTTGCTGCACGATCTCCCAGACCACGTCGAGATCCACTCCCATGTAGTCGTGAATCAGGACGTCTCGCAGGCCGCAGATTCGCCGCCAGGGAACCTCCGGGTGGCTCTCGCGCAATTGGAGAGAAAGCCTCTTGCTGGCCTCGCCGATGATCTCCAGTTGCCGGATGACGGCGTCCTGCCAGTGGGGTGTGGACATGAAGACTTCACGGCCCACCGCGGTGTAACTCTCGATTCTGGCGACGGAATCCAGAATGTGTTGCAGATACGCCCGGTCGCCCTTCACAGGTTCACGGCCTCTTTGAGCACGGATTCCCGCATGTACGGACTCACAGCGGCTTCTGTGACCACGTGCACTTCGCGACCCAGCAGGTCTTCCACATCCTGCTTGATCGCAATGACGTCCAGGAGGGTACGCCCCCTCTCCATCTCCACCAGCAGATCCAGGTCGCTGTCAGCCCTGGCCTCCCCCCGTGCCACCGAACCGAACACCCGGAGATTTCTCGCACCGTGGCGAGCGGCAATCCGCTGGATCTGTTCCCGATGGGACTCCAGAATGTCACTAGTCCCCATACTCCGGCCCTTCGACAGACTTGGGCTTACATCCGCCCTGCACCATGATACACGGCAGCGGAGTCCTCCATGGCCCCCGGAAGCCGGCTGGAGAGCCGGCCGCGGGTTGAAAACCCGCCCTGCCTCAGAAGTTCACGATCGAGGCGAAGCTGACCGCCTCCAGACTGGCGCCGCCCACCAGCGCGCCGTCGAGGTCCACCTGGGCCATCAGGCCCTTGATGTTGTCGGGCTTGACGCTGCCGCCGTAGAGGATGCGGACCTGCTCGGCAGCGGCCTTCCCGTAACGCGCCTCGACCTGGCCGCGCAGGAAGCGGTGCGCCTCGGAGGCGATCTCGGGCGTGGCGGTCTTGCCCGTGCCGATGGCCCATACCGGCTCGTAGGCGATGGCGATGCGGGCAAACAGCTCCGGGGCGAGGCCCGCGATGCCGTCGCGGAACTGCGTGAGCAGCACAGCTTCGGTCTGACCCGCCTCGCGCTCGGCGAGGCGCTCGCCCAGGCACACGATGGGTCGCAGCCCTACTTCCAGGGCGGTTACGGTCCTCTTCAAGACCGTTTCGTCGGTCTCGCCGAAGTACTGCCGGCGCTCGCTGTGGCCGATGATGACCCACTGGGCGCCCACCGCCGCCAGCATGGGGCCGGAGACCTCGCCCGTATAGGCGCCTTCCTTGGCCCAGTGCAGGTTCTGGCCGCCGATCCCGATGCGCGTGCCGCGCACGGAGGCGACCGCCGCCGGCAGGTTCGGGAACGGCGGGCAGATGACCATGTCGCAGTGCGCCGCGCTCTCGACCAGCGGACGGAGCTTCTCGAAGAAGGCCGCCGTCTCCGCGGCCGTCTTGTACATCTTCCAGTTGCCTGCCATCAAAGGTCGTCGCATAGGATTGCCTCTAGAAAACTGGTTCCTTTCTGAAGTTGGATGCCGAAGTTGGCGGCCACGCTCTGCCCGATATCGGCGAGCGTGGCGCGCGTGCCGAGATCGGCCCCGCGCCGCGTCCGGGGCCCATAGGCCAGCAGGGGGACGTATTCCCGGCTATGGTCGGTCGAGGGCGTAGTAGGGTCATTGCCGTGATCCGCCGTCACGATCAGCAGATCGTCCGAACGCAGCCGGCCCAGCAGGTCTGGCAGCCAGGCGTCCACGACCTCCAGCGCCGCGGCGTAGCCCTCGACATCGTTGCGGTGGCCGTAGAGCATGTCGAAGTCCACCAGGTTGGTGAAGACGAGCCCCTCGGGCACGCTCGCCAGGGCCCCCAGCGTTTCCGCCATGCCCTCGGCGTTGTTGCGGCTCTGGGCGTGCCCGCGGATGCCCCGCCCCAGGTAGATGTCGAAGATCTTGCCCACGGCGAGGACGAAGACGCCGGCCCCGGCCAGCCGGTCGAGCAGCATGCCCGGCGGGGGCGCGACGGCGTAGTCGTGGCGGTTGGCGGAGTCGCGCACAAAAGCGCCGGGCGCGCCCACGAAGGGCCGGGCGATGACGCGCCCCACCTCGTGGGGCCCGCGCAGGATCTCGCGGGCGACCCGGCACATGAGGTAAAGCTCTTCCAGCGGGATGACCTGCTCGTGTGCCGCTATCTGGAAGACGCTGTCGGCGGAGGTGTAGACGATGGGCCGCCCCGTGCGCAGGTGCTCCTGGCCCAGTTCCTGGATGATCGCGGTACCCGAGGCGGGGTAGTTGCCCAGGGTCTGGCGCCCGGTGCGCCGCTGGAACTCCGCGATGATCTCGAGCGGGAAGCCGCCGGGGTAGGTCGGGAACGGGCGCTCGAGGTGGATGCCCGCCATCTCCCAGTGACCCGTGGTGGTGTCCTTGCCCGGGGAAGCCGTGGCGCAGCGCCCGAAGGCTGCTAGCGGCGCCGGCGGCGGGGCGAGGCCCGCCAGCGGCCGGATGTTGGCGATGCCCAGCGCGACCAGGTTCGGAATGCGGAGCGGCCGGCGCCGCGCGATGTTGCCCAGCGTGTCGCTGCCGGTGTCTCCGTAGGCGGCAGCGTCGGGCAGCTCTCCGATGCCCAGGCTGTCCAGCACCAGCAGGATGACCCGGCGATGATTCATGGGTGGGGGGCTGCCTCGAGGTGACGGTTGAGCTTCAGCGCTTCCTCGAGGCGCTCGGCGAGCATGTCCACGAAGCGCTCCGGGATGAAGCCGTTCATGCGGCTGACCACCTGGCCCTGCTTGCCGATCAGGATGGTGGTGGGGATGGAAGACACGCGCAGCAGACCGGCCAGGCCGTCGTCAAAGTACACCTTCTGGTCCCACTGGTTCTCTCGGAGGAACTCGGGCACCGCCTCCCGGTCTTCGTCGGTGTTCACCGACAGGAACACGACTTCGGGCCGACTCTTGAACCGCTGCTTGACCTGCTGGTAGAGCGGGTGCTGCACGCGGCAGGGCCCGCACCAGGTGGCCCAGAAATCCAGCACCAGCACCTTGCCGCGCAGGGAGGCCAGCGACAGCTTCCCTCCGTCCAGGCCGGAGAGGGTGTACTCGGAGGGGTCGGTGAGCTGGGCGTTGGGATCCACCTGGCGGAGCCGGAGGCGGCGCTCGGCCAGCAGGGCCGTGGTGCGGTCGTAGGCCTCCAGGACCAGGTCGCCGAGGCCGGTCTCGGTGTTCTTGAGCTTGCGGTAGAGTTCCCCCAGGCGGACGCGGATGGCGGCGCGGTCGGCGGGCGTGGCGCGCGCATCGGCGATGCTGAAGGCGTCGGCCAGATGGCGGAGCGCGCCCTCCGGATCGCCCGCCGTGACCAGCCACCGAGCGATCTCTTGCGCCGGCTCGCTGCTCGGATAGCTCTGGTAGGCCTTCCGCGCCAGGGCCGCCGCGGCCGCGGCCTTCCCCAGGGCGCCGGTGGCCCGGGCCTGGAGCAGCAGGGCCCGGCCCAGGGCCCGGTCCAGCTCCTCGCGCCACTTCCCCAGACCTGGGCGCGAGGGCGGCGGCTCCTTCTGGGCGGCTCCGAGCCCGGTCTCGAGGCGGCGCGCGTAGTCGAGCGCGCGCTGGGATTGCTCCTGGGCGGCTGGTTCGCCGGCCAGCAGGGCCCGCGCCACGCGTTCCAGCAGTTCCAGATCGTCGGCGTCCCTGGCCAGCACGCGCTCGCCGTAGAGTATGATGCGCCGGTCGTCCTTGCCCTCGAGGGCCGCCTGGGCCAGGGCACGTTCCAGTTCCGCGCGGCGGGAGGAGGCGGGGTACTTGGCAAGATGGCCCTCCACCACGCGGATGAAATCCACCGTGCTGTTGCCGACCTCCGCCAGCGCCTGCCCCAGCTCGCGCTCTTCCGCCCGCTGGGCCAGTAAGCTCACCGCAGAGACGCAGAGAACGCAGAGCAAACGCAAGACGAGGCTCATTGCTGGGGGCCGCCTGCGGCGCTCGCTCGGAAGGATTCCGCCAGCTTGGCCGCCCGCGCCCGGGCCATGTGCAGGTAGGACTCGCTCTTGGCGATGCGGTCCAGCAGCTTCAGGAACTGCTGGGGGGCGACCAGGCGGTTGCGGTCGCGCGAAACCTCCAGCTCGAGCAGCGCCTGGTTGACGCCCAGGCGGTCGTAGCGGGCGGCCCGTTCCAGCCGGATCAGGCACCGCTCGGTCTCGCTGATGCGCTCGAAGAAGTCCCACGCCAGCCGCGCGTCGGGATCGAGCGAGTAGTTGAACTTGACCTCGTGGTTCTCCTCTGGGCTCTGGTAGCGGAAGGTCTTGATGCCGGTGTTGGCCACCTTGAGGTTGGATTCCAGCGGGCGGGTGAAGCGCCCCAGCTTCTCGACCAGGGCGAAGACCTCGTCGGTCTCCTTCGCGGTGAGCTGGAAGCGGAGGGGGCTTTCGTCCTCGGGGGACTCCTGGTAGCCGGCCTGGCCGTGGCGGTCGATGGTGATGGCGACGTAGGCAGGCGAGCTGCCGGGGAAGGATTTCGAGTAGAAGAGCTTCGGCGGGTCCGCCGCCAGCAGAACCAGGGCGGCCGGAATCAGCCACAGCCGTCTCATGCCGGCCCCCCGGCCACGCGGCGGGTCACGTGGCAGATGGCCACGGCCAGCGCATCGGCAGCGTCTTCGGACTGGATGTCCCGCTGCAGTCCCAGCAGCGAGCGCACCATCATCTGGACCTGCTGTTTCTCGGCTCTCCCGTAGCCGACCACGGCGGTCTTGACCTCCAGAGGCGAGTATTCGCCGAACTCAAGGCCCGCTTCGGCCACCGTCACCAGGGCCACCCCGCGCACGTGCGCCAGCCGGAGCACGGTCTTCACGTTGACGGCGTAGAAGACTTCTTCAACCGCTGCGGCCTGCGGGGCGTACTGCCGGATGACTTCCCTGAGACCCCGCGCGATCTCGGCCAAGCGTTGTTCCAGGGGTTTGGTGGAGCGGGCCCGGATCACGCCCAGCCCGACCAGGCGGTGCGTGCACCCGTCACTGTCGATCACGCCGTAGCCGGTCCGCTCGACCCCGCAATCGATGCCCAGGACACGCATGTCCCGCCCGGGCACTCACTGCGCCAGGGCCTCCATCACTTTCTCGTCGATGTCGAAGTTCGAGTAGACGTTCTGGACGTCCTCGTGATCCTCCAGGGCCTCGCTCAGCTTCAGGATCTGCTGCGCTTCCTTGCTGTCCAGCCGCACCGAGGTGGTGGGGATCATGGCCACTTCCGCCGAGACGGTTTCCAGGCCGGCCTTCTGGATGGCGCCTACCACCGCCTCGTGGGCCTCGGGCGGCGAGACGATCTCCCAGTTGACGCCGTCATTGCGGATGTCTTCGGCGCCCGCGTCCAGCACCAGCTCCATGAGCTGCTCTTCGGTGGCCTTCTCCTGCGCGATCAGGATCTGGCCCTTGCGCTCGAAGAGCCTCGAGACGCTGCCCTGCTCGCCCAGCTTGCCCCCGTGCTTGGTGAAGATGTGCCGGATTTCGGCGACGGTCCGGTTGCGGTTGTCCGTGACCACCTGCACCAACACGGCCGCCCCGCCCGGGCCATAGCCCTCGAAGATCACCTCTTCGATCTGGCCGCCCCCGAGCTCCCCAGTGCCCCGCTGGACGGCGCGCTTGATGTTGTCCGCGGGCATGCTGGCAGCCTTGGCGGACAGGATGGCGGTGCGCAGCCGCGGGTTGGCATCCGGGTCGCCGCCGCTGCGGGCGGCGATGGTGATTTCCTTGATGACTCGCGTGAAGACGCGCCCGCGCTTGGCGTCCGTCGCGGCCTTCTTATGCTTGATAGTGGCCCATTTGGAATGGCCTGACATGGCGAACCTCTACTCGGCTAGGCGCTCTCTGGGTGAACCCAACCACCGAGGATAACAGAATCACGAAGCGCCCTCAACCAAGGAGCAGCTCGCGCGCCAGGCCACGGAACTGGAAGCGGCCGTGGAAGCCCAACCACGACGAGTTCCCGGCCCGCGGCGCCCGGCCGCCGGGGAAGGTGTATTGGTACGACGGTGGCCAGCTTCCCGAGAGGCGCAAGGATCTGGGGCGGGAGGCTCCCTTCGCGCGCCAGCATCCCCCGCGGGCCCGGATTCTGGTATCCTCGGACGGGAGATGCATCAGGAACAACTGCGCGCTTTGCTGGAACAGGTCCGCGCGGGGGCGGTGGACGTCGAGGCGGCCCTGGAGCGGATGCGGCGCCTGCCCTTCGAGGACCTGGGTTTCGCCAAGCTGGATCACCACCGCGCGCTACGTCACGGCATGCCCGAGGTGGTCTTCGCCCAGGGCAAGACGCCGGAGCAGGTGGTCGAGATCGCCGGCCGGCTGCTGGAGACCTCGCCGAACATGTTGATCACCCGGGCCGGCGCGGCCACCGCGGCCCAGGTCACGGCCCGGTTTCCCCAGGCCGAGTACTTCCCCCTTTCCGGGGCCATCCGCGTGTGGGGCGACCGCAGCGTCCACGGCAAAGGCAAGATTGCAGTGATTTCCGCCGGCACCAGCGACATCTCCGTGGCCGAGGAGGCCCAGGTCACCGCCGAGGTGATGGGTAACGACGTGGACACCATTTACGACATCGGCGTGGCCGGCATCCACCGGCTGATGAGCGCCCGGGAGCGGCTGTTCGAAGCGCGCGTGGTGGTGGTCTGCGCGGGCATGGAGGGCGCCTTGCCCAGCGTGGTGGGCGGCCTGGTATCCTGCCCCGTGATCGCGGTGCCGACCAGCGTGGGCTACGGCGCCAGTTTCCACGGACTGGCGGCGCTGCTGGGCATGCTGAACAGTTGCGCCAGCAACGTCACGGTGGTCAATATCGACAATGGTTTCGGGGCCGGCTACGTGGCCAGCCTGATCAATCGCCTGTAGCCTGTGGCTTGTCGCTGGCAGGGCTAACTGCAGGCTACACGCTACCAGCCCTTCACGCCGTGCGAACCAGAGCCTTCGCCGGGGCTTCCTCGGCGAACAGGTAGGCCCCGAACAGCGGCTTCTGAACCGAGTGGCCCCAGCGATTGACCTTCCAGCGGGCTTGCAGGTAGCGCACGTCCTGGCGTCCCGACAGATCCAGCGGCATCTGATACGTGCCGCAGTAAAACTTCTGCGGGAAGACCATCAGGGGCTTGTCGCCCCAGTTGGCTTGGTCCGCCGAGCCCCAGATCGCCAGATCCAGGCTTTCCTGTTCGAGAATCCGGGTGATGCCCAGCGTCAGCAACAGCAGCTTGCCCTGGGCGGACCCCAGGCTGAGTTCCGGACCGGTTCCGTCCTCCCGGATCACCGCCTCTGGCAGCAGAAAACTCTGAAACAAAGCCGCGCTCCGCCTCCTTCCAGCGTCTCATACTTCCTCAGAAAGGGAAAGCGCGCCGGGCGTGCCGATCTCCGGAACAGGGCTGTCCCGGAATGCGTATTTCCCAAGTGGGAGGTCGAGAGGACGCCATGTACTGCACCAAATGCGGCATCCAGCTCAGGGACGATGACCACTTCTGCTCCCGCTGCGGGACGCCCACGCGGCCGGACCAGAGCCGCGTGGTGATCCGCTCGCCGTTGAGCCGGCCCATGGACCAGAAGAAGATCGCCGGCGTGTGCGCCGGTTTCGCCCGCTATATGGACGTGGACGTCACCCTGATGCGCATCCTGTGGCTGGCTGTCGCCCTGTGCACCGGGATGGGCTTCATCGCCTACCTGGTGGCCTGGATCCTGATGCCCAAGGACTACCCCGCGCCCGCCGCCGCGCCGCAGCCCGCGGCGCAGCGCGCGTAGTCAACCTGCGACAGTGTTGACCGCGGCCCCGCGCCCGGCTTCGAAGGCGCGAATAGCCGCGTCCCGCTGGAGGATCCAGCCCAGCTCATCGACGCCCTCGAGCAGGCAGCGCTGGGCGAAGGGATCGATGGGGAACTGGATGGCGCGGCCGTCGGGGAGCGTGAGGGTTTGCGCGGAGAGGTCGATGGTGACGCTGGCCTCAGGGTCAAGCTGGAACAGCTCGGCGCGGATCGCGCGCGGCACGACGATGGGCAGCAGCGCATTCTTGAGCGCGTTCTGGCGGAAGATGTCGGCAAACGAAGTGCTCACCACGGCGCGGAAACCATACTGGGTGAGCGCCCAGGGCGCGTGCTCCCGCGAGCTGCCGCAGCCGAAGTTGTCCCCGGCGAGCAGGATCTGGCCGGCCTGGCCCCGCGGCTGGTTCAGGATGAAGTCGGGCTTGGGGCGGCCCTGGGCGTCGTAGCGCCAGTCGCAGAAGAGCGCTTCGCCGAAGCCTTCTCTTGTGGTGGCTTTGAGAAACCGCGCGGGGATGATCTGGTCGGTGTCGATGTTGTCCACCGGCAGCGGAACCAGGCGGCTGGTGAACTTCTCGAAGGGCTTCATAGCAGTGTCCTCACGTCGGTGACCACGCCGGTGACGGCGCAGGCGGCCGCGGTGAGCGGGCTGGCCAGCAGGGTGCGCGCGCCCGGCCCCTGGCGGCCCTCGAAGTTGCGGTTGCTGGTGGCCACGCAGTACTGGCCCGGCGCCACCTGGTCGCCGTTCATGGCGATGCACATCGAGCAGCCAGGGTGGCGCCACTCGGCTCCGGCGGCGCGGAAGATCTCGTCCAGCCGCTCGGCTTCGGCCTCGCGCTTCACTTGGCGGGAGCCCGGCACCACCAGCACGCTTACGCCCGGTTTCACCTTACGGCCCTTCAGGACGGAGGCCGCCTGGCGCAGGTCGGCCAGCCGCCCGTTGGTGCAACTACCGATGAAGACCACGTCGATGGGATGGCCCAGCAAGGGCCTTCCTGGCTCGAACGCCATGTAGCGCAGCGCCTTCGCGATGGACTCGCGCTCGATAGGGTCGGCGATGCGGGCCGGGTCGGGCACGGGCGCGGTAACGGGGATTCCCATGCCCGGGCTGGTGCCGAAGGTGATCATGGGCTCGAGCGCGCCGGCGTCCAGCGCGACGTGCTTGTCGAAGACGGCGCCTTCATCGCTGGGCAACTCGCGCCAGCGCGCCAGGGCCGCCGCGAAGGCGGCGCCCTGCGGGGCGAAGGGGCGCCCGGCCAGATACTCGAAGGTGGTGTCGTCCGGGGCCACCAGGCCGGCGCGCGCTCCGCCCTCGATGGACATGTTGCACACCGTCATGCGCTCGTCCATCGAGAGCGCTCTTATGGCCGTGCCGCAGTACTCGATGACGCAGCCCGTCCCGCCGCCCACGCCGATGCGGGCGATCAGCGCCAGGATGATGTCCTTGGCGGAGACGCCCGGCCGCAGGCGCCCCTCGACGCCCACCTGAAAGGTTCTGGGCTGGCGCTGGAGCAGGCACTGGGCGGCTAGCACGTGCTCGACCTCGCTGGTGCCGATGCCGAAAGCCAGCGCGCCGAAGGCCCCGTGCGTGGCAGTGTGGCTGTCGCCACAGACCATGGTCATGCCCGGCTGGCTCAGGCCCAGCTCCGGCCCGATGACGTGCACCACGCCCTGGCGCGCGTGCCCCAAGCTGTAGCAGGGGACGCCGAACTCGCGGCAGTTGGTCTCCAGTTGCGCGATCTGCGCCGCCGACACCGGATCGGTGACCGGCAGCGGCGGGTCCGTGGTGGGCACGTTGTGGTCCGCGGTGGCCAGCGTCAGGTCCGGCCGGCGCACCTTCAGGCCCCGCCGCCTGAGCCCGTCGAAGGCCTGCGGCGAGGTGACTTCATGCACCAGGTGCAGGTCGATGTACAGGAGCGCCGGCGCCCCCGGTTCCTCGGTGACGACGTGCGCTTCCCAGATCTTCTCGATGATGGTGCGTGGCTTGGACATCTCAGCTCAATGCCTCGATCACCGCGTCTCCCACCTGGCGGGTGGTGGCCGGAGGGCCGGCGGGCTTCAGGTCGGCCGTCACCCGGCCGCTTTCGAGCACCGTTTCCACGGCGGCGTTGATGGCCGCGGCTTCCTCTTTCAGGCCGAAGCTGTACTCGAGCATGGCGGCCACCGAGCCGATGGCGCCCAGCGGGTTGGCCTTGTTCTGCCCGGCGATGTCCGGGGCCGAGCCGTGTACCGGCTCGTAAAGGCCGACCCAGGCGCCCGAGGGCTTCTGCGCGCCGACCGAGGCGGAAGGCAGCATGCCGATCGAGCCGGCCAGCACCGCGCCCTCATCACTGAGGATATCGCCGAACATGTTCTCGGTGAGCAGGATGTCGAAGCGGCGCGGGTTCAGGATCAACTGCATGGCGCAGTTGTCCACCAGCATGTGCTCGAGCGCCACGTCGGGAAACTCGGCGGCCAGCTCGGTGACCACGCGGCGCCAGAGCTGCGAGTTCTCGAGCACGTTGGACTTATCCACGCTGGTCACCTTGCGCCGCCGCCCGCGCGCCAGGCTGAAGGCCATGCGCGCCACGCGCTCGATCTCGGGCCTGGTGTAGACCATGCTGTTCACCGCGCGTTCCTCGGCGCCCGCGCCCGAGATCCCGCGGGGCGTGCCGTAGTAGATGCCGCCGGTCAGCTCCCGGACGATGATCATGTCGGTGCCCTCGACCAGGGCGTTCTTGAGCGGCGAGGAATCGAGCAGGGCGCGCCAGGCCCGCACCGGGCGCAGGTTGGCGAATACGCCCAGCGCCTTGCGCAGCCCGAGCAGGCCTTTCTCGGGGCGCTGCTCCGGCGGGGCGTTATCGAACTCCGGCAGGCCCACGGCGCCCATCAGCGTGGCGTCGGCCTCCAGTGCCAGGCGGAGCGTTTCCTCCGGCAGCGGCGTGCCGGTCTCCTTGATGGCTACTCCGCCTAGCAGCCCGTGCTTCAGTTGCAGGCGGTGGTTGTGTTTCCGCGTGACACACTCCAGCACGCGGACGGCCTCGCGGGTGACTTCGGCGCCGATCCCGTCGCCGGGGAGGACAACGATGTTGAGGTTCATTATCGGGTATTGTAAGCCGCCGGCTAACGAACCGCGAGGGCCGGCGCTTCCCGGGCCAGGGCCGCAATCTCCTCGTTGGTGACGCCTTTCTTGCGGTCGGCCACCGTGATGAAGCGGTCGTAGACCGCGTTCAGCTCCTCCCGGGTCAGGGAGAAGCCCAGGTCCTGGCAGCGCTGGTTGAGCGCGTGCCGCCCGCTGTGCTTGCCCAGGATCAGCTTGCTGGCGGGCACCCCCACGCTGTGCGGGTCCATGATCTCGTAGGTGGTGCGCTCCTTGAGGAAGCCGTCCTGGTGGATGCCGGCCTCGTGCGCGAAGGCGTTGTCACCCACGATGGCCTTGTTGGGCTGCGGGCCGAAGGTGATCAACTCCGTCAGCAACCGGCTGGCCGGAAAAAGCTGCTCGGTGACGATGCCGGTCTGGTAAGGCAGGCGGTCCTGGCGGGTCTTCATGATCATGACGACCTCCTCCAGGGAGCAGTTGCCGGCGCGCTCGCCGATCCCGTTGATGGTGCACTCGATCTGCCGCGCGCCCGCCTGCACGCCGGCCATCGAGTTGGCCACAGCGAGGCCGAGATCGTCGTGGCAGTGCACGCTGACGATGGCCCGGCCGTTGAGCGCCTCGGCGATCCGTCCGATGATCTGGCCCAGCTCGTCCGGCAGGCTGTAGCCGACCGTGTCCGGCAGGTTGACCGTGCCGGCGCCGGCGGCCACCGTGGCCAGCGAGATCCGCTCGAGGTAGTCCGGGTCCGTGCGGGTGGCGTCCTCGGCCGAGAACTCGACGTCGCCGACGTAGCGGCGGGCCAGCTCGACCGCCTGGACGGCCTCCTCGAGCACCTGCTCGCGGCTCTTGCGGAGCTTGAACTTCAGGTGAATGTCGCTGGTGGCGATGAAGGTGTGAATGCGGGGGCGCCGGGCGTGTTCCAGAGCGCGGGCGGCCCGTTCTATGTCAAGCGCGCAGGCCCTGGCGAGTGCCGCCACCTGCGCCGACGGGAACTCACGACTGATGGCGTCCACCGCCTCGAAATCGCCTTGCGAGGCGATGGGGAACCCGGCCTCCAGAATATCCACGCCGAGCTCGACCAGCTTGTGCGCCATGTGAAACTTTTCCGCTACCGTCATGCTGCATCCGGGCGACTGTTCGCCGTCCCGGAGCGTGGTATCGAAAATGTAGACGCGCTGGTTCATCGAAATCCCGCCCGCGCTCTGGACTTGAGATGCCGGCCGCCGGCCTGTTTCTCCGGCGACCGGGCACCATGGCTATTATGGCGGGCGGGCCAGGATTTCGCCAATTTATAATTTTCTTGCGTCAGATAACGCCCCGTGATAGCATAAGGATGTTTAATTCCATAAATGGAGAGCATTAACACCGTGGAGTTCTACCTGCTCCAGACCTTGCTCACCGTGGCCACCGAGAAGAGTTTCTCCCGCGCCGGCGAGAAGCTGCTGCGCACCCAGCCGGCGGTCTCGCTGGCCGTCCAGCGCCTGGAGAGCGCGTTGGGGGAGAAGCTGATCGACCGCTCCGGAAAGGAGCTGCTGCTGACCGACGCCGGGCACATCGTGGTCGAGTTCGCGCGGCGCTTCGAGAACCTCCGCCAGGACATGGAGAACGCGCTGGCGGAGCTGCGCGACAACGCCGCCGGGCGGCTGGTGATCGGCGCGAACGAATCCACCACGTTGTACCTGTTGCAGCACCTGGAGCAGTACCGCCGCCTGTACCCGAAGGTGAAGGTGCAGGTGCGGCGGAGCCTGTCGAGCAAGATCCCCACGCAGTTGATCGACGGGGACCTGGAGCTGGGGGTGGTCAGCTACGATCCGGGCGACGACCGGCTGGTCTCGGCCACCATCTACACCGACCACCTGGCGTTCGTGGTCTCGCCCAAGCACCGTTTCGCGCAGCGCAAGGCGGTCTCGATCACCGAACTGGGCATGGAGACCTTCATCGCGCACAACGTGGTGTCGCCCTACCGCGAGGTGGTGCTGCGGGAGTTCCAGCGGCACAAGGTGGCGCTGAACATGGACGTGGAGATGCCCACGGTGGAGACCATCCGGCGGCTGGTGCAGCGCAACGAAGGCGTGGCGTTTCTGCCGCGGATGTGCGTGGAGCAGGAGATCAAGCAGAAGCTGCTGTGCGAGGTGGAGGTCAAGGAGCTGCACGTGGAACGGCACATCCGGCTGGTCCACCCGGCCCGCCGCACGCTCAGCCACGCCGGGCGGGCCTTCCTCGAGCTGGTCAAGGGGCGGGGGGAGGGGTGAAGGGGGACGGGTGAGCCTCGGCCGGCAACCTGCTGAGGATCGCTTGGCGCAACTGGCGCGCCAAGCTCATCCAACTCATGCACCCGGCGGAAGGGAACGTCGTGCCAGGTAAGGAACGCTTTCAGGGCCTTCTCAGCGGCTGGCTGGCAGTGAAACAGGGCATCTTCCAGGTCAGGCGGGCTGGACAGCCAGGAGAATATCGACGCGGCGGAGGTCCTTTGCGGCTTCCTGGAGCCACGCCCTGGTGTCGTCGGCCCGTAGCGAGTCAGCCCGCGCCACCGGCTGGCCGGCCTCGAGGACCAGCTGGAAGGCCACGAACTCGTTGCGCGCGGCCTGGAGCGAGACGGTGAGGGTGGCCGCGTCCCAGACCGCGTTGCGCGCTCGGTAGTCGCCGGTGGGGTAGTCCTTGTGGATGGCGGTGCGATCTTCCAGCAGGCGGCCAGTAACCGGTTTGACGCGGACGCCGTCGCTGACCGCCCACAGCCGCACCGCTGAACTCTGCGCGTGGGCGGTCCCGGCCGCTAGTAGGACAAGGAGGAGTACCCTGGCGCCTCCGACCATGGAATAATAGCGTGCCCAGGAGGGCCTATGGTGCGACCTGCTGTTGTCCTGGCGGTGCTGCTGGCGGCCGGGGCCGGCTGCCAGACCGCCGAGCAGTTAAACTTCCTCACCGGCCTCACCGAGTTCCGCGATCTGCGCGACATGCTCCCCGCGTATCTGCGCGGCAAGGCGGCGGACCTGCTGGCCCAGCGGCGGCAGGTGGTGGCGCGCTTCTCCAGCGCCCAGGACTTGGCCCAGCGCCGCCAGTACGTGCGCGCGCGGATGCTCGCCGCCCTGGGCGGGCTGCCCGAGCGCACGCCGCTGAATCCGCGGGTAGTGGGAGTCATCGAGCGCGAGGACTACCGCATCGAGAAGATCGTCTTCGAGAGCCAGCCGCGGTTCTATGTCACCGCCAACCTGTATCTGCCGAAGAAGGGCCAACCGCCGTACCCGGCCATTCTGTACCCGCTGGGTCACGAGGCTGGCGCGAAAGCCCACACCGCCTGGCAGCAGATGCTGGGCGCGCTGGCCAAGAAGGGCTTTGTCGGGCTGGCCTGGGACCCGGCGGGGCAGGGCGAGCGGTCGCAGTTCTGGGACGAAGACCTGAACGCTTCGAAGCTGGGCGCCTCGACGGTCGAGCACACCATGGTGGGCATCCAGTGCCTGCTGGCCGGGGACAACCTGGCGCGGTACACCATCTGGGACGGCATGCGCGCGCTGGACTATCTGCTGTCGCGCCGGGAGGTGGATGCGGGGCGCGTGGGCGTGACGGGCAACTCCGGCGGGGGCACGCACACGGCGTACCTGGCGGCGCTCGAGGACCGGCTGCACGTGGCCGCGCCCTCCTGCTATTTGACCTCGTGGGGGCAGCTCTTGCGCACCATCGGCCCGCAGGACGCCGAGCAGTGTCTTCCGCCCTGGCTGGCTGACGGGCTGGATCACGCCGACTTCATCCATGCCTTCGCGCCCCGGCCGTACCTGATGCTGTCGGCCGTCCGCGACTTCTTCTCGATCACGGGCGCGCGGGACACTTTCGAGGAAGCCCGGCGCATCTACGCGCTGCTGGAGGCGCCGGAGAAGCTCGACAAGGTCGAGGCCGACGACGGGCACGGCTACACGAAGCCGCGGCGGCTGGCGGCTTACGACTGGTTCAGCCGGTGGCTGAAGGGCGCCGGGGACCGCGCCGAGGAACCGGAAGTGCAACTGGCCACCGAGTCAGAGCTGTGGTGCACCACGACCGGGCAAGTGGCCACTTCACTGGGCGGCGAAAGCGTGTTCACGCTGAACTGGAAACGGGTCGAGGCGCTGAAGGCGCAGCGGGCGCCGGGCCGCGACCTGGCGGCGCGCCTCGGGCGCCTGATCGGTTTCGAGCAGCCGCAGGGCGCGGTGCGCGTGCGACCATACGGCGCGTTCACGCGGCCCGGATACCGCGTCGAGAAGCTGGTCTACGAGAGCGAGCCGGGCATCCTCATCCCGGCCCTGCTGTTCCTCCCGGAGGGCGGCCCCGCGCGGAAGCCGGCGGTGGTGTACGTGAACGGCGCGGGCAAGGCCGCCGGCATGGAGGACCTCGAGCCGCTGGCGCGCGCGGGCCTGGCGGTGCTGGCGATGGATGTGCGCGGCTGGGGAGAGACGCAGCCCGTGCGGGATCGCAAGGGCGGGGACTTCGCCCGCTGGTTCGGCGATTTCGACAGCGGCATGACGGCGCTGCTGACCGGCCAGACGCTGGTGGGGATGCGGGCGCTGGACGTCGCGCGGGGCGTGGATGTGCTCGCCGGCAGGCCGGAGGTGGATGGGCAGAGGATCTTCGGCTATGGCAAGGGTGGCGGGTCGCTGCCCGTGCTGTTCGCGGCGCTGCTCGAGCCGCGCCTGCGCCGCGTGGCGCTGGAGGACCTGCTGGCGTCCTACGAATCCATCACCAGCCAGAGGATTCACCGCGAGGTCTTCGAGCAGGTGGCGCCCGGCATCCTCAAGCACGGCGACATCCCGGAGTTCGTAGCCGCGCTGGCCCCGCGCCCGGTGGCGGTGTTGAGCACGGTGGATCCACTGGGGCAGCCTTCGCGCCGGGCGGACCGGGAGGCGGTGGCAGCTCTGTTCCGCTAGGCAGAACGCGTTCGGCGGCTGGCTCTCCCCCAGTTTTTGGACTGTGGGAGGGGGGAGGAAGCTCCGGATTCTACTCGGAAGTTGCTCGGAAGTGATCCGCTTCCGAGGAGGCGAAGGCGTGTGCTGCTTTCGAGGAGTTCTTGTCGGATAACTACACCGTCACCGAACTGGAGAAGGTACTGGGGGGCCGGTACCGGGACGCGGATTTCGACCGGCTGGAAGAGGCCCTGCGCCGGGCGTGCGACTGGGCCAAGTGCCCCGCTCCGGAGGCCGGAGTCCACGAGCAGTTGGACCTGTGGCTCCGCGCCGCGTCGAGTGGTGATTCTGGGTGCGCCCGGTTCCGGGAAAACGACCTTGCTGGAGGCGCTGGCGCTGGCACTGGCCGACCCAACGGCGGAGGCGCAGGCCCTCTTGGATGCCTTCTTCGGGGAAGCTGAGACCTTCGGCTTGCGCTCGGTCGAGAAGATGGCCTGGGTGGACCGGTTCTACCTGGACCGCTGCCTGGTCACCAACCGCGATTTCGAGTGCCTGGCGCCGTCGCACCGGCGCGAGCGCGACCGGTACTCGGAGGCCGGGGACCAGCCGGTGATCCACGTCAACTGGTACGAGGCTCAGCTCTATTGCCGCTGGCGCGGTCCGGGCTTCCGGCTGCCGACGGAAGAAGAGTGGGAGAAAGCTGCGGCCTGGGACCCGGCCACGGGCACGAAACGAAAATACCCGTGGGGAGACGCGTTCGACCCGGCGAAATGCAACACCGCCGAGAGTGGGCCGGGCAGGACCACGCCGGTGGGCGCGTACCCACAGGGCGCCAGCGCATACGGCTGCCACGACATGGCGGGCAACGTCTGGGAGTGGACCGCCAGCCGGTACTCGGAGGAGTACCCGGATCCGGTGGTGCGGGGCAGCCCATGGAACCGCAACCGGCACGCGGCGGCCTGCGCGGTGCGCATGAGCGGGACGCCGCGGGGGCGGTGGCGGTGGACAGGGTTTCGGTGCGCGTTTACACCTCTTCCCCGCGGATGAGGTCGGCGTAGGATTCGCGGGCGCGGACCAGGCGCCAGCGGTCGCCTTCGACCAGCACTTCGGGCGGGCGGGGACGGGAGTTGTAGTTCGAGGCGGCCACGAAGCAATAGGCCCCGGCGGTGGCCACCGCGAGGAGATCCCCGGGCAGGACGTTCTCCAGCTCGCGGTCCAGGGCCAGAAAATCGCCGGTTTCGCACACCGGGCCGACCACGTCGGCCAGAATCGTTCCCCGGGCCGTCTTGCGCACCGGAAGGATCTCGTGGTGCGCCTCGTAGAGCGAGGGCCGGATCAGGTCGTTCATGGCGGCGTCCACCACGACGAACTCCTTGGCCGCGCTGTTCTTGCGGTACAGGACGCGCGTCACCAGCACGCCCGCTTCGGCCACGATCGAGCGGCCCGGTTCGAGCAGAAGAAAGAGGTCCCTCCCCGCCATCTTCTGGCGCACCTCGGCCAGGAAGCCGGCGACGTCCGCCGCCCGCTCCCCGGGCCGGTAGGGCACGCCTACGCCGCCGCCCAGGTCCAGGAAGCGGACCTCGACGCCGCGGGCGCGCAGCCGCTCGACCAGCGCCAGCAGGCGGTCCAGGGCCTGGGCGAGCGGGGCCGTGTCCAGCAGTTGCGACCCGATGTGGCAACTGACGCCCTCGAGCGTCAGATTCGGGAAGGCCGCCGCGCGCCCGAAGATGGCCTCCGCCTCGGCCGTCGCGATGCCGAACTTGTGCGCGCGCAGGCCCGTGGAGATGTAAGGATGCGTGGCCGCGTCCACGTCGGGATTGACGCGCAGGCCGATGCGCGCTCGCACGCCGCGCCGCGCCGCGAGCGCGTCGATCAGCCCCAGCTCGGCCTCCGATTCGCAGTTGAAGCAGTGAATGCCCGCCTCGAGCGCCTGCTCGATCTCCGGCGCGGTCTTGCCCACCCCGGAGAAGACCACGCGGGAAGCCTCGCCGCCCGCCTGAAGCACGCGGTAGAGCTCGCCGCCCGAGACAATGTCGAAACCCGCCCCCGCGCGCTCGAGCAGCGCCAGCACCGCCAGGTTCGAGTTGGCCTTGACGGCGTAGCAGACGCGGTGCGGGATCCCCTCGAGCGCCTGGTGGTAGGTCCGGAAACTGTCCAGGATGCCGCGGCGCGAGTATACGTAGCAGGGCGTGCCCGCGCGCGAGGCAATCTCGGCCAGGGGCACTTCCTCGCAGTAGAGCGCCTCCCGGCGGTAATCGAACCCGGCCAGTCTCATGGCTTGACCCTCAGCACCACCAGCGTCTGATCGTCGAAGACGCTGCCCGCCTCGGTGAACTTGTCCAGATCCTCGAGGATGGCGTTCACCACCGCCTGGGGCGAGGCTTCACCGGTCGATCTGAGCAGCCGGCTCAGGCGGCGGCGTCCGTACTCCTCGCCGGCGGGATTGTACTGATCCGAGACGCCATCCGAGTACATCACCACCAGGTCGCCGGGGGCGGTCTGAAACGAGATCTGCTCGTAGTCGGTGTTGGGCAGCAGGCCGGGCGGCACGCCCTCGACGCGCGGCTGGATCACCTGGCGTTGCCGGCACACCATGGGGGTCGGCACACCCGCGTTGCCGATAATGAACCGGCGGCCGGCGGGATGCCACGCCATCAGCAGCAGGCAGACGAAGCGCGCGTCCACCTTGCGCTCGAAGAGGGCTTCATTCATGGCCTTCATCAGCGGCGCGGGGTCGCGCCGCCGGGGCGCCAGCGTGCGCAGCAGGCCGCTGATGAGGGCCCCGTAGAGCGCCGCCGCCACGCCCTTGCCGCTGACGTCGCCCAGCGCGATCAGCGTCCTGTCGTCGCCGATTTCGAAGAAGTCGTACAGGTCGCCGCCGACGATGCGCGCCGGGCGGTGGCCGATGGCGATCTCCAGTCCCGCAATGGCCGGCGCGCGCTTGGGCAGCATCGTGGACTGCAATTCGCGGGCGGCTTCCAGGTCCTGCTCGATGCGCCGCTCGCGGGCCTCGACCTCCCCGTAGAGCCGGGCGTTCTCGATCGAGATGGCCACCGGCGGCGCCAGCAGCGAGAGCATGCGCGTGTGCTCCTCGGTGAAGTAGGCGAAGCGCTCGCTCTCCAGGTCCATAACCCCGATGACGCGGTCGGGGACGATGAGCGGAATGGCCACCTCTGAGCGGATGTCCGGATGGGAGGGGATGTAGCGCGGGTCGGTCAGGGTGTTGTCCGCGCGGATCACCTCACGCGAGCGCCAGGCCGCGCCGGTAATGCCCTTGCCCAGCGGGATGTTGTCCAGCTTGACGCGCTGGTCGAAGCGGAGGCTGAAGCGGTGCCGCAAACACTGCGCGGCTTCATCCACGAGCAGGATGCTGAAGGCGTCGTAGTGGATGAGCGACTTGACGGACTCGGCGATGTGGCCGAGCAGCTCGTCCAGGTTCAGGATGGAGGAGAACTCCCGCGACAGGTGCGCCAGCAACTGGAGGGTGCGGTTCTGGCGATCGACGCGGCGGTAGAGGCGCGCGTTATCGATGGTGGCGGCGACACGCGAGGCGATCAGCCCCAGCAGGGCCCGGTCGTAATCGGTGTAGGCATCCTGCTGGGTGGACTGCACGTCGATGACGCCCACCAGCTTGCCCTGGGCGACCATGGGGACGGCCAGCTCCGAGCGTACCGCGTCCAGCGCGTTCAGGTAGCGCGGGTCCCCGCGCACATCGCCCACCAGCAAGGGCTGGCGCGTCGCCCCCACGATCCCCGTGATTCCCTCCCCCAGCGGCACCACCAGGTTCTTGACCACCTCCTGGCGGTGGCCGATGGCGTAACGGATCCGCAATCCTTGCAGCCGCTCGCTGAACAGCATGATGGCCAGCAGCTCGTAGGGAATGATCTGCTGGACGATCTCGGCGACGCTGGCCAGCAAGCGGTCCAGGTCGGTGAGGCTTTCGGAGGTGGCCGAAGACACCTCGAGCAGGAAATCCAGCAGCTCGGCGCGGCGGCGGAACCGGAGGGATCTGGTGGTGGGGAGCATAGGAGGCGGATCAGGCCCGGGCAGCCTCGATGATCTTGACGCTGGCGCTGGCGCCGATCCGCGTAGCGCCCGCGGCCACCATGTTCTTCAGGTCCTCGAGCGACCGGATGCCGCCCGCGGCTTTGACGCCCAGTTTCTCGCCGACGGTCAGCCGCATCAGCGCCACGTCCTCGGCCGTGGCGCCGCCGGGGCCGAACCCGGTCGAGGTCTTGACGAAATCCGCGCCGGCCATGCGGGCCAGCGTGCAGGCCACCACCTTCTGGTTGTCGTCGAGCAGGGCGGTCTCCAGTATGGTCTTCACCAGCGCCCCGGCGCGGCGGGCAACGTCCACCACCGCCTGGATGTCCTGGAGCACCGCTTCCTGGTCGCCGGACCGCAGGGCGCCGACGTTGATGACCATATCCAGTTCCTGCGCCCCGGCGCGCACGGCGTACTCCGCCTCCGCGGCCTTGATCTCGGTGGCGCTGGCGCCCAAGGGAAACCCCACCACCGCGCAAACCTTCACCGGGCTGCCCTTCAGCTCGGCGGCGGCCAGCGGCGCCCAGTAGGGGTTGACGCAGACGCTGGCAAAGCCGTACTGGCGCGCCTCCCGGCACAGGCGGCGGATGTCGTCGCTGGTGGCTTCGGGCTTCAGCAGGGTGTGATCGATGAGCGCGGCGATGGCCGGATTGAGGCCGGCCACCTGGCGGCAGGAGGAAACCCGGTCGGCGCCCGCGGCGATGATGGCCCCGGTGCGCTCGGCGCAGCTTGCCGGACAGCTCCGTGCACAGGAGCGGCAGACCGGCTCGGGCATCCGGACGCGGGCCAGAATCTCCTCGCCGATCTGGACCACCAGTTGCTCGAGTTCTGCGGGACCCAGATGCATCGCCGTTGGGGTCGTGCCGAGACGACAGCCCAGGATAACACAGGGGGATCGGCGGGGCGGCTTTCCACCGGCGCCCGGGGTGATTCACGCCCCAGCCGATCTGATACACTGGTAAGCCGGTTATGGCTATCAGCAAGGACTTGCTGGAGATTCTGGTCTGCCCGTTGTGCAAGGCGCCCGTCGAGCTCAAGGAAGATCAGAGCGGGCTCAAGTGCGTCGAGTGCCAGCGGGTGTACCCGATCCGCGACGACATACCGGTGATGCTGATCGACGAGGCCCGCCTCGAGGAGTAGGGCCGGCTGCCGAATGGCCACTGTTCTGGAGCAGCTTCCCCGGGGCGCCCGAGTGGCGGTGATCCGCCTGCGCTCGCTGGGGGACTGTGTGCTCACGACGCCGGCGCTCGAGATCCTCAAGCGCGCCCGGCCGGACCTGCGGGTGGGTGTGGTGGTCGAGGAGGCGTTCGCCGCGATCTTCGAGGGCCATCCCGACGTGGATGAACTGCTCGCGCCCCGCGTCCGGGAACTGGCGCGCTTTCGCCCCCAGCTCGCGGTGAACTTCCACGGCGGCACGCGCAGCCTGCGCCTGGCGGCGCTCTCCGGGGCGCGCTTCCGGGCCGGCTTCGCCCATTTCCGCTGCGGCTTCGTGCACAACGTGAAGATCCCCAGGGCGCAGGAGATCCTGGGCGAGGAACGGAAGGTGCACACCGCCGAGCACATGGCCTCGGCCATATTTTACCTGGGAGCGCCGGGGTGCGACATCCCCCGCGCCAGGTTGTTCGTGGATCCCGGCGGCCCCCGCGGCGCGCCTTACGTGGTGATGCACCCGGTGGCCTCGGCGCCGGAGAAGACCTGGCCGGCGGAGAAGTTCCTCGCGCTGGCCCGCGGGCTGAAGATGGACTGCGTGTTCATGGGCGGCGCCGGCGAGGACCTGAGCGCGTTCGGCGAACACCGCACGCTGGCGGGCGCCCCGCTGGCGGAAGTGAAGCGGCTGCTCCAGGGGGCGGCGTTGTTCGTCGGCAACGACTCCGGGCCCGCGCACATGGCGACGGCGCTGGGCGTGCCCGCGGTGGTGATCTTCGGAGCCTCCGACCCGGTGATCTGGGGACCGTGGAAGGCCGCAGCCGAGACGCTGGTGGCGCGCGGGCCGATCGCCGAGATCCGGGAAGAAGACGTGCTCGCGGCCGTCGAGCGGCTGGAGGTGCCGGCGTGAGCGACCTCTGGCGCATCCTGCGCTTCGTCCGGCCCTACTGGCACGCCCTGACGGCCTCGGTGCTGCTGATGGCTTGCGCCGGGGCAGCCCACGCCACTGTGGCGCTGCTGCTGCGGCCGGTCTTCGACCGGGTCTTGAAGCCCGCCTCGGCCAACCTGCCGGTGCTGCTGTTCAAGGTGCCCGGCTGGGGCAAAGAGGTCTACCTCAACCAGATTACGCCTGCGTGGATCCATGACGTGTGGACCATGATCGCCTTCTGGATCCTGGCCGTCTTCCTGCTCAAGGGCCTGAGCGACTTCTGTGGCAACTACCTGGTCAACTACGTGGGCTTCTCGGCCATCACCGATCTGCGGCAGCGGGTGTTCGAGAAGGTGCTGCGCCAGGGCGCGCAGTTCTTCGAGCTGCATTCGACCGGGCGGCTGATGTCGTCCATCATGAACGACATCGAGAAGATGCAGGTGGCCACCTCGCACATGCTGGCCGACTGGCTGCGGCAGACCTTCTCGGTGCTGGGCCTGCTCTACGTGCTGATCGCCCTGGACTGGAAGCTGGCCGTCATCAGCCTCACCCTGCTGCCCTTCGTGCTGCTGCCCACGGTGCGGATCGGCAAGCGCATCCGGCGGACCACCCGGCGGGCCCAGGACGCGACCGCGGACCTGAACCAGATCATGCAGGAGACCCTGAGCGGCCACCAGGTGGTGAAGGCCTTCGGCGCGGAGGCGCTCGAATCGCAGCGCTTCCGCACGGCCTCGCGCCGCCTGCGGGCGGCCAACCTGCGCTACGTGGCCCAGCAGGCCCTGGCCAGCCCGCTCATCGAGGTTTTCGGGGCGCTGACCATCGTGGGCCTGCTCGCCTATGCCCGCGACCAGATCCAGGCCGGGGAGATGACCGAGGGCGTCTTCATCAGCTTCGTCATCACCCTGCTGATGCTCTATGAGCCGGTCAAGCGGCTCACCGGGATCCACAACATCTTCCAGCAGGCTCTGGGCGCCTCCCAGAAAGTGTTCGAGCACCTGGACCGGCGCGAGGAGATCTACGACAAACCCGGCGCCCGGCGCTTGAAGGGTTTCGGCCAGACGATTGTGTTCGACAGCGTGACGTTCCGGTACCCGACTGCGCCCAACGGGTTCCTGCTGGACCGCATCCAGCTCGAAGTGCGGGCCGGGGAGATCGTGGCGCTGGTGGGGCCCAGCGGGGCCGGCAAGACCACGCTGGCCAACCTGGTGCCACGCTTTTACGACGTCACGGGTGGGGCGGTGCTGGTGGACGGCACCGACGTGCGCGATCTCGAGCTGGCCTCCCTGCGCGGGAACATCGGCATCGTGTCTCAGGACCCCTTCCTGTTCAACGACACTGTGGCCAATAACATCCGCTACGGCCGGCCGCAGGCCCGCGAGGAGGAAGTGCAGGCCGCGGCGCGCAACGCCATGGCCGAGGAGTTCATCCTCCAGCTTCCAGAGGGCTTCGACACGGTGGTGGGCGAGCGCGGCGTGAAGCTGAGCGGCGGCCAGCGCCAGCGGCTGGCCATCGCCCGGGCGCTCTTGAAGAACGCGCCCATCCTGATCCTGGACGAAGCCACCTCGCACCTGGACACGGAATCCGAGCGGCTGGTGCAGCACGCGCTGGCCAACCTGATGGCGGGCCGCACGGTGGTCGTGATCGCGCACCGGCTCTCCACGGTGCGGCGGGCCGACAAGATCGTGGTGCTGGACCAGGGGCGCATCGCCGAGATCGGCACGCACGAGGAACTGGTGGGCGGCGGGGGCATCTACCAGCGGCTGCACGAGCTCCAATTCCTGGAGGAGGAACAGGTGGTGAACGCATGAGCGCACGCAGCATGACCGGTTTCGCGCGGGTCCGCCAGCCGCTGGGCGAGGGCGAGCTCACCCTCACCGTCAAGAGCGTCAACCATCGCGCCCTGGACGTCCACGTCCACCTGCCCCCGGAGCTGGAGGCTTTCGAGAACGCCGTGCGCGCGGCCGTGAAGAGGCACGCGCGGCGGGGACACCTGCAAGTCCAAGCGCGGCTCAGCGGCGTCCATCCGGGGGCGCCCGCGGCGATCAATCGTAAGCTGCTCGAGTGCTACCTGGCCGCCTTCCGCAGCGCTACGGTCGCCTACGGCCTGTTCGGTGAGCCGGACCTGAACGCCGCCCTGCGCATCCCCGGCATGTTCGAGCCCGCCGGGGCCGAGCCGGACCCCGAAACCGAGCCGACGTTCCTGGCCGCCCTGGAAGAGGCCCTGTACGCCCTGGACGAGTTCCGGCGCCGGGAAGGGGAGGAAACCACCGCCGGCATGCGCCAGCGGAACCAGGCGCTCCAGCAGCAGGTGGCCCGCATGGAAGAGATCCGCGCCCGGGCCCTGCCCGTGTTGCAGGCCCGGCTACAGGAGCGCATCACGCAACTGCTGGCCAACGTGCCCCTCGACCCCCAGCGCCTGGCCCAGGAAGCGGCCTTCCTGGCCGACCGCAGCGATGTCAACGAGGAGCTCACCCGTCTGAAGGTGCATGCCACGGAGCTCGATGGGCTGCTCGCGTCCGGCGAGGAAATCGGCAAGAAGCTGGACTTCCTGCTCCAGGAGATGCAGCGCGAGACCAATACCATCCTGGCCAAAGCCGCGGGCGCCGCCGAGTTCGGGCTCAGCGTTACCGAGCTGGCTCTGGCCGCCAAGTCGGAGATCGAGAGAATCCGGGAGCAGGCCGGGAACCTGGAGTAGGAAGGCAAGAGGCAGAGGCAAGACCCATGCGCCTTGTGGTGGTGGTTTCGGCGGCCTCGGGGTCGGGCAAGTCCTCGCTGCTGCAGCGCCTGCTGGCGGCGCACCCGGAGCTGATGTTCTCGGTGTCCTATACCACGCGGCCGGCGCGGGGCCAGGAACGGGAGGGCGTGAACTACCACTACGTCTCGCGCGAGGAGTTCGAGACGCGCCTGGCCGCGGGCGAGTTCCTGGAATGGGCCCAGGTCTTCGGCTACTACTACGGCACCCACGTGAGCGTCCTGGAACAGGCCCGCGCCGCGGGCCGGGACCTGGTGCTCGACATCGACGTGCAAGGTGCGCGACAATTGAAGAGCAAGCTCCCGGATGCGGTGACTATCTTCATCCTGGCCCCCTCGCGCGCGGAATTGGAGAGGCGTTTGCAGACCCGCGCCGAGGACTCCGGGGAGACCATCCAGCGGCGCCTGCGGGAGACGGCCGGCGAGATCGCACACTGGCATGAGTACGATTACCTTGTCGTCAACCGCGAAGTGGACGAATCGGTCCGCACGCTGGAGGCGATTGTGCGTTCGGAGCGGTCCCGCCGCGCCCGGATGGAGGAGGAGATTCGCGGCATCCTCGAAAGCTTCCGGGAAAGCTGAGAACACGGTCTGACTATGAACACTACCCCACAGCGGAGCAACATCATCGCGGCCATCCCAGACGATGCCGAGCAGAGCGCCTATCGCTTCATCATCGTGGCCGCCAAGCGAGCGCGGCAGCTTCAGGGCGGTTCGCGGCCCTTCCTGCCGACCACCTCGAAGAAACCTACCGTGACGGCCATGGAAGAGGTGCGGCGCGGCTTGGTCAAGTACGAAGACCCGGCAGTGGCGCCGCCGCCGGCGCCGGAAGGCACATAGCCGCAGGCAAAAGGCAAAGGGAAAAAGGCAAGAGGTCCCGGGGAGATCCGTGAGAGTCGTGCTCGGCGTGGGGGGCGGCATAGCGGCCTACAAGGCCGCCGAGCTGGCGCGCGCGCTCCTCGAACGGAGCCACGAAGTTCAGGTGGTGATGACCAAGGCGGCGCAGGAGTTCGTGCGCCCGCTGACGTTCGCCGCGCTCACGGGTCGCCAGGTCATTACCGAGCTGTTTCCCGGCCAGGCCGGCGGGGACGGGCTGGCCAGCGCCCTCGAGCACATCGCCGTGGCCACCGCGAGCAACCTGCTGGTGGTGGCGCCGGCCACCGCGGACCTGATGGCCAAGTTCGCCCACGGTCTGGCGGACGATTTCCTCTCTACCCTGTACCTGGCATTCACCGGCCCGGTGGTGCTGGCGCCGGCCATGAACACCCACATGTGGCAGCACCCGGCCACGCAGCGAAACCTGGAGACGCTGCGCCAGCGCGGGCACCACTTGGTGGGACCGGAGGAGGGACCGCTGGCCTGCGGCATGGTGGGACCAGGCCGCATGGCCGAGCCGGAGACGATCGCCGAGGCCATCGGCGCGGCGCTCCACGCGCGGCGGGACCTGGCAGGCGAAACCGTGCTGGTGACCGCGGGCCCCACGCAGGAGCCCCTGGACCCGGTGCGCTTCATCTCCAACCGCTCCAGCGGCAAGATGGGTTATGCCTTGGCCGAGGCCGCGCGGGCGCGCGGCGCGGAAGTGGTGCTGGTCTCCGGGCCGGTCAGCCGGCCCGAGCCGCGCGGAGTCACCCTGGTGCGGGTCCGCACGGCGCTCGAGATGCGCGACGCCGTGCTGCGGCATCTGGACTGGGCCAGCGTCATCGTAAAGGCGGCCGCGGTGGCGGACTACCACCTCAGCCGGATCCCCGCGCACAAGATGAAGAAAACCGCCGCCCGGCTCTGTCTGGAACTGGATCCCACCCCGGACATCCTGGCCGAGATCGGCCAGCGCAAGGGCGACCGGCTGCTGGTGGGCTTCGCGGCCGAAACCCAGGACCTGTTGGCCGAGTCGCGGCGCAAGCTGGTGGCGAAAGGCTGCGACATGGTGGTGGGCAACCGCGTGGACCGCGAGGGCGTCGGTTTCGAGGCCGACGAAAACGAGGTCACCCTGGTGCTGAGCACCGGAGAGGTGATCCCGCTCCCGCGCGCCCCCAAGCGGGAGCTGGCCGACCGCATCTTCGACGAGCTGCTGAAGCTGCGGCTGGCCCTGTACGCCGCGCGATGACCACCGAACTGCTCCGGCGGTACCTCCTCTACTATCAAGACTTGGGCATCCGGACCCTCTACCGGCGCCCAGCCGCGGCCGCTGCGGCCCGCGAGACCCTCGAGGCGATTATCGCCGGCCTCGGCGAGTGCCGCCGCTGCCGGCTGCATCAGGGACGGACCACCCTGGTCTTCGGCTCGGGCAACCCGAAAGCCAGGCTGGTCTTCGTGGGCGAGGGCCCGGGCGCCGACGAAGACGCGCAAGGGCTGCCCTTCGTGGGCCGCGCCGGGCAACTGCTCACCCAGATGATCGAAGGCACCGCGCGCCGCGAGGGCATCACGCTGGGACGCCAGGACGTCTACATCTGCAACGTGATCAAGTGCCGTCCCCCCGGCAACCGCACCCCCGAGGCCGACGAGATGGAGATCTGCGGCCAGTTCCTCTTCCGGCAGCTTGCAGCCATCCGACCCAAGGCCGTCTGCGCGCTGGGAGCCACGGCGGTCCGCGCGTTGCTGGGGACCAGGGAGGCGCTGGGCCGCCTGCGCGGCCAGTGGCACCGCTGGGGCGACATTCCCGTCATGGTGACCTACCATCCCGCCTACCTGCTGCGGGCCGTCAGCCCCGCCGCCAAGCGGGACGCCTGGGAGGACCTGAAAAAGGTCCTGCACTACGTCTACGATTGAGTCATGGGACGGAGCTATCCCGGCTGGTTCATCACCTTCGAGGGCATGGACGGGTCCGGGAAGACCACGCAGATGCGGAAGCTCGCCGGACGGCTGCGGGCGGCGGGCCAGCGGGTCCTGGAGACGGTCGAGCCCGGCGGCACCCGCATTGGCGGGCAGATCCGCCGCATCCTGCTGGACTTGGCCAACCAGGAATTGCGCCCCACCGCGGAACTGCTGCTGTACTTCGCCTCGCGGGCGCAGAACGTCGAGGAGCTGATTCTGCCCGCCCTCGAGCGGGGCGAGATTGTACTTTGCGACCGGTTCACCGACTCCTCGCTGGTCTACCAAGGTGCGGGCCGGGGGCTGGGAGAACAGAAGGTGCTCGAACTGGACCGGATAGCCTGCCGCGGCCTGGCGCCGGACCGGACGCTGTTGATCGACATTGACCCCGAGACCAGCCTGGCGCGCACGCGGGCACGCTGGCTCAGCGAAGCCGAGAGCCGTATGGACCAACAGGCCGAGGAGTTTCACCGCCGCGTGCGCGAGGCCTACCTCGAACTCGCCGCGCGCGAGGCGCAACGCTTCCGGGTCATCGACGGGCGTACGGACCCCGACGCCGTGGCTGGCGCGGTCTGGGAGGCCCTCCGGCCGCTGCTCGCGGAGCGCCATGTTCGATAATTTCCATGGCAACCGCGCCATCGCCGAGGCCCTCGAGCAGGCCATCACGAGCGGGCGCCTCCCGCAGACGCTGCTGTTTGCCGGCCCCGAGGGCGTCGGCAAAGCCACCCTGGCCCGGCGGTTCGCCGCCCGCCTGCTGGGCGGCGGCCAGCGCATCGAGCGCGACGACCTGAGCCTGCCCCACAACGCCGACTACATCGCCGAGCGCGAGAAGTGGCCCGCCGAGCGCCGCACCGAGGACCCTCTGCTGTTCAGCTCCCAGCCGGACTTCATGACTTTCCCTCCGGACGGGCCCCTGCGCCAGCTCTCCATCCCGCAGATGCGCTTCCTCAAGGAGCACGCGCAGTACAGGCCGCTGCGCGGCCACCGCCGGGTGTTCCTCATCGACCAGATCGACCGCGCCGGGGAGCACGCCGCCAACTCCCTGCTCAAGACCCTGGAGGAGCCGCCCGAGCACCTCATTCTCATCCTGACCGCCGCCAACCCCTACGACCTGCTGCCCACCATCCGCTCCCGCGCCGTGTGGTTTCACCTCGCCCCCTTGAGCGACGAAGAGATGCGGCAGTTCATCGCCTCGCGCACTCTGGAGGAAGTCGAGCGCCGCATCGCCCTGGCGCGCGGCTGCCCCGGCCTGGCGGTCTCGGTGGACCTCGATGCTTTCGACCGCGGGCGCGCCGCCATGCTGTCGTTGCTCGAAGCAGCCTCCGGCGTGGCGCCCTTCGAGAGCTGGCTCCGCTACGCCGAGTCGCCGGCCGCCCGTCAGGACCGCCTGGAAGACCTCCTGCGGATTCTGTGCCTGCTCCTCGAGGATCTGCTGCTGCTGCGGTATGGCGGACAGGCGCTACGCAACTCCGACCTGCGCGGGCAACTCGAGACGCTGGCCCGCCGGGTCTCCTTCGACTGGCTCCGCCAGGCCGTCGAGCGGGTCCATGAGCTGGCCGCACTCCTCCGCCGCAACATCCAGAAGAGCATCGCCCTGGACGCGCTGGTGGTGGAGCTGAGGGAGGCCGGCTGAGAGCCGGCCTCGGCCACCCAGAGGGTGCCCGAGGCCGCCCCACCGGGCAAGCCGGGAGCCCTGTTGCTGCGGGCCAGCAGATCTGGCTATACTATAGCCAGAATGCGCCACGAGATCCTTCTGGCGCCGGAGGCCCTCGAAGACCTCAGCAGGCGGGACGCAGTCCGCCGCGCCGAGGTCAGGGCCGCAATGGAGAAGCACCTTCGCCATGAGCCGACCAAGGTCAGCAAGAGCCGGATCAAGCTGCTTCGCGACGTCCGGCGTCCCGGCTACCGGCTGCGTGTCGGCGAGATCCGGGTGTTCTATGATGTGTCGGGCGGCGTGGTTGAAGTGCTGGCCATTGTCCCGAAGTCGCAGGCTGGCAAGTGGCTGTCGGAATGGGAGGTGGCTGAATGAAGACGGTGGCTCTGTCGGAAGTCAAAGACGATCTCTCCCGCTACCTGCGGATCGCTGAAAAGGAGCAGGTGGTCATCACGCGGCACGGCAAGCCCGCCGGCGTACTCATCGGCTTCGCGTCGGAAGACGACTGGTTCGACTACCGGCTGGAACACGACCCGCGTTTCCTGCGCCGTGTGGAGTCCGCCCGACGGAATCTGAGAGCCGGACTGGGCGTCCCGCTGGAGGCGGTCGAGTAGCCCCCGGCGCCCGCCGCGGTTGCAGTGCGCACGATTGCCTACTTTTGGCTTGATATTTCTGTGTTTGGGGCGCACAATCCGTTTAAGGAGGAACCAAATGCAACGAGCGACTTTTCGCAGACACGGGATCGTTCTGATCTCCGTTTTCCTGGTGTTCGCTTCGCTCGCGGTGACGCAGTACCTGAAGATGAATCCGCCGGCGGATGTCGATAAGGGGGCATTCACGCCGGCTCCACCCGCGGTGGACAACTCATGCTGGCAGGCCACGGCCTCCAATATGCTGGCCGGCGCGGGCTACGGAACGGGCGCCACCTTGCAGGCGCGAGCCAACCAGATCTATTCCCAGGTGGTGGCCAATTTCGGGGTGGACGGCGGATGGGCCGACACCGCCCTCAGTTGGTGGCTTGGTTCAACCCACAACACCTGGACCAACAACCGCTACACCGTCGTCACTGTGTATGGAAACAAGATCCCCAAGTACCCGTGGGCGGACACCAACGGCGCCCGCTCCATTGGCAATCACCTGCGGGACTGCAACTTCGTCGGGCTCAGCATCAGTTGGCCGGACAACACCCCTGGAGTCATAGGCTCCGACGGCCATGCGATCACTGGATGGGGTGACGGCAGCGCTCCGCAGACCCTGACCGCCAATCCGGCCAACGTGCGGCTGACGGATTCCGACAGGGACACCGGCGGGAACGTCCAGACCTACACGTATGATGCCTTCACCAATCCCAACCCGGGCGGCGCCAACGAAGGCAACGGGTGGTACCTCAACTACAGCGCCAACCATCCGTACATCAAGCACATCGTCGTGTTGAGCCCGGCGACCACGTCTTCGGGAGGCAAGTTGACGCAAAGAGTGACGGGGTCGTACCAGATTCACCAGGCGCAGAGCAAGGCGGCCACCGATCTGCACTACAAGGTCGGGACCGATGTGGATATTCTGAGCTACAACACGACGATCGACTGGCCTACGACCACGTCTCCGACGATCACGGAGGACTCGCCCAGAAGACACCTGACCGTCGATTGGGACCTGAGTTCCAACCCGGTTCCCTACTGCACCTTGGTGACGATTACGACGGAGTTCATTCTGCCCAGTTGGAATTCGATCCAATACGACGGGCCGGCCTTCACCTATCCGGACGCAGGCCAGACGTTCCCGCGGATTCGCTGGGAGATGAAGACGCCGCGGGTGGAGAGAGCCGCCAAGATTCCCAATGTGACGGGCGGATACGTGATCGGGAGCTTCGACGTCGTCAACCCGCGGCTGCCAGTGAAGGAGCGGCCCGTGGCACGGTACCGGTTCATCCATGAGTACAGCTTCAACCAGTCTCCGGAACAGCACGTGTTTCTGCTCAGCGGAGTGAAAGGTCTTACGGCGGCGAACGTGCGGTTTGGGCACAGCTACGGCTACCTCGATCCCCGCGCGCTGTGGAAGTTCGAGGCGTGGATGACCAAGCTGGAGAAACCCTATCCGCTCACGGACAGACCTGCGGAGATACGGATCGACTGGAAGGGCCGCCTGCCGTATCCGCCAGGAGAAGACATTCGCGGCCACATACGCGACATCAAGGAGGGCCCACCGGGGAAAACCGTGAAGTAGGCGGCGCTGGGCTGCCTGAGGCGGTCAGCCGGCCGAAGACGCCAGGAACCGCGCCAGCCGCCGCTTGAGCGATTCGGGCGCCTGGGCCTCGATGATCGAGCGCTCGCCCTCGTAGCGCCGCGAGGTGACGCGGCCGTGCTCGTACAGCAGGTGGATCTCGGCGCCCTCCCGGAAGGGGAAGCAGAAGGTGGCCGCACTGACGGGGTCCACCGACAAGACCTCGTCCACCAGCTCCAGGAGACGTTTCAGTCCCTGCCCGGTGCGGGCCGAGACGGCCGCCGCCCGGGAATGCAACTCCGCGCCGGCCAGGAGGCGCTGGCCGAGGGCCTCGAGGCCTTCGCCCGCGGCTTCCACCAGGTCGGTCTTGTTGAGCACCAGGACCTGCGGGGCTTCGCCGGCGCCAATCTCGGAGAGCACCTTGCGCACGTGCGCCATCTGCTGCGCCGCGTGCGGGGAAGAGGCGTCCGCCACGTGCAGCAGCAAGGCCGCCTGGCGCACCTCCTCGAGCGTGGCCCGGAAGGCTTCCACCAGGGTCACCGGCAGGTTGCGGATGAAGCCGACCGTGTCGCTCAACAGCACGCGGCGGCGCGAGGGCAACAGCACCGAGCGCACCGTGGGGTCCAGGGTGGCGAACAGGCGGGCGTCGGCCAGCACGGCGGCGCCGCTGAGCCGGTTGAAGAGCGTGGACTTCCCGGCGTTGGTGTAGCCCACCAGGGCCGCGGTGGCCAGCGGAACCGCCTGCCGCTTGCGCCGCTGTATGCCCCGGCTGGCCCGCACCGCTTCCAGATCTTTCTCGACCTTCCGGATCCTCCGGAACAGCCGCCGCCGGTCGGTCTCCAGTTGGGTCTCCCCAGGCCCCCGAGTTCCGATGCCGCCCCCCAGCCGGGACATCTCGACGCCCCGCCCGGCCAGGCGCGGCAGCAGGTAGTTCAACTGCGCCAGCTCGACTTGCAGTTGACCCTCGCGGGTCCGCGCCCGCCGCGCGAAGATGTCCAGGATCAACTGCGTCCGGTCGATGACCTTGCGCGCGAAGCGGCGCTCCAGGTTACGGAGCTGGGTCGGCGTGAGGTCATGATCGAAGATGACCACGCCGGCCTCGGCCCCCTCCGCCAGCCCGGCCACCTCCTCGGTCTTGCCGGCGCCGATCAGGGTGGCTGCGTCCGGCCGCTCGCGGCACTGGAGCACCCGGTCCAGGACCTCGGCGCCCGCGCTTTTGGCCAGCGCTGCCAGTTCCTCCAGGGACTCCTCGGCGGTGTAGTCGGCTTCACGCGAAGCCGCGCTGCGACGCCCCTTTAGGTCGAGGCCGACCAGAATCGCCCGTTCCTGCGCCACGTCTCGTATGGGGGGTGCTAGCTCCCGGCGTCTCCGGAACCGCCGCCCGCAGGCGGCTGCCCTGCCGGGCCGGCGACCGGAGCCGGCGGAGGCGCCGGATACCCTTGCAGGGGCTTCGAGATCACCACCGTGGAGATAGCATGCTTGAAGATCAGTTGCTCCTGGTTGTTCGATTCCAGGATCACGGAGTACTTGTCGAAGCTCTTGATGCGCCCGGTGAGCTTCACCCCGCTCATCAGGTAGATGGTCAGGAAGGTCTTTTCTCTACGCGCGTTGTTGAGGAAGGCTTCCTGTATGTTTTGCGCCGGCTTGTCCATAGCGGTCCCTCTGGACCAGGAAGGTTCCCATTGTAGCAGATCAACGGGTCCAGCCCGTCCGCGTCAGTCCCGGCTGGACAGCTCCGAGTATCTCTCCTGGCAGGCGGCGCAAAACGGGGCCCACGGCACCGCGTCCAGGCGCTTCGACGAGATGGGCTGCTCGCACTCCTGGCACTGGCCGTAGCAACCCTCCTCCAGGCGCTGCAGCGCCGCCTGAACGTCGCGCAGCAGGGCCATCTCCAGGCGGTTGTAGTTCAGGAACAGCCATTCCTCGTGGATCTTCTGGCACCAATCCCCAGAATCCAAAGGCCCCTCGGGCCGCTGCACTGCCTCGGCGGCGCGCTCTGCCGACAGCCGCTCACGCAGCTCCTCCTGCTTGCGCTCGAGGGCCAGCCGGAACTCCGCCAGCTTCTCCACAGTGATGTGCAGGTTCACCTCTCCGGCCATTCGCAGCCCCTTCCGTCCCCTCACTGCCCGGCCACCGCCGGGCGACCAGAATAAAATACCACGGTTCTCAAGAAAAGTCGCAAAAAAATTCCACCCCAGGAGCCGGCCCCCTACCCGGAGTCCCGGTCACCCGCGGCGGCAGCCATTCGTCGGAGAATAGTAGTTCGGGCCGCATGGAAAACCGCGAGATGGCACGCCTGCTCTCGGAGACGGCCGATCTGATGGAGATCGCCGCCGAGGACCCCTTCCGCATCCGCAGTTACCGGAATGCGGCTGGCGTCATCGAGAACTACCCCGAGCGCATTCTGGACCTCCTGGCGGATCCCTCCCGCAAGGTCACCGACATCGCCGGGATCGGCAAGGGGCTGGCAGCGGTGCTGGCGGAGATCCGCCAGCGCGGGTCCTTCGAGCGCCGCGACCTGCTGCTGGCCAAGTACCCGCCCACCGCCCTGGAGCTGCTCAAGATCCAGGGGCTAGGCCCGAAGACCATCGCCCGGCTCTGGGAGCACTACCGGGTGAGCACCATCGACGACCTGGAGCGCGTCTGCCGGGAGCACAAGCTGCGCGAGTTGCCCCGCCTGGGCGCCAAGCTCGAGGAGAAGGTCCTCCGCTCGATCGCCCACTACCGCCAGAGCGCCGGGCGCTTCCTGCTGAACTACGCCGCCGAGGTGGCCGAGGAACTGACGCGCTACCTGGCCCCAACGCCCGGCGTCGAGAGGATCACCCCGGCGGGCAGCTTCCGCCGCGGCCAGGAGACGGTGGGCGATCTGGATCTGCTTGTGACCGGGCCCGGTGCTCCGGCCGCCCTGGACCGCTTCGCCGCCTACCCCGGCGTCAGCGAGATCCTGGCCAAAGGCGCCAACAAGGCCAGCGCCAAGGTCGGCAACCCGCCCATCCAGGTGGACGTCCGCGCCCTTCCCATGGAAAGCTACGGCGCCGCCCTCCAGTACTTCACCGGCAGCAAGGACCACAACGTGGCCCTGCGCAGCCGTGGCCTGAAACTCGGCTACACCTTGAGCGAGTACGGCCTCTTCCGCCTGGAGGGCGGAGTCAAGGTGGCCGGGGAAAGCGAGGAGGACATCTACGGGCAGCTCGGCCTGGCCTGGATCCCGCCGGAGTTGCGCGAGAACCAGGGGGAGCTCGAGGCCGCCGCGGAAGGCCGCCTGCCCCGCCTGGTCGAGCAGGGCCAGATCCGCGGCGACCTGCACGTCCACACCACCGAGAGCGACGGTAGCGCCTCGCTCGAAGAGATGGCCGAAGCGGCCCGCCGGCGGGGTTACGAGTACCTGGCCATCACCGACCACTCCCAGGCCCTGGCCATGGTCAACGGCTTGGACGAAGCCCGCGTGGTGGCCCTGGCCCGGCAGGTGCGCGAGCTCAACCGGCGCGGCCTGGGCATCCACGTCCTGTCCGGCATCGAGTGCGACATCCGCAAGGACGGCTCGATGGACCTGGCCGACGACGCCCTGGCCCAACTGGATCTGGTCATCGGCAGCGTCCACAGCTACATGAACCTGGAAGCTGCCGCGATGACCGAGCGGCTGCTCCGCGCGCTGGAGAACCCCTACCTGCGCGTCCTCGGGCACCCTACCGGGCGTCTGCTGCTGGTCCGCGACCGCTTCCCCTTCGACTTCGACCTGGTGGCCCGCGAGGCCGCCCGCCGCCACGTCTTCTTCGAGATCAGCGCCGCCCCGGAGAGGCTGGACCTCTACGACGCCTTGCTGCGCGCTGCCACGGCCCGCGGCGCCCGCTTCGTCATCTCCACCGACGCGCACCACCCCCAGCAGCTCGACCACATGCGCTACGGCGTGACCATGGCCCGGCGCGGCTGGCTCGAAGCTGCCGACATCGTCAACACGCGGCCCCTGGCCGAATTCCAGGAAGCCCTTCGCCGAAACTGAAATGCCTGCCGAATGCCGCATCCCGATCGAGAAGCTCACACTGCCCAACGGCCTGCGCGTGATTCTTTCCCCGGACCGCGCCGTGCCCGTCGTCACCGTCTACCTCATTTACGGCGTGGGCGCGCGCGCCGAGGAGCGCGGTCGCACCGGGTTTGCCCACCTGTTCGAGCACATGATGTTCCAAGGCTCGCGGAACGCCCCCAAGGGCCTGCACTTCAAGCTGGTCGAGGCCAACGGAGGAGTGATGAACGGCTCGACCCACCCCGATTTCACCGACTACTTCGAGGTGCTGCCCTCCAACAAGCTGGCCGTGGCCCTGTGGCTGGAAGCCGACCGCATGCGCGGCCTTCAGGTCAACCGCTGCAACCTCGACAACCAGCGCGAGGCCGTCAAGCAGGAGCGCCGCCTGGCCTTCGATAACCGCCCCTACGCCACCGCCATCGTGGACCGCTGGCCCGAGCTGGCCTTCCGCAACTGGCACAACTCGCATTCCCTGATCGGCTCCTTCGAGGACCTGGATGCCGCCACCGTCGAGGACGTGCGCCGGTTCTTCCGGACCCACTACGCGCCCAACAACGCCGTGCTGGCGCTGGTGGGCGACCTCGGCCTCCCGGAGGCCCGCCGGCTGGTCGAGGCCTGCTTCGGGGACATTCCACCCCAGCCCCGGCCGGCGCAGCCGGACCTCTCCGAACCCCCGCAGAAAGGGCCCCGCGCCGAGGTCT
>Ga0315289_10001371_pt1 | contig 37752 bp, 44 predicted proteins | sample YL17G11_40_MG_FD_203452 | JGI IMG/M metagenome (GOLD analysis project Ga0315289, IMG submission 203452) | Sediment microbial communities from Yellowstone Lake, YNP, Wyoming, USA - YL17G11_40 | ecosystem: Environmental > Aquatic > Freshwater > Lake > Sediment | place: USA: Wyoming | collected...
CACATCGTCGAGGCAAACTGCAGAACCCTTCGGTGGGTAACCACTGAAGGGGTCTCACTACCCCCAAGGGGCGACCTGAGGGGAGAGATGCACCCCCATCCATCTGGGCGAGATCCCAGATGGATGGGGCAACCCAGCTCCCACGGCTGAAGCCGTGGGCTTCGAAAGGAAGTTCGTGGCAATTCCTCCCACGACTGAAGTCGTGGGTTTACTTGCCAAACGGAATCATGATTTCATCGGCTGATTGCATGCCATGCAGTGCTGTGATCCGGCCGAGGCCTCCCTCTCCTGCTTCCTCTTCTTGAGTTCCGGATATCTCTTGTACACCTTGGCTTTGACGGAGGCCTTCAGTTCCTCGAGCGTTCCGTTGAACCACGAGGGGACGGAGTCGTACTGTTCCACTCTGCTCAGGGCGTTGCGGGCGTGGGCGAGATCCGGGATGGGGAAGTGTTTCTCCTCCGTCTTGCGCCCCTTGTCGGGGTCGATCTTCTTGCCGGGGTTGAAGACCGATGGTGCCTTCTTCCGTTGTTTGGTCGTCAGGGTGGCCGCCGTGCCCTCGAGCATTGCGTTCTTGAACTGTCCGTATGATGTCGGGACGGAGGAGGTCCTGCAGGACAAGATCTTCATCTTGCCACCGCATGCCTCGCACTTCCTGCCTCCGAACTTGCTCATCGTGCCACCCTTGCCCATGCAGGCCTCACACACCTTGATGCCGGTCGTCTTGCCACAGGCCTCGCAACAGAGCGTGGCTCCTTTGAGCATCCCGGCTCCGCCACAGGCCTCACAGGTCCCGGTCTTGTCAGCCATCTTGGTTGCCTCCCATCATCGGTTCTCATTTTCCCGATTATTGACTCGGAGGGCTTTTTCCTGCTGCTTGACCGCACTTCTCGGATGGAGTAAGATATCATCGAGGTGCTCAGGATGAGACACATCATTTCCAGGCTGGTTGACATGTCCGATGCTGGTCAGTTCTCCACTCCGATGGATTCGGATGTCTCGCAGGCTCTCAGGGGATTGCTCGCCATCGTCGAGAGGGAGGGGTGGGAGGCGGCCATCGATGATGTGGTGATCGATGGGCTGGAGGGATCCGATTTCAGCATGGCGCTCTTCGAGGTCGCATCGTGTCTGGAGGAGAGGGGAGATGTTTCGTCGATCCTGCTCGCCCACATCATAAGGGGGTTGGCCAACGATCAGGATGCCTCCGAGACGACAAGCCTCCCTACCAGCATCGTGTGGCTTCAGAATTGTGAGAACGGGTCTGGAGGGGATGGGGTTCACCGAATCGATGATATGCTCATCATCGAACGCATCGGCATTTGCGAATGTCCGAGGTGCAGGACGAACATGAGGTATGAGAGGATGTGGCAGCTGGAGATGGGGATTGTCTGTGCCGGTTGCGGATCACTCGTGAAGATGAGTGGGGTGGCCGTCCGCTTGGTGGCCGAGGATGATGATGAGAACGGAGACTGATCACGACCCGATGCTGAGGCGCACTCGATTGTGGTGGATCGGGTGGATAAGGAGAAGCATCACCGCATCCCACAGTTAAGAGGCGAGAATCATGATGGATCCGAATATCGGGGATAGCTCTCGAGAAGAAACCCCTCCGGAGATGAGGAAGAAACGCATTCTCGTCCTGAAGAGAGCCGTGCTCCTGGAGGAGGACATGTTCGACCTCCCCCAGCCGGAGGATGGCGGGACTCTGAGGGTGAAGATGATGACATATCCCATCCTCCTTCCTCAGGGGATCTACGTCGTTGCGGGATGGGATATGGATGCGAGAAGGCCGGGGATCCTGATCCTGAATCACACGCTCCTGCCGGCATTGAGGAACTGGATGAGGGATTACATGATGCCTGCGGAGGAGATGGTGTTCGAGGTGTCTCCGACGAGCATGGGTGGGATCGTGGGATACAACCTGTATCCATTGGGAAGGGTGATGACCCTTTCCGAGGAGAACCTGCAGAGGATGAACGACTATCTAGACGACCTCCTCGGAGAGGTCGAGGTGGAGGTTCCGGAATGAACAAGTGCCTGATGCTCATTGTCGGCCCGGCCGGCGTTGGCAAGACCGCAGTCCTCACCAAGGCCCTCGAGGAGGAGACGGGATTCGCCAGGCTGACATCCCTGACGACGAGGGATCCCAGGCCGGGCGAGGTCGATGGCATCGATTACCACTTCGTCGATGGGCTTGTGTTCGAGGCGATGCGGGATGGTGGTCTTCTGGTGGAGTGGACGATGTACGATGGCGAGTTCTATGGCACTCCGGTCTCGGACATCATGGATTCCGGGAATGCGGTCAAGATCGTGACCAACGACGGACTGTTGCACACGAGAACATGGTTGGATGGGTTCTGGGACAGGATCGAGGGTGGAAGCACCACGCTCCTCTGCATCTCGATTCTCGTCCTGGCGAGCACCGATGACATCGAGCGCAGATTGACGGAGCGGGGATGCGATGCCGCCAAGATCGGGAGGGCGAAACAGGAGCTGTTGGATCTGAGCCAGAAGAGGGAGTCCTTCTCCTCCTGCATCTCCAACGAGGAAGGGAACATCGATCTCTCGGCCACGATCCTGAGGCAGTGGATGAGATATGGCCGAGAGAGGATCGAGATGATGAACGAAGAAACGAAGAAGGGAGAAACGAAGATGGGAACGACGACTCTGATGGACGAAACGGGCCCGATGGACCGGGATGGTTGGATTTCGTCTCGCACGTGCCCGGCGAGCAACATCCACGAGGGGAGCATCAAGGTCAGGGGGAACGACAACCTCAGGCACATCAAGGTGGACTCGGAATCCAACCCCGGGACATCCTACTATGTCTCCGTGGATGTCGAGGATGGTACCGTGATGGGATGCACCTGTCCGGCTGCATCTATGGATCCGACGAAGAGGTGCAAGCACCAGAGGGCGGTCGTCGAGCGGCGCTTCCTCCAGATCTGAACCCCAATCCATCGATCGTGACAGAGGGCTCCGCCGAACTATCGGTGGGGCCTTCTGCTTTTCAGCAGGATTTTGTGGTCCCTCTTCTCAACCATCATATCGAGCATCGATCGTGCTCGATGAAGGATATGGAGGTGTCACGAGATGCAGACATCAATGCACAGGGACCTGAGAAGGATTCACGCCGTCGCAACATCCAGCAGCCTTGGGAATGATATCGGCGACAGGATCTTCCTGAGCATCCCCGGGATGCCGAACGAGGCCGTCCTCAAGAGGGTCAGGATCATGACCGGAGACCTGACGCTCGCCGGAACGGAGAAGCTCAACATCCGTGCTCTTTCGGATCCCGCCAGGTGGCGTGCTGCCGAGGCGATCTGGACCGGCAGTGGTGAATCGAAGGTCATCTTCGCCCTTGGCCTCGACACATCCGAGACCTCTCCGAACGAGTGGTGGCTCGAGGATACCGTGTTCTCCGATGACATCATCTACACGGACGATCTGAAGAGTGGATGCTTCCACATCATGTTGGAGGCGGGGTCCACCCTCACCGACACCGCATACTTCAGCGTGGAGGTGTTCGCAGACGGACTCCCGACGCACCTGTCATCACAGGACTCTCAGCACTTCCTCGGTGCGAGGGACCTTCAGGTGCTCAGGTGGTCAACGGGCGATGTCTGGAAGGATATGACGAGGGATTCGTTCAACGCCCTCGACGAGGATGGTTGGCAGACCAGCATGTTCTTGGCGGACTCGGACTATGTCTACTTCGGGTCTCCGGATCCGATCACCGGCTTGTACTTCAATGTGGCCGTCTCGAACACCCAGGTCGATGCGGACCTGACGACGGAGTTCTACGATGGCTCCACATGGACATCGTTCTCGACGCTGTACGACAACTGCACGGATGCCAATAACGATTCCGGACAGGAGATCAAGTTCCATCACACCGGTGTGATCACATGGGAACCGGAGACCACATGGAGGAAGGCCTCCCTCGGGGACCTCTCGCTCGGGAGCCCGCCGTATGACCGAGGTGGTTCCGAGTCGTACATCCCCGATTCGCACTGGGAGCCGAAGTACTGGATGAGGATGAACCTCGATGATGTGGACCCGCAGGCGAAGTTCAAGTGGATCAGGCGAGAACCCTTCATCTGAACAGCGAGGTAAAACGATATGAAGTCATTCGACAGTGGGAAGAAGAAGATCGCTCCCATATCATCCGTGTCGCATGCCGGTGGAGTTCTCGATCTCCCCATCATCGGGCACATCTCCGATGTCGAGGGCAAGCTGTACAACCAGGGAGGACGCCTCTTCTGGCAAGGGATGGATCTCTCGGCCATCATGGAGAGTCGAGGAGATTGGTCTCCCGCATCCAGGGCCGGAGACATCCATCGTGCCTCTGGGAGGGTCGGGATCGGGACATCCGATCCGCAGTCCGATCTTCATGTCGAGGGCGGAATCTATGGTGCCCACATCAGGATCAGGGGCATCTCGGGCGTCCTCAAGGGCGAGAGAGGAAACATCGATGGAGGTGCTTCCCTCGACGATCTCTTCGATGTCCGTGCTGGACAGGCATCCGATGGCGATGTTTTGATGAGGAGGGATGGATCGTGGGTCTCGTCTCATCCATCCGCCATCTCGGTCTCGCACTCGGATGTGTCAGACAAGGATGATGACGATCACCCACAGTATCTCACGGATGGCAGGCACTCCTCACTCAGGCATGATCTGGGCGAGATGAATGTCGCAGGGATGTTTCACGCATCCGGACTGGGTGTGGGGATCGGGACGGACAGGCCGGGGGCGAGACTCGATGTCGCAGGGTCAGTGAGGGTCGGTTCGCTCGACATCGAGGGCGTCACGGGCGTCCTGAAGACATCTCCCGATGGGAGGGTCGTCGGATCCGCAACGACCGCCGATGTCACCGAGGTGGGGTCGAGGCCATACTTCTCGGAGGAGAGGGTCCTTCATGTCACCGATGGTCGCTATCTCAGGGTGGACGCAACCAATGCTCCCACCGGGACCATCAAGGGATTCGATGCCGACAGGCTCGATGGCAAGGAGGCAGCGGACTTCGCAACTGCAGCCCATTCCCATCGTCACTCGGATATGGCATCCATCGGAGAGGATGATCACCACCCGAGGAAGCACCAGATGTTCGGCGATGATCATTCCATCCCCGAGGGATCCACGAGGGGATCTGTTCCCGTCCTCGGAATCGGATCGTTCGAGGTCAGGCCGCTGGCGTTCGATGATGTCAGGGGCAGCATCCCCATCGCCAGGGTCGATATGGGAACCATCACCCCAGAGGACCTGTCTCATGTCGTTGGTGTCAGGTCCAGCGTGCAGACCCAGATCGATACCAAGGCGGCCATCAGGCACTCCCATCCCCACTTCGATCTGGATGGTGGGTTCGATGCGGACGATCACGAGCAGTACCTGAATGCGGAACGCATCTCGGCATGGATGGAATCAAGGACGACCGACGATCTCAGACAGGGATCTCGGAACGCATACTTCTCCCAGGAGGTCGTCATCGAGATCACGGGAAAGAGGTACCTCTCGCTCGATGGTTCCAATGTCTCTGCCATGAGGTGGCCAGATGGGGTCCTCTCCGGACTCGATGCGGAGAGGGTCGGAGGATTGACGGTGTCGTCGCTCAGCAGGTCAGATCATGTCCATCGTCACTCCGACATCATCGGGGCATCCGAGGACGATCACCACCTCAGGTCGCACGATCTGATCGGGTCAGATCATAGGTTCCCAAGGGGATTCTCCGGGTTCCTGTCGGTGGATGAGGATGGGGTGGCGATGGTGAAGACGATGTCGGAATCGGACATCGTCGGAGGGATCTCCTTGTCGAGGGTCTCTGGCCTCAGGGTCGCCCTCGACGAGGTGAACGGAGTCTCCGGGTTGAGGGGCAATGTGCAGGAGCAGATCGATTCCAAGTCGGACGCCGGGCATTTCCACTCCCACTCTGACATCAGGATGTCATCCTCGTCCGATGATCACCCCCAGTACATGAATCCGCTCAGGGCCGAAGCATGGTTCTTGTCGAAGACGACCGATGACATCAGGGAGGGAGAGGAGAACCTGTACTTCGATCAGTCGAGAGTCAGGTCATCCCTGTCCGCCGTGGCACCCTTGTCATACGACATGACGAACGGAAGGTTCTCGATCTCGACGGGGATGGGACTGATCGTGAGAGACGGATCGTTCTGTCTCCCACAGGATGTTGGACCGAATGCATCACCGACCTTCGCATCGGTCTCCTCGACGGGAGACATCGTTGCCAGGAGGGTCGGCATCGGAGTGAACAATCCCGGGGTGGATCTCCATGTTCGTGGGGAAGCCGTCATCGACACCCTCCACCTGGGTCTCAGGGATGGCGTTGCATTCGTGAAGGATGGTAGAGTGGACACCGGTGCGAGACTGCAGGATCTGAGCGGCGTCTCGCTGGCATCACCGTCCGAGGGCGATCACCTCGTCTTCGATGGGACATCGTGGGTCGGTCGTCCGGCCGGAACCATGAGCGAGGATCTCAGGGTCGGAATCGCAAGTCTCGTGGAGTCCATCCCCGATAGGTTCGATGAGGACTCTCACGATGTGAGGCCACATATCATCCCATCGCTGAAGGTCTCGAGGATGATGTTCGTCGGAGATGACGGTGTCGGGATCGGAGGTGCAGCTCCCAAGAACATGTTGGATGTCGCAGGATCCGCCGTCATCGGAGCATCCCTCGCAGGGAGGGCCGTCGCCCCGGATGGATGCCTTCTCGTCGAGGGGAGCGTCGGGATCGGGGTCTCCAATCCCGCCTCCACATTGGACATCGGGACGGGCAAGATCTCGGGAGGCAGCTTCTCCTCCAGGAGGAGGAATGTCCTCGATCTGTCATCGTCCGGAGATGTGGACAGTGTCTCGTTCAAGATGAGCTCCGGTGGAGAGATCGCCCTGTTCCACGATCGGAAGGATGATGAGGTCGGTGTCTCGCTGTCTCAGGAGGGATGGCTGTCATCGTCCTCGGGAATCACGACCGTGGCCGGCAGGATGGTCGAGGTCTCGATTGGAGGAACGAGGACGGCGACCTTCTCGAAGGATGGTCTCTCTCTCGGTGCGGATCGTGATGCCAAGTTCAATCTCGATGCGTCCGGTTTCATCGGCGTATCGTGTGGAGGCCAGAAGGCGACGAACTTCATCGTCCTCAGGGCGAACAGGGCGGAGTCGAGTCCTACCATCTGCTTCCCGGCGGACAGGGATCTGCTGTTCGGGACATTCAAGTCATACGATGCCGCATCCGTCTGGTCGGAGGCGATGTCCGTGGATGCCAACGGGAACATCAAGATGTCCGGATCGATCTTGGTCGGAGTCAAGTCCATGTCTGTCGGGTCCGAGTTCCTCATCGATGCATCATCGGCCGGATTCCTGAAGATGAGAGCAACCGAGGATGAGGCATCCGTAGTCGGAATCTCTGGCGGAAAGGATGGCAGGTTGTTGATCGTGAAGAACTCCGGCGAGAAGCCGATCATGTTGTTGTCGGAATCATCCGTGTCGTCTGCGGAGAACAGGATGAGCGGTGACGAAAGGAGTCTGCGACCGGGGGAGATGGTCCAGATGGTGTACGATGCCGACATCTCCAGATGGTCGGTCGTGGGGTGATCGGATGCCATATCCCAGGAGCAAGGAACGGACGGCCGGGATGCCATATGTCGTCGCCTCCGGAGGAGGAGGGGGTGGGGCAACCGGCCCCACCGGTCCCACCGGTCCAGACGGAGCGAGCGGACCCACCGGCCCCTCCGGCCCAGACGGAGCGAGCGGACCTACCGGCCCCTCCGGCCCCACCGGTCCCACCGGTCCAGACGGAGCGAGCGGACCTACCGGCCCCTCCGGCCCAGACGGGGCAACCGGCCCCACCGGCCCCTCCGGCCCAGACGGGGCAACCGGCCCCACCGGTCCCACCGGTCCAGACGGAGCGAGCGGACCCACCGGCCCCTCCGGCCCAGACGGAGCAAGTGGTCCCACCGGTCCCACCGGCCCCTCCGGCCCAGACGGGGCGAGCGGACCCACCGGCCCCTCCGGCCCAGACGGAGCAAGTGGTCCCACCGGCCCCACCGGTCCCTCCGGCCCAGACGGGGCGAGCGGACCCACCGGCCCGACCGGGCCCACTGGTGCGGGAGTGACAGGGGCGTCGGGACCTACGGGACCTACGGGACCCACGGGGCCTACTGGGCCCACTGGTGCGGGAGTGACAGGGGCGTCGGGACCTACGGGACCTACGGGACCCACGGGGCCTACTGGGCCCACTGGTGCGGGAGTGACAGGGGCGTCGGGACCTACGGGACCCACGGGGCCTACTGGGCCCATCGGCGAGACGGGAGTCACGGGTCCTGCATACACCGGCCACATCGTTCTCACGGCAGCCGGGGGATGGGGGAGTGCCACGAATGGTGCAACCCAGGCCACGGCCGAGGCGACTACCAACAAGGAGAACTACTACTACCTCGATTTTGCCGATGGTGCCACGGAGTATCAGGCGGAGTGGACGCTGGTCATGCCCTCGAATTGGAATGCGGGAACGATCACGGCGGTCTTTGTCTGGACGGCAACCACCCTCCCTACGAACAAGGATGTCATCTGGGGCATCCAGGGATACGCATATGGAGATAACGTTCTTGTCGATTCCGCATGGGGAACTGCCCAGGTGGTGACCGACACCATGCAGACGGCGAATGCCGTTCACATATCTGCAGCGACATCTGCGATGACTTTCGGAGGGACTCCCGCCGCCAGCCAACTGGTCCAGCTCAGGGTCTATCGCAACAGTGGTGCGGCTGGCGATACGCTGACCGTCAATGCCAGGCTGTTGGCGGTGAGGCTGACGTACACGCTGACATGATGGAGGGAGACAGAGATGGCCAATAGGTTCTGCTGTGGATTCGACTGGCCCGGGGCGGCCACCGCCGATCTGGACAAGATATTCTTCTCGGTTGGCTCGTTCTGGACGATCTCGACCGGAAGGTTCGGAAATGGGATGAAGCATGCCGGCACCTCGATCACGCGGACATATCTCAACATGTCAGATTCTCAGGCAACATGGATCGTCGGATTCGCATTCAAATTCGGCGGAGAGGTATCGATTCCGAAGATCTTCGCGTTCCTGGATGGAGTGACCGTGCATTGTTATGTGATGTTGAACGCCTCTCAACAGATCCTCTTTTACGGAGGGGGAGCAACCCTTCTCGCCACCAGCACGAACGTTCTTCTCGTCGACATCTGGTACTACATAGAGATCAAGGTCACGATCTCGGATACCGGGTCCTATGAGGTCCGAGTCAACGGCTCCTCGTCAGGCTGGATTCCTCCAGCCTCCGGTGACACCCGGACCGCAGCCAACGCTTCTGCCAATTGTTTCTACTTCGGAGGAACCACGCAGTCCTGGTCCTACACGGCCTGTTTCGATGACATCTACATTTGCGATGGGACCGATGGGACATCTACCCAAGGAGCCGCCAACAACGACTTCAAGGGAGACATCCGTGTGGACTGTTTCTTGCCCAGTGCCAATGGGACCTACTCGAACTGGACCGGGAGCGATGGTGTCACGACGAACAACTACGCACTCGTATCCGATGGTAGTGAGACCACCTATGTGACGGCGACCGCTCCGAAGATCGACTCCTACAACTTCGCCGATCTGGGAACGGGCATCGTTCCACTGATGACCCAACTCAACACGAGGGGGGTGAAGACGGATGCTGGCGCATGTGTCCTGAAACCATACATCCTGTCCAGTGGAGTCGTGGCTACGGGGACGACATTCAATCCAGGAACCACGAGCATCATCTTCCACGAGGTGATCGACAAGGATCCAAATGCGGGAGCCGCCTGGACGAGGACCACATTGAATGCCGCCGAGTTCGGAATCGAGAGGATGTCCTGATGGCAACGAATCTCTACCTACACAATGTGGACCCGGGATACACGCCTGCCACCAAGCGGGGGGCGTGGGATCTCAGCACCGCCGCCACGATCATGAGAATGGACACCTCCAAGTTCTCGGGAGGCATCATCGCATCCGTCGGTATCGTCGAGACCAGCTCCAGTGGAACATACGATGTGCTGTTCGCCAGATTCGTTAGCGGTCCCCTCGGCGCTCAGACGGTGGCTGGCACCGTGAATGTCATCATTAGCGTGATGGAGAGCAATGCACTTGCCGACTTCTTCTGGCACCTGCACATCTACGTGACGACGGGCGACAGCGATACCGTACGAGGAACCCTGCTGACGGATTATGTCGAGAGCACCACCAACGAGTGGGGAGCCGCCTCGACGACCAGCGGACTCGCACTGCAGTCGGCACAGACCCTCTCCAGCCTCGCTGTTTCCCAGGGTGATAGGATCGTCGCCGAGGTTGGATACATCGCTCGCAACACGAGCACCGCCGCCCGGCTGGGGACCATGCGATACGGATCATGCCTCTCCGCCTCGATCTTGGATGTGGCTCCCGATCTCACGGTCGGGGGTGATGGGACGGCCTCTGCCGGGTTCCTCACCTTCTCCCAGGACCTCACATGGTCCGATGTGATCGAGGCTCGTTCTTACGAGCAGAACATCGAGGTGACTTATGCCGGAGTCCTGAACGAAGCTCGACTCCATGAGCAGAACCTCGAGGTGGTTTATGCCGGAGTTCTGAACGAGGCACGAATCCACGAGCAGAACCTCGAGGTCGTCTACCAGAACCTGCCCCTTCGTCGCAGACCCGTCAGCATGAATCCGATGTTGATGGCATGATCCCCATATAAGATTGTGGGTTCCATTGGTTGCGATACCGAGAAGGTGGTGTTCCAATGTCAAGTGAAGATGTATGGCGTGAGGCTCAGCGATGGGAGTCCCAGTGGTGGGAGATCGAGGCATCGAGCTGCACCAACACCTTCTACGAGGAGGAGAAGCAGCATGATGTGTGCGCCCCGAGGATGGGGATCGTCTTCGATCCGTGGGGCAGGATCGATCTTCATGGGAAGAACATCCTCGATGTGGGTGGCGGTCCGGTCTCGATGCTACTCAAGTGCGTGAATGCTGGCAGGAGGAAGATCGTCGATCCCCTGGAACAACCAGCCTGGATCATCGGCAGGTACGATGCAGTCGGCATCGAGTTCGAGACCGGCACCGGCGAGGAGATGGAGGAGTCCGGCTGGGATGAGGTGTGGCTCTACAATGTGCTGCAGCATGTCAAGGACCCGGATCTCGTCTTGAGGAAGTGTCTCTCCGCAGGGAGGGTCCTCAGGCTCTTCGAATGGATCGACACCGAAATCACGGACGGCCATATCCACGCCCTGACGACGGACTTCTTCAGGTCGGTGCTGGGGAATGTCGGAGAGAGCAAGATCGTCGACATCGGAAGGGGATGGTCCTGCAACTCGTTCTCGGCCATCGTCCACGGGGATGCCCCGGTTCGAAAACCCCACCGGAGGGGTGATGGGATGAGGTTCCACATCCCCGCAGTTCCTCACACTGTGACGAACGAGATTTTCGTATCGTGTGCATTTTCTCAGAAGGTCAAGAAGCTCTGTTCGATGCTCACCGATCTCGGCCACGAGGTGTTCCACTACGGATGCGAGGGATCCGATGTGAGATGCACCGAGGATGTCAATGTCGTGAGCGATGAGTACCGGAGGTCCTTCTACGCCGGTAACGAGGACATGACCAAGCAGTTCACATACGACACGATGGACGAGTACCATCAGGTGTTCCATCGGAGATGTGTCGAGGAGATCGGGAAGCGTGATGGGGGAGGGGACTTCCTCCTGTCGGCCTGGGGATGGGGCCACAAGCCCATCTCGGATCAGTTCCCGGGGATGCTGGTGGTGGAGAGCGGCATCGGGTACTCCGACACGTACGCCAAGTATCGAGTCTTCGAATCCTATGCATGGATGCACTGGGTCTATGGCAAGGAGGCCTCCACGAGTGGTAGGTTCTACGATGTCGTGATCCCGAACTACTTCGATCCGAACGACTTCACATTCGGTGAGGATAGGGAGGACTGGTTCCTGTACATCGGGAGACTCGTGAAGAACAAGGGGATCGGCCTGGCCGTCGATGTCACGAGGAAGATCGGTGCCAAGCTCGTCATTGCCGGTCAGGGCTCCCTCAAGAACGAATCCGAGGGGCTGGACATCAAGGGCGATCACATCGAGTTCGTCGGTCATGCCGATGTGGAGAAGCGAAGGGATCTGATGTCCCGGGCGAGGGCGACATTCGTCCCGACCTACTACATCGAGCCCTTCGGCGGCGTTGCGGTTGAGTCGATGATGTCCGGGAGTCCCGTCATTGCCACCGATTATGGGGCCTTCAGCGAGACGGTGCAGCATGGGGTCACGGGTTACCGTTGCCACACGATGGAGCAGTTCGAGTGGGCCGCCAGGAACATCGAGAACATCAGCCCGGCGGACTGCAGGAGATGGGCGATCGAGAATTACTCGATGGGTCGGGTGTCCCTGATGTACCAGGAGTACTTCGACATGCTGATGGACCTGAGGGAGGATGGGTGGTATCAGGCGAATCCCGGAAGAACGGAGATGGACTGGCTGAAGAAGATGTGACCATCAGATTCCTCGAAGAAACCGGGAGGGAGGGCGAACATCGCTCTCCCTCCCGTCGTGCCCGCAGCAGGATTCATTGCCCTCCTTCAGGTAAATCTGTCTGAAACGAGGAAGGAGAGGATCCATGGCCGACAACCTGCCGAACTTCTATCCCGACGACTTCAACAATATCCTCGAGCCATTCTTCCTCGGCGTCGGTTTGATAGATCGTGACCTGCCCGATTTCACCACATACCTGCTCTACAACTTGGGGGGCGTCCTTTACTGGAGCGGTTCTCCCGTCGGAGGTGGAGGGGCTGGCCTGTGGCAGGAGGAGGGCGGGGTCGGTCCCAACATCTACTACTCGGCTGGTCAGGTCGCCATCGGGAAGATATCGGCCTCCTATCCCCTCGATGTTCATGGTGTCGTCAAGACGGACGATGATGTCATCCTCGCCAACGCCAAGGAGATCCAGTTCCAGGATAACATCGGAGGCTTGACGGCCTACATCATGAGGGATTCGAACAACGATCTCGCCCTGGTGAACTCCACCTCCGGCAAGGACATCGAGCTGACGACCAATGGAGGGAAGGTCGTCATCATCGGATCGTTGGCCATCCAGGAGACGGGGAGCACGGATCTTGCCACCATCACGGTGGCGTCGCTGGGGGCGGCGAGGGCATACGGCATCATCGATGCCGGTGGTGCGGCCGACTTCCTCATGACGGCCGGTGCCCAGACGGTCACCGGTGCCAAGACCTTCGCTTCGTCCGCCCTCCTGCTTCAGGAGGCCGGAAGCACCGATGTGGTGACGGTCGCAGTGGCGACCCTTGGGGCGGGTAGGACCTACACCGTCCCGGATGCCGGTGGTGCTGCCAATTTCATCCTCTCGACATCATCTCCCGCACAGGGCGACATCCTGTACTTCAACGGGACGACATGGGCGAGCCTGACCGCCGGAGTATCGGGCCAGTTCCTGAAGACGCAAGGTGCCGCCGCCAACCCCGTCTGGGCCGATTTCACGGCAGTCCTTGCCGGATACACATCCCAGAGCTTCACGGCACAGACGAGCGTGACGGTCACCCACTCGTTCGGCCACTACCCGGCCGTCCAGGTGATCGACGATGTAGGGGCCAACCTGATCCCCCTCAACATCATCCATGATTCGCTGAACGCCTTCACGGTGACATTCGATGTCGCCACCACCGGGACGATCATCGCCACGACCGGGTCCCCGACCGTCGGCATCGCCAGCATCAAGACGAGCGATTATCCGATCACCACGGGTGACAGCGTCATCCTCGCCAACGGGGCCATCACGATCACGTTGCCGACTGCCGTCGGGATCACGGGGAAGCAGTTCACGATCAAGAATATCACTGCGGCGAGCACCGTCACCATCGCCACCACCTCATCCCAGACGATTGACGACATCGCACCCGGGGTGATCGTGTCGCACACGTCCCTGACCGTGGTGTCGGATGGTGCGAACTGGTGGATCCTGTGAGGGAGGTAATATGAGCTATTTCGAGCGGGTTCCCATTCAGTACCGGCCTGACCGCCGTGGTGGCCGGGAACATGAAAGTAACGGTCGTCTACGAATGAACGAGGATGTGAGGAAGGTGATACCATGAGGATCGACGCCCCCGTCGTCATCGGGGATCTCGTTGTGACATCCGGTGCTGTCAAGGCCGTGTCCTTCAATGTCGGAGGGTTCACCGGTGCCTCCGGAACATTCACGACGACCGATTCCAAGACGATCATCGTCGACTTCGGGATCATCCGATCCATCGCAACCAACACTGCCGCCCGCCTGTTCTCATGGACCATCCAGAATCCGGCCGTCGGTGGCATTCCTGGGCCGAGGCTCAAACAGGATATGACATGTGTCAGGCTGGACTCCATGGTTTCGTTTGGGGAAGGTGTCTTCTTCAACATCGAGGAGCGTCCATACGCCTACACGGGAGGCGTCGACATCGTCTCGTCCGATCAGATTGCCGTCACCACCGGGGCGACCACTCCGACCTTCTCCAATGCGAGCCTCGCAGCGGACAACTGGTTGTGGGTGGACATCTCGGCAGCCACCGGGACGACGAGCACGACCTACCTGCAGATCACATTGTCGGTGACCGTTTGACGAGTTGGTAGTGAAATATGATGATGCCCAAGATGGGCGGGAGGTAAGCCATGGCATTCACGATCGAGACAGCACTGATGCAGTTGGCATCGTGTCGGGATGATTTCAAGATCTTGGTTCGAAACCGAATCGCTGAAGCGAATCGGATGGTGGAGGAGGCGAAACGCATGGCGGACATCATTTCGACGGCTGATGTCGATGCGATGACATTCTTGTCCTCGATGATGGAGGAGAAGGATGTCTCCGAGGATCTGCTGGCGAGGATCAAGCAGGAACTCGCCTTGCATGTCAAGATCAAGGAAGATCATATCGTCGAGGCATCGTCCGTCTCTGCGATCTCAGCCATTGAGGTGGCATAGTCCGAAATGGGATACACCGTCGATGGCAAGGACTTCGCAGCCTACAAGACGATCACGCCCACCCGTCCGGACGCCGCCCTGACCGACTATCCACTCAAGGTCGGGATCGTGGCGGATGCGAATGTCGGGGGACGATGTCTGTCCACGGGTGCCGATGTCCGATTCACGCTGGTCGATGGGACGCTGCTGTACTCGGAGAAGAACGACTTCCTGATCACGGCGGGTGCGGCCACCGGGAACTTCTGGGTGAACGTGCCATCGTTACCGTCCGGTGCCGACACCGTCATCAATATGTACTACGGCTGCCCGACGGCGGCGGCACAGACGAACCCGGAGCTGACATGGAACTCATACCACAAGCTGGCCCTGCTCATGCCAGATGGTGAGACCTTGGGCCTGTTGGATTCCACCGCCCGGGGCAACAACTTCACCAACTCCGGGGCGACGGCGACGCTCAGCGGGAGGATCCAGAGCGGTGCGGCATTCGGCGGGGCGGGTTACATCTACGGTTCCGGCGAGGACTTCAAGGTCGGAACCGGAGATTTCTGCGTCTCGTTCTGGGTGTACCCGACGAGCTTCGCCACCGAGAAGAGCCTGCTCGACTTCCTGGTGCTGGGTGGACAAGGCGACCGCTTCAATGCGGCGATCCTGGTGCTATGCAGCACGACTGGAAAGCTCCGGTGGTTCACCGTACAGGCATACGGAGCGACATCGAATGGAGCCTTGACCATCAACACCTGGAATCATATCGCCTGGGTGAGAGCGTCCGGGGTCGGCTACTTCTACATCAACGGAGCCGTGGATTCCGTGACGCCCTCCCTGACGACGGACATCACCTCGGGCGGGGCGACCACGGGACGGTACTCCGATGGTGCGGATGGATGGTTGATCGGCAACCTCGACCAGTTGATGTTGCAAGCCGTGAACCCCGGGGCGGACTGGGTCGCCTACGACTTCCTCACCCAGAACACCGCCGCCGGGGGGCTGATATGGGGGGCGGAGACGGAATCCGTGGCCTACAACATTCCGATAGGGATCATGATGGTGTGACACGAGATCCTGAGGGACCTTGCTGATGCTCGGACTCATGGCAAGTGGGGGTTTTCTTGCCGCAACATCTATAAGCTTTTAGAACATTCAGGATGAAGGAGCCATCACCATGGAACAGCAGGGTTGTGTCATCTCGCTTGCGATGAGGGAAGAGATCGTGACGCTGCTCAGGAACAGCGTTCACCCACACAAGATATGGCAGGACATTCTTAACATCATCAATGCACTACTGTCGATCCAGCCCATCAGCTTCTCCACGGAGGCCTTGCAGGAACAGCCGGCCGTGAAGCAGGAGGAGGAGCAAGGATGAGGCACATCATCTTGAGCCCGGAGGGGCAGAGCCAGCACTAGGGAGATGTTTCACTCCGCTCTTCGGGTTGTTTCGTTGAACTCCACGAACCCGTAACCATGATGGTAGGCCGAGAGGTCTGCCCTTTCGTCTTGAAGGACAATTGCCCATCCCCTCCGAAATGAACATCATGTTCCGGATGAACTTCGGAGGAATCGGAATGCCCTGGTACATCGAGGCCAAGCGGGAGATCGTGTCGTTCAACACCAGTGACCCGAAGGCCGTGTGTCCGGACTGTGGATCGTCGGGGCCCAAGGCGATTCGGAGGGGTTCCAACAATTACTACTGCTGGGTCTGCTGGATGAGGAGCAAGGGGAGGGACCCCGGTCCCGAGTTCGGAGGGATGGGTCAGCCGATCGCTCAGCCCATTCCCGTCCCGTCACCACAGCCGGCGGCTGGCGTTCCTTCATGCAAGATGTGCGGCCAGCCCTTCGGGATGAGCAAGCTCAGGCCGGAGAACCACTTCTGTTGGAACTGCTACAAGACGAACGGAATCAATGTCGAGATGAAGCCCGTGCCAGATGTCGATCCGAACGACTGGATGGTTGCGGTCTCGGAGAGGGGACGGGACGGTGGTTTCTTCACCTCCTTCAAGGGGACATATGGTTCCTGGATGGCAGCTCCCTCCCCCATGGTCGAACCCCCTCCCGTCGAGATCCCGGTCACCGAACCTCGGATCCCACCTGAGGACGATGACATCTACGAGATCCAGTTCATCGCCGCCGGAGACTACGCCAACGGACAGCCGGAGGCCAATGTCATCGAGGGTGGACTCAGGATCTTCTCCCGTGATGCCAGGAAGGCCCTCCCCATCGACGATGATGCCATGCTCATCGCCCTCGATGGCGTCAATCACGAGCTCGCATCCCATGTCGAGGACTACCTCGGGCTGCAGGACTTCCTTGCGATGAGGGACGATCCCCTCTTCAAGGACATCCAGAACACCCCGGTCCTCCTGGACGACTCTGCCATCGATCCCGTCGCCGAGATCGAGAAGGTCGCCAGCAGCGACCTCTTCTCCCTCACCGAGATCGGCGGAAAGGGACTGATGCCGAACATCTCGCAGTCCGTCATCATCGACAGGATGGCGACCACCGATTCCAGCATGACGATCTGTCTCCCCACGGGGGCCGGGAAGACGACATGTGCCGAGGCGGCCATCGCCAAGGGGCTCTCCTCGGGCCCCGTCGTCCTCAACGATCAGGAGCTCCCACCGGCCGTGATGTACCTCGCTCCCGCCAGGGCCCTCTCGATGCAGGTCGCATCGGACTTCTCCGATCCGAGCCATCCCTTCTACCGCCAGGGATGGGGGGTCAGGATGATGATCGGGAACAGGGGAGAGGACCTGATGGCGGAGATGCAGGAATCCAGCGACGAGGATCCAGAGGATGTCGCAAGGAAGGCCGCCAAGGATGTCGGTGACGACGCCCAGCTCGCAGCCCTCTCTGCGACGAGGGAGCCATCCATCATCGTCGGGACGCCAGAGAAGCTCCTGTCGTGCATCACGAACCCGGCATCCAACGAGTGGGTGAACAGGGTCAAGACCTACGTGTTCGACGAGGGACACCTCATCGGAGATCCATCTCGAGGTCCGAAGTTCGAGGCCGAGCAGATGATCCTGCTGAGATCGTTCGGGAATGTCGTCGGCAGCCCCGGCTCACGCATCGTGTTCATGAGCGCAACGATGGACAATGCGGAGGAGCTCGTCGCTTGGCAGAACATGCAGCTGGGAAGGGCTGCAACCGACATCCAAGAGGACCCGAATCAGAGCTCGAGGTGGATCCTCGCCTGGGGTGACACGAGGCCCGTCAAGGTCGTCAGGGAGTACCTTCCCCTTCCCTCCAACCCGAGGGATCAGGAGGCCAAGATCCCCGAGATCCTCGCCAGGACCGCAGGCGAGAGGTTGATGAAGAGGAATCCCGACGGCACGCAGACCGAGGTGACGGCACCATCGCTGATGTTCGTGCATCGAAAGACCCTCGGGCAGAGCATCAAGGGTGTCGGTCAGGACATGGGAATCGACTCGGGATTCTACCACGCCAAGATGCCGAGGGCAAGGCAGAGGGACCTCATCAACAGGTTCGGGGACTTCCAGATGCCCGTTCTGTCATCCACCAGCTGCCTCGCCGCAGGCGTGAACGTCCCCGCCTGGAACGAGGCCATCATCGGTGCCAGTCGTGGTCCGACCGATGTCAGCGTCACGGAGCTGGGTCAGATGGCAGGCCGTGCGGGAAGACAATCGTACGCCAGGATCCTGAGCTCGCTCGAGCCGGAGATCGATCCGGAGACGGGAGAGCCGATCCCGTTGAATGCCAAGGTCACCTTCTACCTCGAACAGGACCGCTACCTCCATCACAGGAGGAGGATCGACTCGGGGTCCTACCTGTCCTCCACCCTGTCCAACCCGACGCACCTGCCCGATGTCCTCCTCCTGCTCGGGAGGAAGGGGATGGCGAACACCTTCGAGGATGCGGCGGGACAGATCGGATCGACGTTCGCCTACTTCCAGGCGCAGGTCGACAACTCGTCCCCCGTCAATGTCCGTCGAGGACTGGAGCGCATCTCCAAGTCCGTGGATGGGAACGATGACGACCTCATCACGTGGGATCAGCCGAAGACCGATCAGTGCGCTCACATGGAGGCGAGTCCGGACTACGAGTTGTCGAACCAGGACCTGCTGGAGAACGGGGATGTGAGCAGGGCATCGTGGCATGTGGTCTGCAAGCAGTGCGGAGCCACGGGGACGATTCCCCACCTCCCCATCCCGAAGACGGACGAGGACTTCATCCTCGACCTCGATGGGACCCTCAGGGACCTCATCGGATGCGGGTTCATGGTGTACATGACGGATCCGGCCACCGGCAAGAAGGTCCTGAAGGTCACGGAGCTCGGGCAGCACATCTCCAGGCTGCAGGTCGATTGTTCGTCCGCCGTGGACAACATCAAGAACATGGCGAACCTCCGCAGGGAGATGGCGATGATCGACAGGAGCATCTCCGATGCCCCGAACGAGGAGGTCGCCTACGCCCTCGCCTACACCAGGGCCAATGGTGACGAGGATCGGGGGGCCTACCTCTCCGACGAACAGGCGATGTGCTGTCAGCAGGCCCATGGTGTCATCCGCAAGATCAACGATCGCAGGGGAGGGGATGACAGGGAGGTCGGCCCGGCGGCCGTGAAGGCCGTCCAGTGCCTCATCTGGGTCCTCGACGGCATCAGCATCAACGATGTCGCCAACGAGTTCCCATCCATGATATCCGACTACGTCTCGGTTGCAGAGGCGTACGGAGGCACGGCTTTGAGCGCATTCGAGTACATCTGCTCTCTGGCTGGATGGTTCTCCGACAGCAAGCGCCTCGACATCCTCAAGATCCAGCTCTCCAAGATGGTCGGGACGACTGCCGTCCCGTTCGCCGTCGCCGATCAGATCGGGGCCGGCCGAGCAGCCGCCCTCGCCAAGGCCGGGTTCAAGGACCTGAACGATGTCGCCAACGCCAACATAGAGGACAACTACGATTACGATGACAGGTGGGCGATGTTCTGGTTCTACCTGAAGGGCTGGGACAAGAAGACCAGCAAGGGCACCGGGAGACCGCTCACCGTTCCCGATTCCGGGTGGAGTGGCAACATCTGGAGCGATGTCGTCAAGGACTGCTCGGTCGTGAAGAACCTCGCCGCCAAGGCGGTCCTCGGTGTCAGGGCGAAGTCGAGGGATGAGGAGGAACAGCCCAGCAGGGGACCCGTCATCGACAGGGCGTACAGGCAGAAGGTCGAGACGATGAACTCCCCGGAGATGCTGGAGACCATCAGGAGGATCTCCAGGACCGTCAGCAGCCCCTTCGCCAAGCCGCCGGAGTCGTTCGCAGGCGGAACCGGATGGTACCGGAGGGCGAAGACGACCACATGAACAGGATCGCATCTCTCTCCTCTCACCTCGATGACATCGGACGATCGGACATTGCGGATCGGATGGACCTGATCATGTTGAGGTCTGCGATGCCGTACCGATGGGAGAGGAGTCCGGAGATGGCGAGGAAGATAGCGGATGAGGGTTTCGTGCATGTCGATCGTGAGGTGGATGGACTCCTTGGAGATGATCCGGGTGGCATCATATGGGAGGTCATGGAGCATCACGAGAGGTTCGAAGACGAGCTGTCTCCCAAGGGATGGCTGGAGCTTCGTCATTCCAAGGAATATTCAGATTATCATGGCGATCATGTAGGAGACGACTGGATGGTCGATGTGTGGAAGGCGTCGAGGGAGAGATATGCTCGCAAGCTGTTTGAGATATGGTCTCGAGAACATCCAGATGAGGTCACGATGTGGGTCGGAGATGATCCAAACAAGATCGATTACTATGGAGCATCTGCCGATGCGCCAGAGAGCGGAGTTGGATGGAGAAAGAGGGATATCAAGTATCGCAACAACCTGTTGCGATTCTCACCTCCCGAGGGAACCGAGCAGGAGCGTTTCTTGGAGGACGAGAATGAGGACTATGCGCTCAAGGTCAGGGTCCCGCCTGGGACCGGTAGGATCCCCCCGGAGTGGTTCTCCGTGGTCCCCGAGGATGAGTGGGAGAAGCTCCGAAAAAAGTCTTGACACGGGTCCGGATTTCGGAGTAACATCAATTCCAGCAGGCCAGAGCGGCTCTATCCACGGGGTGGAGATGGGGGAACCGAGGATGGCGGTTCCCCCATCGGATCTGGTTCTGTCTACCAGCTACCACCGTCTGCCCGGTCAACCACCCACGACTGAAGTCGTGGGCTTGTCCACCACAACAGGCCCCGACAGAGATCGGGAGATCACCCGGTGATCTCGGTTGACCAGACCCAGCCAGGAGGATCGAAAGATCCTCATCGGGCTCCGTGTGTAAGGTCATGACACCATGGGGTGCTCGCCAGTCCCATGCAACTGTCGTTCAGGACAATGAAGTCCCTCAGGGTACAGGACCAATGTTCTGAGCATGACAAGCTTCTCACACATCGTCGAGGCAAACCGCAGAACCCTTCGGTGGGTAACCACTGAAGGGGTCTCACTACCCCCAAGGGGCGACCTGAGGGGAGAGATGTAACCCCATCCATCTGGGCGAGATCCCAGATGGGTGGGGCAATCAGATCCCATGGCTCCCACGGCTGAAGCCGTGGGTTTCGAAAGGAAGTTCGTGGCAATTCCTCCCACGACTGAAGTCGTGGGTTTCCTTGCCAAACGGAATCATGAGGGCGTAAATCTCATATACCTTCATCGGATGTTTTGCAGGAATCATCCCTGGGCATACTGAACACTGACGATGGAAACTTCGGGCGGGAAACCGCACCCTGCCTCTTCCAATCACAACGAAAGGAAGCGACCACGATGAGACAGCACATTCAGTCATCCCCGAGTTGCCCGTCTCCATGCCCCTCGCAGGGCATGCGCTGGTCGCCGCCTGGGAGCTCTCCGTCATAGAACTGGAGAGCAGGAGCACCCAAAGGGGGACCAGCAGATGCGAGGCTGGTCCCCCTTGTCTTATGTCGGAGTTCGTAGTATGATGTCGTGGTCCTTGACAACTGGTATTCATCGGCCAGAGGTGTAAAGGTTGCATCCCGGTCTGGGGGACCGGTGGTAGCGGGATCGTTCCCCGCCTGGCCGACCAAGAAGCGGATAAGTCATCGTCGAGGTGATGCAGATGGCGAGACGTGATCCCGAGTTCGAAGCCCTCATGGAAGAGGTCCCTCCCGAGGTCGAGGAGGAGGCGTTCCACAAGGACGATCCGGAGAATCCCGTGAAGGTCATCATCGTGAAGGACCCGGACACGCCGTACCATATGTATCCGGAGATGGATCTCCAGAAGCCGAAACCGGCACATCACAGGCACAGCAGGCTCCAGACGAGGAAGGCACGCTGCAGGGCGGTCAGGCGGGCGAACGGGTTGGCGAAGATGTGGGGTTGGCCCATCCATCCCGGCTACCGGGATGATCTGACCAGTGGCTTCATCCATTCATACACCTCGGATCGGAAGCCCTGCTCTTGCGACAGGTGCGGTCATCGGAGGGACTGGTACGGGAAGACGCTCCAGGAGAAGAGGATCGACGATGCGGAGGAGGTCGAGGATGTCGGAGAGCCGATCGAGGAGATCATCCTCGAGGACTTCTTCGAGGACGAACCATCGAAGAGATCGACGGAGGAGATCTCCGAGATGGCGTTGAGGTATGTGTACGATATGGGAGATGTGGGAGGTTTCATCGAGGGATACCTCGATCCCACTCGGATCGAGGATCCGGAGCTGGCGACGCTGTGGCACGATGCCCAGTTCCTCATCTGGGAGATCAAGCGGAAGCTGGGGCTGGAGAGGTTTTGATCCACATACCGTCGGGGCGTGTGGACAACAACGGGAAAAGCTCTTGAGGCGTAACCGAAGGCGATGCGACTGACCCGCATACGGGGATGCATACCCAGCGGCGGTGGGCATCGCAAGTCCCGGCTTCAAGTTCGGGGTATGGTATAACGGCTGAACATACATGCTTTGGGAGCATGAGATTCCGGATCGACCCCGGATACCCCGACCATCGGCTAGAGGTGTAACGGTTGCATACTCGGATCGGGACCGAGAGGTAGCGAGATCGTCCCTCGCCTAGCCGACCAATAATATCGGGGGAGATTCGTCTGTCCGACGGTGAGTTGCTCGACCTCATCTGGGAGAGGTTGAACGAGGAGAATCCATATGAGTCTGCGCAAGTATCCCAATCCGAACTCGGGCGGCTCCAGGATGGAGACGGGACCGGTGCAGTTCGGAGACGACTGGCCGGGGGTGTTCATCAGGGGAGACGAGGCCTGTTGGCTGGGGTTCTCACTCTCCCTTGTCGAGAGGTACATGCTCAAGGATGATGTGGGAGCTTTCGACAGGATGCACATCAAGCGAGCCGCAGGCCTACTCTCATCCTGTGATGCCGCCAAATTCAGGGAGGATGGCGAGATGATGAAGCTGGCGATGCCAGCACCCCCGCCGGATTGGGAGGGATATGTGAAGGAAGTGATGGACTGGATTCGCCAACGTGCCGGAGAGCTGAATCCCGACCTGAGCCTCGACATCAGTCCGTGGGGGCGGTCAGGAATCGAGGACAATCTGCTTGGGTTCAGTGTCTCGACGGATGGCTCTTCGATCTCCCCTGAGGGAGTGGAGACGATCGACCAAATCGATGGAGAGTTGCATGCAGCAGGTCACAGGCCGATCTTCTCGATGCAGTTTCTGAGGGATCCTGAATGAAGCGTCGAACGATGAGAAGCCTCCATGGCAGGTGGCGACACGGGAAGTCGGACCATCTCATCTGGGAGTGCGAGTGCCACGATTGTCGAAAGCGGAGGAAGTACGGGTTCGTGAAGACCCGTCGTCCTCACGAGGAGGAAGCGAAGGATGCCGATCTTTGACAGGGATGAGAGCACGAGGAAGTATCCGGACCCCGAAATTGGTCTCAGGTTCATCGTCAGGTGCGACTGCAACGCCGAGGGTCAGGGTTGCGCTCAGTTGGAGCATTCGTTGGTCTGTTGGAGCGAGGAGGGCATCCCGGACGAGCTCTATGTAACGCTGGTCCCGAAGGCGAGGCCTTGGCATTTCTGGGGCAGGATCAAGCAGGCATGGCACATCCTGATCCGTGGCGAGCTCAGGTTCAGGGATGATATGTGCCTCTTCCCGGAGACCCTCGACGGATGGGCGAACAGGCTCCAGGAGGCTGCCAGGAAGATCCGGGGAAGCAAGGGTTATGCCTGGGTCCCGGTCGGGGTCCCCGATGGGAGGTTCGAGCTGAGGACGACATCCAGCCAAGTCGATCCGAAGATCGATGCGGCGCTGGGATTGAGGTTGATGGAGATCCTGATGCCGCTCGGTCTCCCATTCGTCTCGTTCGGGAATGAGGTGAGGGTCTGTCGCATGGGAGACGGTCCTCTCCTGGTCCAGAGGTTCGAAGAGGATGCGTGGGCGCAGGTCGCATCATACGATCCGATGCTGGAGGACCTGAGGAAGGCATTCGAGCATCTCGCCGAGAAGGGTGATGAAGATGGAGCAGTGGGACCCGAATCATGACGTCTACTACAGGGTGCTGAGGGGCAGCGATGACATCCCGATCGTCGCCTGCATGCAGTGGTTCGATGAGTACGACTACGATCAGAGCAGATTCTTCACCGAGAAGAAGTTCGAGCATGAGAGGGATGCCGAGGAGTTCGCCAGGAAGCTGAGGGCGGAATCCATGCTCGAGATCTCTGAGGAAGAAGGGGGATTCGTCAAGACGAGCTTGAAGGTCCTCCTTCATCTCGTGAGGGAGAAGATGCCAGCCCAAGATGTGTCCACGCTGACAGACCTGGTGGACAAGATCGAGAAGAGGTGGCCGTCATGAATGAGGACGAACCATGCGAGGAGTGCAATGGTGGTGGAGAGGACGAGTGGACGGAGGCCGGGACCTGTGGGTTCTGTGGTGGTTCCGGATGTCGCAACTGCTACGAGGGACAGGTTCCGGTCCTGATCCACTGGACGTGTTCCAGGTGCGAGGGGACGGGGATCGAACCGAAGGATGGAGGATGAATCGGTCAGGGAGCCGAGCACGCCTGGAAAGCGTTGCGCTGGCAGAAATGTCAGTGAGGGTCGGGTCCTCCGTCCTCCGCCAATAGCAGGAACTATTGGTAGATATCTAAGTTGGGAGAGATCTCGTCATGAAAGTGATCCAGCACGGTCGTGAACAGAAGGGCTGGGCGAAGGAGTTCACCTGCACGGGGAAGGGCAACGGGGATGGTGGCTGCGGAGCCGTGTTGCTGGTCGAGGCTGACGACATCTTCAGGACCAAGCATGAGTGCTATGACGGTTCCACCGATCACTACACGACCTTCCGCTGCTGTGAGTGTGGTGTTGAGACGGACATCGATGTTCCGGGAGTCGTGATGGATGCCGCCCCCTACAAGAAGGAGTGGCTGGAGAGACGAGGGATTGGCGGGTAGGAAAAAGATGCGCCGTGACCGAGCTGGGGAACGGGGGTGGCTGCAACCCACTTATCGAAGAGTTCGATTCTCTTACGGCGCTCCAGTCAAAAGGTTGATGAGAGAGATGGAGAGCAGGTGAGGTTCCAATGGATGTGGCCCATGCCATTCAGGAGATATTCCACTCCGCATATCTGTCGGAGGAGTTCATGTCCCACTACGATTCCCTCTCTGCGATCGTGGGCATCGTTCAAGAGGAGGTGGATCCCAACCGAACCTTCGTTCGGGTCAGCCTGAGACCCGAATTCATCACCCGGGATGGACAGGAGCTCGATTTCGTCGTCGAGTCCGGGGGAGAGCAACGAGATGTTCTTTTCAAGGCGTCGGTGCCATTGTCCGGGGGCAGTTCTCGTCTCGACTTCTTCGGAGATCGAGTGGTTCGTTGTGAGGGAGTCGATGATATGGAGTGGGAGATCGTGCGGTTCATCTCCATGCCGGAGGTGAGTGGACGGCTGGCCTTGCTCAAGCTGTTGGCAGGGCGGCGAGAGGAGGACATTCGATCAAGAGGTATCGGGTGATGTGCGACAAGGGAGCGTGCCCGAGCGGCTGAAGGGGCCGCACTGCTAATGCGGTAGAGGCAGCGATCCTGTCTTTCGTGGGTTCAAATCCCACCGCTCCCGCCATTCCTCTTGTCTCACAGGTCGTTCCGGAGTACAATTGGAGGGTGAACCGGGCAGGCGAACCGGGCTCGCCTCGAAAGCGATGCGGACGAAAGTCTGAGTTTCGAGCACTCCGCCCTCCGCCAAGCGAAAGGCAAATATCATGTTGAGGACCATCTCCATTCTGTGCCTGTTGTTCGCCATCTCCGCCTCGGCATCGCTTCACGATCAGAGGGTCGCCAAGTGTCGATACATCGTGAAGGCGCTGTACGATCACAAAGGGGAGGCTGATTTCCTTCCGTACGTGGACTACTTCGTGACCGCACATGAGAAGATGGATGTCAAGGCTTCTGGATTCGGTGCGATGTGGTACTGGAGTCTCGTCTATGGGGCGGCCAACTTCGAGCTGAGGTGCCATGCCACATCGGCTGGCAACTGTGCCGGTCCGATGGATGTCAAGCATCATTCCGTCATCACGGATCCCAAGAAGAACATCGACTGGCATGTCAACGAGATGCTCGGGTTCTACCGGTCTGGCGTTCGGGACATCGGCCTGTGCTACCATGTGTTCCTGCCCGCCAACCCTCGGGACTGGGGTGGCGGCAGGTTCAAGAAGACCCATCGGAGGTTCCAGGAGTGCCTCAGGAGGGGATATCAGAAGGGGGCATTGAAGTGAACGAAGATATCGTTTCTTCCATGATGGCCGTTCTCGCCTATGCCATTTCCGAGAAGCATTCCGAAACGAACAGGGGTGGAGGACTGGGAGGAGATTTCGGATACGGTTGCGATTTCGAGAATGATGAATTCGAAATGCATCCCTATTGTTGGTGTGATAAGGAGACCTGTCTCCTGTGCAGCGGGGATGCTCCGAATTTCCTGCACAAGTCGAGTGGGGCGACCGTATCATGGTACAAACGAATCGGTAGGGGGATGGTCGTTTCAGACGGGGACATCCCGTGGGTCGAGGTGTTGAGGAGATGCCTGTCCAGCTTGAGCGAGGAGGGCGATTCTCCATGAGCAGGACCTTCATCGGCCGAGGTGGTGGAACGATCCACATCTTCATCCCGTCCATCGGAAGCGAGGATGTCCCCCTCATGTCCCTGTGTGGGACCAGGAGGCCCTCGTCCGTGAGGAGGGCGATCCTGGCCAACATCAAGGATGCTGGTCGTGTCTGTCGGAGATGCCTCTCCGCCATGAACATGTGCCTCATCAACCGGGCGGGAAGGCCGAGCAGGATCGTGTCGAATGTATCGGGGAGCGGATGCTACCCCGTGGAGGTGAATGTGAGATGAGCGAGTTGATCGTCCAAGTCGTGACCATCGATGAGATCAGGCCGCATCCGGATCCGGAGGCGACCAGGATCGAGCTGGCCATCGTCAAGGGTTGGCAGACTGTCGTTCCGGTCGGCAAGTACGAGGCTGGAGACACAGCGATCTATGTCCCGCCCGATGCGATGATCCCGCCGGATGTCGCCGAGCACTGGGGCGTCACGAACCATCTCGGGAGTGATGGAAGGGTCAGGTGTGCCCGCCTGCGAGGAGCGATGTCGTTCGGCTTCCTGGCGGATGTGGAGGGGATCACATACAGGGGGTTCGGAGGGGACAAGAGTCTTTTCGACAGGGACCCCAAGATCCAGGTGACGATGACATCTCCTCAGATCGGGGAGGATGTGGCGGAGTACTACGGCATCACGAAGTGGGAGCCTGCGGTCACCTTCAACACGGCCGAGCTGGAAAAGGAACATCCGGCGTTCAGGCATTACACCGACATCCAGAACTTCGAGAACTTTCCATGGGTGATCCGAGAGGGAGAGGAGGTCGTCATCACCGAGAAATCTCACGGGACCAACAGCCGCTCTGCGAAGGTGCGTTCCCTGAACGAGAACGATCCTCCGCTGGTGATCTGTGGGACCCATGAGCATCAGGTGATCATGGGGATCGGAAGCGTCTACGAGATGCCGCTCGGGATGGAGTCCGTGAGGAATCTTCTCGACGATCTCTACGATGACAACCCCGGCTGCAATGGGGTCATCCTGTACGGGGAGATCTATGGACAACAGACCCTGAAGTACGGACTCGACAAGGGGAGGGTCGCATTCCTGGCATTCGATATCTCCATCGATGGGGAGATGATGAACTGGGATGATTTCGTCTCCGCATGTCAGAAGCACGGAGTTCCCATTGTTCCGGTCCTCTATCGGGGGCCGTTCTCTTCCGATATCCTGCGGGAGATGAGCGGAGGGAACACCGTCATCGGAGGAGATCACATCAAGGAGGGTGTCGTGGTTCATCCTGTGATCGAGAGGAATGATCTGGAGATCAGGAGGGTCATCCTCAAGCGGATCTCCGATCAGTACAGGCTGAAGGCCGATAGGATCAGTGACTCTCACTGAGAGATGGCGTCGCCGATGCCTCTCCCCCCATCTCCCCATTTGGAGGATGAGATGCAGGATTTCGGATGTTTCTGTGTGATCGGGCTCTTCATGCTGTTGCTTGCCGTTCCGGCGATGATCACGCATCCCATCGAATATGTCTGTCTGATCGTGGGATGGGCGTTGGCGTGTGCGCTCATGTGTTGGGCGAAGGCGTACAGGGATGTGGGGATCGCAAGGATCGAGGCGATGTATGGAGGTGGGCAACACGAGGACGAAGCGAGAGAAGAGGAAGATTGAGGGAGAATCTGGCGAGAGGGATCGGGTCTCGAAGAGGAAAGGGGGCATCGAATTCTTCGCCCGTGCGGACTGTGGATGTTGTGAGGTCGGACCGATGATCTTCGTGTCGGAGGAATCCGCCCTGAAGGCGTTCGAGAAGATCGGGCTCAGGAATGGTGGGATCATCGTGGACGATGCTGGGGAGACGCACGAGGGGATCGACACATTCTATGGGTTCTGGAGGTGAACCATGCCGAGGGTGTTCACGGCCAGTCATTTCGGGGTCGACGATCATCATGGACGCATCCTGTCGATCAGTCGCACTCAGCCGAGAGGAATGCCGAGGAAGGATGACCTGAACATTCTATTTCCATCCGCAGGACTGTTGTCGTTGTACAAGCGAGGAGAAGTGAGCTGGGAACAGTACGAGGCTTGTCACAACAGCTACTTGCGGGCGAATGCCCCCTCCATCAGGCGACAGATCGAGGAGATGGGGAATGAGGATGTCACCCTCTGTTGTTGGGAGAGGGAGCCGAATTTCTGTCACAGGAGGTTGGCTGCCGAGTTTCTGAAGGAACTCGGGCTGGAGATCGGAAACATCGCATAGGACAAGGGATGATGAACCGGACAGGCGAGCCGGATCCGTCTTGAAAACGGCATGCAGGCAGAGGTGTCTGTGAGGATCGAGACCTCCGTCATCCGCCAGGAAGTGATCGCAGTGACGGCCTCCGAGTTCAAGGGAAACAAGCCCACATTCATCGAGCATAGGCCATCTGGCATATTCATAGTCGATTCGGAGACCCTCGCCAAGGTGTTCGGCGAGGATTTCTCGAGTCCGGCTTACGATGCGCTCTCCAGGTCTGCCAATGGGTTGTACGACGACTTCCTGAGGGAGTTTCTAGAGCTCTCCCCGAGGAGGAAGGTCCATGTCCTCAGGTTCATCTCGATGTTCGACGAGCTGGAAAGCTGGGACACGGAGAAGGACCACAGGCCAGAAGGTGCCAACAGGGTCCTGGAGGATGTGCTTCCCGTCTTCTTCGGCGGAAACGGATGGGGCGTCGGGCACTATGGGCAGATGATGATCGGAGAGGAGGATCTCGGTGGCTTCTTCCATCACATGATGAAGAACCCCAGTCGTCTTCGCATCTTCTGTCAGAGCATCGTCTACAATCCCCATCTTCCTCCGATGTTCGTTCCCGAGATCCTCGTGATGTCGAGGCTCAGGTACTTCCACGAGGGTCCACTCTGGCATCTCCGCCACGCCGTCGAGATGATGATGAGGGGAAGAACCGAGAGGATGGTCGGGCCGGAGATGGTGGATTTCGTCAATGGTGTTCTGAAGGGGTCTCGGCTCCACATCCTCCATTCGATGCTGAGGGACGAGGAGGCGGCCGAGCTGCTCAGGGGGTGCGAGACGGACGATGAGTTACATGGGATGATGTTGTCCGGATCGATCGGGTTCCTCGAGTATCGCAGCCATGCTTCTCACAAGATGATCATCTCCACGGTCTCGTCCGAGGTGAGGATCCTGACGGATGGGGGCGAGATCGCTCATCGGGATCTCCGGCCGAGGCGGCGTGGGAGGATGCCAAGTGACGAGATCTCACGCATGGCATCGGTCTCCGATTGGTCCGACACGATCACGCTGGAGAGATTGGCCAGGATGATCGGAGAGGATGTGGTCCTGGACATGTCGAGGATCCTCGCTCCGATCTCCATCAGCAGGATGAGGAGGGGGAAGGATCCGGGGTTCGAGTCGATGGGTCCGTTCGATGTCGTCGAGATGTTCGAGGTCTGTTCCAGGGCGGGGAGTCTTGCCTGTGCCTATCTGGCCCCTGGCTTCAACCCGATGATGAGGAATCTCGTCTCGCTGACGGTGGGGAAGATGATGACGAGGGATGACTTCTCCGAGTGGTTGGGGCCACTGAAGAAGGTCGATGTCATCAGGGCGTTCGATATGGTGATGGACGCATATCTCCCGTCCGACATCCTGATCGTCGAGGAGATATTGGGATCCGAGATCGGGAGTCGGAGGAGGATCTCGATGGCCGATGTGACGAGGGCATTCGAGCTCGAGTTCGACCGTCTGGAGCCGTTGAGGTGCGTGTATCACGGGACCAGTCTGGAGAGGTTCATCAACGGTCACTCCGGCAATGGCGTCCGTTCGATCAGGGAGGTTGGTCTCCTGAGTCCGAGCGAGATGGGTAACGAGGATTACGAGGCCAGGGAGCACGATCTCGACAAGGTGTTCTACTCGATGGATCCGGTGGTGGCTGCCGGATATGCCCATAGGACGGTATCTCAGGATGCTGCGAGGGGCATCTCCACATCTCCCATCATCATCTCCATCAAGTTCGAGGGGGACATCAGCGCCTTCCTGCCGAAGGGGCTTGCCGGGGGCATCTGTTTCTCGAGGTGGATGTGCAAGGCTCCGGCTCCTGATTTCATCTTCGATGACATCTCTCATATGATCTGTTCGCTCTTGCCCATGAGGACGAATGTCCCATACGAGAACTCGGAACACGGGACGATCCCTCCGGACAGGATCGAGAGGATCTCTCATCTTCCGATGGATGTGGATGATGGGGCGATGGTGGTGAACCGGTTCTTCCCGAAGAGGCCCGTCATCACGTACAGGGGGCAGCAGTTCTTCTCCAGGCGGATGGGGAGGGTCATCTTCGAGGACCCGACGAAGATCGAGATGATCCGGGGTGTCGCTTTCGACGACGACGAGATCGAGACCTGTCGTCCGTTGCTGGAGGGAGGAGGATTCCTCGAGTGGTCATGAGAAAACGCAGAGGGGATCGACCGGATTTCGTCTGTCCATTCTGTCCGATCGAGATGCTGAGTCGCTGGCATTTCAGCGATCCCGAGACCGGACTCGTCATCTGCGATGACCTGAACCTGACCAAACACGGTCACAAGCATAGGTTGCTCTGCGTGTACTCTGGCAAGCACTCGAGGGAATGTTGGAGCCGTGAGGACGATGAGATGGCGAAGAGGAAGGCGCTCCTGGCGGCACTCGCCATCCAGGAGGAGATCGGGTGGATCAGGTTCTCGTGGGATTACTACATGTCGATCCCGCAGCACTACCACATCCAGATGAACCTCGACTGAGGAGGGACGGGGCGATCCGGGCCTCATCGATTCTTGCGATTCCTACTCGATCTCCAGGTCCGTGATGTAACCCACCGAGATGCCGGAGCACAGCTGCGGGAACTCGTCCTTCCACACCTCCATCGTGGCCCAGATGTCATCACCATGGGTCGAGAAGCCCTTGACCCATCCACACTGTTGTCCTTTGTTTGTCATGAGTGGAATCTCCGATTCCGGCAATGAGAGCTCATCGGCCTCTTCCGCTGGCATCAATAGTGCGGAACAGATGATATTGCCACCCTTCTCTTCTTTGCTCACGATCTTGCAGGCTCCTTCCGACACGAACCTCAGTTTTGACATTGCCGTTGGCATGTCAGTCCTCCTTCTTCTCCTTGATGCCGAGGATCCACTCCTCCTCGATCATCTTCAGTTCCTTTCCATCGATGGTGACATCGACGGCACCACGCTCGTTGTACATCACGATGTCATCGATGTTCACATCCATCGGCACACGTTCCCCGATGTCCGTGATGAGGCCCGGTCCCGTTCGGATGACCTTCCCGAGTGCGATGCCGCCCCTGTTCTCCGGGTTCGGCAGGTAGATGCCACCCGATGTCTTCTTGTCCGGTTCCATTGGTTGGATCAACGCCCTGTTTCCCGTCGGTCTGAACATCGTTGTTCCTCCTCGAATGAAGCGATGCGACTCCCTTATAAGGGTCGATATGGAAAAGGTGAAGACCACGAGGTTCGATGGCGTGATCATCGACACTCCCCCTCTCCCGGTGGGTGAGTATCGGGTGATCTATGCCGACCCTCCATGGGACTTCAGGACGTACAGCAAGAAGAACCAGACGAGGGCGGCAGAGAACCACTACCCAATCATGACGCTGGAGGACATCAAGGCGTTGCCCGTCTCGGAGGTGGCACATCCAGAGGGGAGCGCCCTATTCCTGTGGGTGACCGATCCCATGCTCAGACAGGGCCTTGAGGTGATGGAGGCGTGGGGATACGAGTATCGCACTGTGGCGTTCACATGGGTCAAGACGAACCGCCTGCCAAAGAGGAAGAAGAACCTGACCGGAAGATTCCTGATGTTCTGGGATGACATCCTCTACGATGCGAAGACATTTTTCATGGGGATGGGATATTGGACAAGGGGGAATCCAGAGATGTGCCTCCTCGGAGTCAGGGGGAAATCTCCGAAGCGCAAGAACAAGAATGTCAGGCAGCTCGTGGTGGCACCGAGGCGAGAGCACAGCAGGAAGCCGGACGAGGTTTACGACCGCATCGAGAGCCTGCTAGATGGCCCATACCTCGAGATGTTCGCCCGCACCCGCCGGAATGATGGCTGGACGGTATGGGGTGCGGAGATCGGCAAGTTCGAGGCCATCGGATGCGAAGCATAGCCAGGACCACGATGGTCCTCGATGACGAACCCCATCGCCTCTCGTTCGACGAGAAGCGTCAGCATGTGGTCCCTCGTCCATCGGGCGTGGTCTCCCTGTGGATGGGTTCTCACAGGGGCCCTCCGAGGGCCGTGAGGGGCCCCGAGACGGTGATGGCGATCTCTCCCTTCGAGCTGTACAGTCAGAGGGGATACATTGAGGACGATTCCGAGCAGGCCCTGAGCAGGATCATGATATCGGAGGATGTGGCACTCGGCAACCTCCTGAGGGCCTGCCGGTTCATCCCCCACGATGGGAGGATCGAGAACCAGCTCGTCTTGCGGGCGGCGGTGGAGATCGGTGGAGATGATCCCCTGACGATCATCGGGAATTCCTCCATCCTGTCCGATGTCGATCTGAGGACGATCTCCGAGATTCACGATGTGAGATCGTTCGAGTGTCCGATGATGAGGAATGAAGAGATGTATGTCGCATCCGGTGACGGATGGGGAAGGATCGTGGAGTGGACACCGCTGATGGAGACCGTGCGGGGGAGGTTCGCAGGCGTCCTCGTGGAATGGATCGGGATGTGCGTGCTAGATTCTTCGCTCATCAGGGGTATAAGACCGAGGGGATCGATCAGGCTCATTGCCGAGTAGGTGTTTTGCCTTCCTCCCTTCAACTCTCCATCATCTTCTGGAGTGGAGGGATGACGATGCGGTGTTACGGGTGCAGGCACCGAGGCAGGATCGGTTTCGACATCGGATGCAGATTGATCAACAGGATCACCGGATCTGCTGTCGATTGCGGATGCAAGATTACGAACGAGGAGCTCGATGACCTCCTGGAGGAGCTGGGGCGGGAGAGGGTCATGAGGGGCTTCCGCAGTAACATCAAGAAGGGAGGCACCGGAAATGGCAAGGATCCTGGTGATCGAGGATGAGAGGCACATCTCCAGGTTGATCGAGGTCAATCTGGATCGGGTCGGGTATATCGTCGAGAAAGCATACGATGGGGTGGAGGGGCTCGAGAAGGTCGATTCCTTCAAACCAGACATGATCATCCTCGACAGGATAATGCCGAGGATGGATGGGATGGAGGTCATGGCGAAGCTGCAGGCGGATCCGGATCTCTCGAAGATTCCCGTCATCTTCCTGACCGCTAAGGGACAAGATCAAGATGTGTTTGAGGGATGGTCTGCTGGTGGCAGCGTCTACCTCACCAAGCCGTTCAATCCCAAGGATCTGCTCTCGTTCGTGGATAGGATCCTCAATGCGCCAACCAAGGACGAGGACGAGGATGGATACGAGGTCGAGAAGATGTACGAGGTCTGATCTCTCCAAAGAACGGATCATCATATGACACACGAGCTACACTCCGCAGATTCGAGGATGATGTCATTCGTCTCCGACGAATCGGTTCACCTCGTCACGACATCTCCTCCGTACTGGAACATCAAGGATTACTCCGGACCAAGGGAATCTCAGCTGGGATCGATGGATGACTACGACGAGTTCGTCTCCGCCCTCGTCGATGTCTGGAGGGAATGTTTTCGCACACTCTGCCTCGGCGGGAGGATGGTCTGTGTCGTCGGGGACACGCTGATGTCCAGGAGGAAGTTCGGCAGACACTTCTCGATGCCGCTACATGCCGATGTTGCCAGGAGTTGCGTCGACATCGGGTTCGACTACCTGAGTCCCATCATCTGGTACAAGATCGCCAACATCACCTACGAGTACGGAAGCAACAACTACCTCGGGTCGCCCTACCTTCCGAACGGGATCATCAAGAACGAGATCGAGTACATCCTCCTCTTCCGAAAGCCGGGTGGATACCGCAAGCCCACGGCACGTCAGAAGGAGCTGAGCCTCATCCCCAAGGATGAGTACCACGAGATGTTCTCGCAGGTCTGGACCTTCCGTGGGGTATCCACGAAGAAGGGCCATCCTGCTCCATATCCACTGGGGCTCGCAGAGAGATTGGTCAGGATGTTCTCCTACATCGACGACACCGTCCTGGATCCGTTCGTCGGATCGGGAACGACATCGGTGGCGGCGGCTAATCTCGGGAGATCATCCGTCGGAATCGACATATCTCCCGAGTACATAGGAATCTCGGAGAAGAACATGAGAAAGGCTGGTCACGATGTCACGGTCAACCGCGCAGATGGACAGGGAGAAGGCGAGGAAGGCAGTCCTGCTCGCCATCCACAAGGAGAGGGACTGGCAGGCGGCGAGGATCTCGGAGCGACAGGATGACACACAGGTCGGAACCGACCTCCTGTTCCTGGTCGGGGTCCTCTCCAAGTATCAGGGACAGGTCGCCTGTGAGGGCGTCGAGCAATCACAGGCCAGGGAGGTGGATTGGGAGAGGGTTGCGAGGGCCTGCATCAAGCAGGCGGCGGTCGCAGTGGCCGTCGCAGAATCCCTCGTCGCCAGCGGCAAGGTCCCGACCTCGATCTTCAGGACGGAGAACATGCATTCGTGAGGTCCTGGGATGACCCGAAACTCACCCTGGTGGAGGTGCCGGGAAGCCGGCCCCCGATGACCCCGGATCGAAAGGTTCGGGGTCGTCGTTTTCCTGATTTGATTGTATAAGACGCGAAGCCCCGAGGGACAACAGCTCCCATCGAAGTATGGTGAGAATCCAACGCTCGAGGCGAGATCCCTGCCCTCTCGAATGGCCCGCCAAACAGCGAGGAATGTCGCTGGCAGAGGATCGGGGGAGACCTCACAGGAAGATAGTGGTGACTTGTCCGGCGTCTTGTAGAGGTCGTGGAATGTCGTCTCGCTCGGGTGGTGGGGTCTCCCAAAAACGAAATCCAAGGTGAAGAAGATGCCGCTCAAAACCAAATCCGGATTCGTGCCTCCGGAGCTTCTGGAGCTTCTGGAGAAACCCCCTCCGGTCACACAAGATGTCATCGATCATATGCTTGCGACGGTCGAAACCGTCCCTAACCCGATAGATGAGAGAAGGATGGAGATCCTCCGGCATCTGGATGAGACCATCGATGCGATGCACGAGCTCGCCACCAAGAGGATGAGCGAGCCGGATCATCGCATCGCCGCCGCAGTGGCCCTCTCGGATCTGGCCAGAACATGGGAGGGGATGGTCAGGGGGGCGGAGAAGGAGGATCGGCTCCGGCGGGATCGGGCCTTCGACATCACCCAGAAGACCATCGGGGTGAACATGGACAACATCAGGAGGGTCGGTGTTTCCGCCGGAGGTACCTCCATCGAGGGTGATGTCAGGGGAAATGCCCGCAGGGCCGCATCGAGCAGGAAGGGGCAGACGCCATGACGAACGAGGATAGGCCTTCCATCATCTCCGGAGACGACGAGATCTCATCCTGGGACGGATGGAACTATCTGTCGCAGGATCAGTGGGAGAACCTCGAGAGGGCGAATGTCCTCGAACTTCTGACATCCCTCATCGAACATGATGGACTCCGAGCGTTCGCCATCTACATCCTGTCGATGTCCCATCCGAAGTTCTGGATGATGCCAGCATCGTCGACGGGAAAACACCACCCGAAGCACGAGCAGGAGCCGATGGAGATCAAGGAGGGCCTCGTCATCGAGGGCCTGATGAAACACATCTGGATGGTCATGACATTTGCGATGGATGGGCTCAGGAGATATGGTTATGACAGCAAACGCATCGGTTCCCTCCCAACACCTCGGGCGAGGAAGAGGGACATCGTCGCATTCTCCGTTCTTCTCCATGACTGGGCGAGGAACGGCAACCCCGTGGAGGGGAAGTGGGGGCAGTACACCGACAAGAAGCATGGAGAGATGGCAGCGGACATCATCGAGAACCAATTGCTTCCCGTCTTCCTCGACAAGTTCCCGGAGGCTCCTGAGCATGAGTGGATACGGGAAGCGGTAAGTGAGGCGAGTTTTGCGATTCACCACCATTACGCAGCCTGGTCATCCGATGGGTGGTTGCCTAGGGATTCTAGATTGACGGAAGTCGCCTCGCTTTTATCAGAGAGCGATTTCTACTCGAGTCGCCATTTCATTGGAGAGCCGGATAGGGATAGGATGCTGGAAGTCCTCAAGTCTTGCGGCCCTCTTTACTGGAAGCGCATCCCCTAGCGAGGACAGCAGGACATTTGCCGCTACATGATGAACTCATCATTGGATGCTCAATCCATCAGATTGGGGGTGAGGGTCCGATGGGGCAACGACCGGACGAGCCAGACCCAAGTACGGGATCTTCAGGGAGAAGCGAATCCCTCCCAACAGGCTCTGTTCCCTGTGTGGTGGGAACCTGAAGATCGAGGACGGGAAGATCATGAGTCTTGTCGGAGAGATCGAAGGCATCGTCTCCAAGATGCCGTTCCATCTCGAGTGTCTTCGCAATCACAGGGGAGACAGGGAGCTCAGAAAAAGGATCAGGAGCGTGGTGAGCATGATCCATGAGAGGAATGGGAGGAATGGGGGGTGATGGGATGACCGATGGGGATGCCGTCAGGAGAATGACATCCATAGCCAGGGCTCTCGATGTGGCCGGGGCGACCGATCTCTCGGACAGGATCGAGACGATGCTCAGGATGTCTCAGGTCAGTGGTTCCGAGTTCGCCTTGACGGATCCTGGAGGCGTT
>Ga0315289_10001374_pt1 | contig 37734 bp, 33 predicted proteins | sample YL17G11_40_MG_FD_203452 | JGI IMG/M metagenome (GOLD analysis project Ga0315289, IMG submission 203452) | Sediment microbial communities from Yellowstone Lake, YNP, Wyoming, USA - YL17G11_40 | ecosystem: Environmental > Aquatic > Freshwater > Lake > Sediment | place: USA: Wyoming | collected...
CGCCAGTGGTTTCCTCTGATTGCTTTAACATCGGCGCCAATTGTGCCATGTCATTCTGATCCTGTACTACTTCAGCCGCTATAATCATGCGGCCAGTCCCTTCTGTAGCTTTCACAGGAGATACTACCGCCTGAAGATTATAGCCCGGCACTATCCCCTGTCGGCCTTTCATTAATTTGGTGTCGCCATCGGTCAGGTTAATATTTTTACTACCTTCTTCTGCTGCCAGTTGCTCCATCGCCGCTTTCACTTCATCCTGCAACTTCTGCTTATGAGCCAACTGCTGCGGTAAATGAGCTGGGGGCGGGTCATTACCTTGCTCATTCTGTTCCTCAAGATTGGCTATAGCCGCCTCCGTTCTTTCAAGCAATTGCTGCAGTCTCTCTGCATCATAGGTCCGATCCTTTGATGCATTCCCTGCAATCTTGGTGCCATCAACTGCCTGAACTGCCAGATCCACTAACCCTATTTTCACCGCCGTGAGTACGGTCTGTTTAAAGAGTGCTTTCATCGCCTCACGGTGCGCCTGGTAAAACCGCCATAGTATGTTATGATCGGGGTGTTGCCAGCCAGTAAGCCATAGGTAAGACAATTGATCCCTGCATGCCGCCTCCAGCTTGCGGGAAGATCGTGTCCCCGTCATAAACCCATAGAGCCAGACACTCAGCAGTGCCCGGGGATGATAAGCAGGCGCACCCATGGGGTCTCCTCTTAATCCAATTCCCATGCCCGACCAAAAAGATTGTTCAAGTGTGTCGACAAACGCTGCTACAAAACGGGCAGGGTGGTCCTCAGGAATAAGTTCATCCAACGTGGGCGGGAACAACCAGACCTGTTCACGATTCAAGGACCGTAGCGGCATCTATAGCACCTCCAAAGATTATGTGCCATAATTATACAACGTAGGGCTGACTTTTGAGACAGGCTCTTCAGGTACGCACCTTGTATCCTGGCAAATACCGTATGTTTTTATATTTTCCACGGCTTTCTCATTTATCATCAGTTTCCTCCCATACAATTAATCCGTGATATATCCGCGGTAGATCATATTAACGGCTTCTGCGCTACAAATTTCTACCTGCTGACCCATACCGGGCTGGACCACGCCAGGTGCCCGTCAGATTGTATGACCTTAACAAAGTAAAAGGAATCCTCGCTGAATTTTTCATCCGTTAACTTATTTTCCAGTTCCATCAGGCCTTTCCCATCGATATTGAATAATTCGTATCCCTTCGATTTTGAATGCTTCCAGATTTCTATGCTCCTGAGGGGCGCAGTGGCCTTGACCGAGCAGTAAATATCAGGATAACTGCCTTCGCCGATTATTTCTGAGCCCATTGGATAGCCGTTTACTTTGAAATCGACGATAATACGGGCGCCAGTCGTCGCATAGGTGTGACGCTGCCACATGGCAGCGTAGAGGCTTTGCCGCGTTAGCTCAGGTGCATACACGGCCTGCAGTCCCGGTTGATAGTCTTTGGTGATCCTGGTCCCGAAGGAGTTACCTCCCCTCGCCCAGTGGCTGTCGCCGCCCGCTATGATACCCGGCCTGTACCCCTTCGCCAGCGCCTCCCGTACGTACGAACCATCGCCCTTGAGCGCGCGGTTGCTCTTGCTGCCGAAAAGGTAAATGAAAGGCTGCGTGAAGTCATGGTGTATGGGATAGGTCCCCTCGTAATAATCGCTGCTGCCGTGTTTGGAATATATCTCCACGAGCCGCCGCTCTTCCCAGTCGCGGGCGCCCCAGTTATAGGCAGTTCCCGAATAAATGAAACGCCATGCTGTATGATGAGGGATGACCATGTATCGCCTGCCTTCCAGCGACCTGCGCAGGCTATCGGGATCCGGGGCGCTTGCATAAGAAACAACTGCAGGGTTTTCTCCATCTGCAAAATAGATGTTACGGTGCCCCTGGCGCAGGTCGGTCCACTCGTATCCCTTAATAGTGACGAAGCTGCCCTTTACGTTATACCGGTCGCTTGCTTCTCCTAAATATTTCAATTCATCCGCGTTGACCGGTAAGCCCCAGTACTCATACTGGTCGTGGATGCTGATCGCAGCGAAATCCAGACGGTCAACGTCCCTGTTCCTTTTAAATACATACTCCGGCGTCCGGTTAGCGTCTTTGCCCAGCGTGGTATGCTGGTGCAGGTCACCCCAGTAAATATGCATAGCCAGCGATGGATATACCAGGATCGGGTTACTTGTATAAATCTTCCCGGTTAATTCATCGCGGACGGCTATCCTGTAAGTTCCCTGTTGTGTAATTCGGGCTTTTATCCTGGCGGTCCCCTCATCTGCTGGTTGAAAGGTACAAGATTGAAGTGGGAAATCCAGCCCTTCCTGCGAGATAAAGCTCACCGTCCCTCTGTATTGCAACGGGACGAAGCCCTCGTCATCCAGCGCTTTTACGGCGAACGTGAAATCCTCGTTCAATACCGGGGTGCTGGGGGCTATAACACCAAGGGCAGCTATCTGGTCTCCGCCAACCTGCAGCGTGGCATAAGAGGGAACCATGCGGTAAATACCGTCCCCTGCTTCGTCAGCATATAAAACGAGGTCAACATCGGCTTCACCGCCGGGCATCTTCCACCCGGGACCGCCGCCCGATTTATCGCCCAGGATAAACTCGACTGCCTCACCGGGCTTTAAGCTCCCCTCAGCCAGCTTGACATGCACCTCGTGCTTTCTGGCGGCATTGGGCTGGTAATACGCGGGGGCCGTGCGGTCTGCCCTGTACTCAACGCAATTGGTGGCAAAAGCGTTCAGCAAGAAATCCCTGCTATTGGGCGCATCCGGTTTACTCAACGATAGCTTAACCCCCGGCTGCGTACCGACGCTTACATATCCCTGGCCTGCAGGGTTGTTCACCTGCAAAGTATCATCAAACATGTCCTGGTAAGTACAGTCGTAGAATACGGGTTTGCCGCCGACCGGTATGATCTTGCCCAGCCGCAAAATTATCCCGCCGCCTTGATTTATGCCGTTTTCTCCCACACGGAAGGACAGCTTTACAGTTTCGCATTTGCCGCGTTCTACTAGATCCGGACTTAGATTGACCGTCCCTGCCCTCGTGCCTTCCACGATCAGGCCGTCCGCGTAAACATCAGGGTTGTGGTTAATCCAGTAGAAGCTCTGAACCAGCCTGATACCCCCGCCTATAAGGATGAACAGAAAGAAAGCTCCGCAAATGCTGAGTGCAAGAACCCACCACCTATTTTTCTTGAGCCGTAACAAGAATACAGGCACAGAGCCAAGCAGAACGATGAGTTCCAGCAGTATTACGTAAATGAATACGGCTCCGGGAAAAAACATGAGATATGCCTGATAGCCAAGGCAGACCAGCAGGGCCGCGAAGGCTATGCTCAGAAATGAAATAAGGAGCGTTTTTCGGCTATTTTTTCTTAACATACAATGGAAATCAAGCTTCAACTATGAACTGATCTATAAGGGGAATATCTTTAGCGGAACGGCCTACCAGCACCAGGAAAACGCCCGTCTCCACGGTCAATTTCATGCCCTTGTCGTAAAAAGCCATTTCCCGTACCGGCAGTTCGAATTCCACCGTCCTGACTTCCTGCGGTTGTAATGAGACACGCTTGAAACCTTTCAACTGCAGGGTGGGGCGTGCTACGCTGGCAACAACGTCGTTGATATACATCTGTACGACTTCATCGCCCTGCCTGCTGCCGGTATTTTTAATGTCCACCTTAATATTCACCTTGCCACCTGCCTTGACCCGCGCGGGCTCGACCCGCAGGTTGCTCAATTCAAAAGTCGTATAGCTTAATCCATAGCCAAACTCATATAACGGGCCAGCTTTACAATCTGTGTAATCCCCCCAGAACTGGGATTTGCCCGCTGATGGCTTAAGACCGTAGTAAATGGGGACCTGTCCGACACTCCTGGGAAACGTTACCGGCAGTTTTCCGCCCGGGTTGTAATCACCGAAGAGCACGTCGGCAACAGCATGGCCGCCCTCCTCGCCGGGTTTCCATGCCTCGACTATGGCAGGGATCTTCTCAGCCATCCAGCCCAGCGCAAGGGGCCTTCCATCTACCAGAACCAGAACAACAGGGGTGCCAGTTTCATACACTGCTTTTACCAGTTCTTCCTGGACCCCGGGTAATTTGAGTACAGCGCTGTCACGCATCTCACCGCAGGTACAATCGACGGTCAAGCCTGACTTCCCGCCGACGATTACAACAGCTACATCTGCTTCCGCTGCCACCTTGACTGCTTCCGCAATCCCATCAGTGGAGCTGCTGTAAACATCGCAACCCGCCGTATAAAACAGCTGAAAATCTTCCGCGAGCTTTGTCCGTATCCCTTCCAGTATAGTTACTACCGGTACTGGAACCTGGTCAGGCCGCATATCTTCCTCTGAGAACTGGCAATTCAGCGATTGTGCCGTTATGGCGGTTATCCCTATATGCCCGGGGTAAGTATAGTCGCCGAGCATATTCCGCGGGTCCGCGGCGTTGGGGCCGATGACGGCAATTGTGCCCGCCGTCTTGCTAAGCGGTAGCAGGTTATTTTCGTTCTTCAAAAGCACAATTGACTTGCGGGCGGCTTCGAGGGCAAGAGCGCGGCTCTCAGGGATATCAAAGACTTTTTTTATATCAGGAGGGTCAATGTACGGCCTTTCAAAAAGCCCGAGCCTGAATTTTATCTTTAGAACCCTGGCTACGGCCCGGTCAACTAATTCTACTGGAAATGCGCCTTTCTCAACCTGTTTCTTCAAGCCCTCTGCATAGCAATCGTCCTTCGGCAACTCCATATCAATACCTGCAGCCAGGGCCAGCTTGCCTGCCTCGGTTTTATTGGCTGCTATGCGGTGGAAGGTGTTCAACATCAGAACTGCATAGTAGTCGGACACAACTATGCCATCGAATCCCCATTCATCCCGCAAAATCCTGGTCAGGAGCTCCTCGGATGCCGCGCAGGGAATACCATCTATCTCCTGGTAGGCATTCATAACTGAGAGTGCTCCAGCTTCCCAGATGGCCTTCTCGAACGGGTAAAGATAAACTTCCCTGAGCATCCGTGGCGGTATATCGGAGGGGGCCTGGTTCAGGCCGCCCTCGGGTTTGCCGTAACCGGCAAAATGCTTCAACGTAGCAATTACGCCATTTCTTATATTTTCCCCCTGCAACCCTCTGACATAGGCTACGCCCATCTGCGCTATGAGGTAAGGGTCTTCCCCGTACGTCTCTTCGATTCTTCCCCAGCGCGGGTCGCGCACCACGTCGAGCACCGGCGAGAGTCCCTGGCGCACACCCACCGCCAGCATATATCTCCTGATCACCTGTGTCATCCTTTCAACCAGCGCGGGATCCCATGTGCTTGCCATGCCTATTATCTGCGGGAAAATGGTTGCCCCCTTTGCCATGAACCCATTAAGGCACTCTTCATGGACGATGGTAGGTATGCCTAACCTGGTATTTTCAACCAGGTACTTTTGAAGGCCGTTGACAAATACTGCTATTTCATCCGGTTCCAGCGCTGTGCCAACGCCTGCCCGGCTTATCCCGCCAATCCCGTTCTTCATCAGTTTATTGGCTTTTTCTGCTGAAAATTTCCTGTTTTCCAGGACTTCCATCGCCCAGATCGAGCCGATCTGGCCAACCTTTTCATCTAAAGTCATTCTGGCGAGCAAATCGTTTACCCTGGCGTCTACTGGTTGTGAAGCGTCGCGGTAAATCTCCATCTTGCCTTCTCCCGATTTAAATAAACTTATGAACGCGAAATATCGGTGATGAAATCAGCATCACGGTCGAAAAACTCTTTTAATTCACCGTAAAGTGAACTATAGATATTATAAAGGCGTTTATACACTTCAGATCTAGTCGACTCCGGTGACCTTACGTCCCTCGTCTTAATTATGCTGCCGCAGGCCTGTTCCACTGACTCGTGGAAACCGGCACCAACTCCTGCCAGGATGGCGGCCCCGTAAGCCGGGCCTTCGTCAACAGTTGCCCTTGCCACTTCGATCTCGAGTATATCGGCCGCCACCTGCTGCCAGAAACCGCTCCTGGCGCCACCTCCTGAAAAATAGACTCTTGCCATATCCAATCCCACATTTTTCCCGAGTACTATGCAGTCCTTCAGGCTCATGGTTATGCCCTCGATCACCGCCCTTGCCATATGTGACCTGGTGTGCCTCAGGGAAAGCCCCAGGAAGGCTCCCCTGGCATTAGCATCGGCATGCGGTGTCCTCTCTCCAGTCAGATAGGGTAGAAATACCAGGCCCTCAGAGCCTGCAGGGACCTTTTCTGCCATGCGGTCAATAATCATGTACGGGTCTATGCCTGCTTTAGCGGCCTCATCCTTTACATCCTGGCATAAGCTATCGCGGAACCAGCGGAGCGAGCCGCCGGCAGCAAGGGTCACGCCCATTAAATGCCATTTACCGGGAACAGCGTGGCAGAACGAATGCAGCCTGCCCTGCGGGTCAAAGGATGGCGTATCCGAGTGCCAGAAAATTACCCCGCTGGTACCGATTACACATGATGCAATCCCTGTTTTTATAATCCCATTGCCGACAGCGCCTGCCGCCTGGTCACCCCCACCACCCACAACCGGTGTACCCGCGGGCAAGCCCAAGACGCCTGAAGATTTATCGCTGAGGTAACCGCTCACCACCGGGGACTCAAAACATTCAGGGAGCCAGTCATGGGGTATTTCTAAAGCCTCAAGCATTTCCCCCGACCACTTTCGCTGCCTTACATTAAAAAGCAGTGTCCCCGAGGCATCGGATACTTCTGTGGCATACGTACCGGTCATCATGTATCTTATGTAATCCTTTGGAAGCAGTATTTTGCTAACCCTCGCATATACATCCGGCTCATTTTGCTTCAGCCACAATATCTTGGGCGCGGTGAAACCTGCCAGCGCCCGGTTGGAGGTCAACTCAATTAACCTGTTGAACCTGATGATATCAGTAATCTGCCGGCACTGCTCCTCCGTCCTCTGGTCGCACCACAGTATGGCCGGCCTCAATATCTGTCCTCGCCCATCGAGAAAAACAGAGCCGTGCATCTGGCCCGACAGCCCGATGGCTGCTACTTCAATTTTATTCCCCGTTGAAACCCGTGCTTTTTCTAGGCACGTATTTACCGCGGAAACGGTAGCCTGCCACCACTGGCCGGGGTCCTGCTCCGCCCAATTGGGTTCTGGCGTGAAGAGGGGATATGCCGCGCTGGAAAACGCGGCAACCTCGCCTTTTTCGGAAACAAGGAGGACTTTTACCCCGGTTGTGCCGAGGTCAATTCCAAGCGTGAATTCCATATTTAATTGGCTTATTTTTTCTTTCTGCTGGAATACACCTGTTTAACAAACTTAGCGTCATGGCCCAGCGCCCTGTAAACTATCTCATAGCAGGCGACGGCATCATGCCTCTTTCGCGCCTTCTCGATTAAAGTTCCAATAATTGCGGTTTCTTGTCACTCCACGGGTGAGCTTTCTCAAATGCTGCCGCTGCGCGCAGCACAAGCGCCTCCTGCAAGCGTCTGCCGACGATTTGCAAGCCCACAGGCAGTCCCTCTGAGTTGAACCCGCACGGGACTGACGCTGCGGGTTGACCGGTGAAATTGAAGGGATAGGTGAAGCACGCCCATGAGCTGGGACCTCCATCCTTGCCGTCGATTTTCTCGGGGCCCAGGGGACCCATATCACCAGCCTCAAAGGCCGCGACTGCTGTAGCAGGAGTCATCAGCAGGTCGTATTTTTCGAAGGTCGTGCTTACCTGTTCCACCAGCTTGTAGCGGTCGAACTGCACCTTGATAATATCCCTGTTAGTGAAAGCTGTAGCAACCTCGAGGAAGGGCAGGTAAAGCGGGTAAGCCATGCCCTTATATTTATCGAACTCACTTTCAGTAGCGGCATATGTTTCAGAGAGTATGGTCGTGAGGAAATCGGCTTCCATGTTTATCCATTTGGGGCTAATTTCCTCCACCTGGCAGCCCAGTTCCTTGAAGCTGAAAGCAGCTTTCCTGGTGAGTGCAATTACCTGGCTGTCAACGGGGAAACCGCCTCCCAGGTCGCATGCATAGGCAATTCTGATGCCTTTCACATCGCCTTTCATGTCCTTCAGGAATTTTCCCGGGTACTCCGGCAGTGAATACTGGTCATACGGTGAAGGGCCGGCCATTACGTCCAGCATGATCGCAGCATCCTCCACCGTCCGTGTGATGGGTCCTTCGTGGTTGAGTGTTTCCCAGCCGGGCAAATGCGGGTAATTCGGAACCCTGCCATAAGTTGGCTTCAGCCCGAACACACCGCACAAACTGGAAGGTATCCTTATGGATCCACCTCCGTCGTTGCCCTGTGCAATAGGACATAGTCCGGCAGCAACGGCAGCCGCCGATCCGCCACTGGAGCCGCCGGAGGTCCTGCTCAGATTCCAGGGATTAACTGTCTTACCGAATAATACATTGTCAGTTATGCCGACCAATCCGAACTCGGGTAGATTAGTTTTGCCCAAAATTATGGCTCCGGCGTTCTTCAACCTCTCTACCAGCACGGCGTCTTTATCCGGCACGAAATTTTCATATAGCCTGGAGCCATCGGTCGTCCTGATCCCCCTGGTGAACGTATTGTCCTTGATTGCGACCGGCACCCCTTCCAGAGCTCTCGGTTTGCCTTTCTGGTAGGCTTTCCCCGATTCCTGTGCCTCTGATAGCGCCGTATCAAGCACCAGCGTAACGAAGGCATTCAGCTTGGGGTTTATCTTTGCGATTCTATCCTTCAGTGCCCTCACAACCTCTACCGGGGATAACTTTTTCTTTTTGTAGGCTTCTATGAGTTCAACTGCGGACATCCAGAAAACTTCAGACATATTCTACACACCTCCCAATTTTAAGTATCCTTAGGATAGCTGCCACCCCGTAGTATGTCAATTAGCATAAATTGTATCCTGAGAAATATCAGGAGACCCAGAGCAAGCCGCGCTGACGCGATTCTGGTATAATTTCAGTATGTTTAAGTTCAGCATAATGCCCCATGACGATAAATTTTTTGACCTCTTCGAGGTGAGCGCCCAGAATATGGTCAGGGCAGCAGGGTGCTTGAAGGATTTGATTTCCAATTGGGAATCCATCGATCAGAAAGTGGAAGAATTAACCAGGATCGAGCACCAGGGCGATACTATAACGCATGAAATCATGTTCCAGCTAAACCGCTCCTTCATTACCCCGTTCGACAGGGAAGATATAGGGACTCTGGCGCATTCCCTGGACGATGTTACGGATCTCATCCATGCCACAGCGGACACAATGTTGCTCTATAAAGTCAAGTCCCCGGGCCGGCGGGCAAAGGAGCTTGCCGATATCATTGTTCAGATTACCGGTGAAGTTGAACGGGCCATGCCAAACCTGAGAAAACATACCTCCAACCTCGAAAAAATACTCAGCAGCTGCGTGGAGATAAACCGGCTTGAGAATGTAGCTGACAGAATTTACCGCTCGGCACTTACGGAACTATTCGAAGATGCCACAGAGATTGCTGAGATAATCAAATGGCGTGAAATATACGAACATATGGAAAGCGCCACCGACATGTGCGAGGATGTCGCCAATGTGCTGGAAGGGGTAGCCCTCAAGCACGCTTGATCTATAAGCCGAACTTTTCATGCCGCCAATCGCGATAGACCATTACTATTGCTGTCCTTTGGATTACTTAAAACACAGGGAGCTCAGCAGGAGGTATTAGAAAGATGACCATAAAGAAACTCGTACTTAAAAACCGTAGTTACCGCCGCTTTTACGAGGACATAAAAATCCAGATTGAGACGCTTCGTGAACTTGTCGACATGGCCAGGCTTTCCGCTTCAGCAATGAACCTTCAGCCACTGAAATATATGCTTTCGAATGATCCCCGGAAGAATGCCCTTATTTTCGCCAACATCGGCTGGGCGGCTTATCTTAAAGATTGGCCGGGGCCACAAGAGGGTGAACGGCCGTCAGCTTATATAATTATGCTGGGCGATACTGAAATAAGTAAATCTTTCGGATGCGATCACGGCATCGCAGCCCAGAGCATACTGCTCGGCGCAACAGAAAAAGGGCTCGGCGGATGTATGATCGCCACAATACGCAAGAAAGAGCTTGCTGAAGCACTGCGCATTAGCCCGAGATTCGAGATCCTGCTGGTCATCGCACTGGGCAAACCGAAGGAAAAGGTGGTCATAGAACCGCTGGACAAGGGCGGCGACGTGAGATACTGGCGGGACGATGAGGGCGTCCACCGCGTGCCCAAGCGGGCTCTTAATGAAATCTTATTAGGCTGAACAAAAAACAATTACCTGCCATTTAACTTTCAGGCAGGCTCTATTTTGGCATGAAAAACCAATTTAATCAATACTGGTTATATCGATATCATTACAACCTTTACCCTGCTTGATATAATTGGTGCATTACGTACACAATTTTCGCATCCTGAAAGCTTTATCTCGAACATTTTAAAAACCAACCTGGAGGTACTCTCATGAATATGCAGTCCGGCCTCGAAGAACTGAAAAGGCGCAGGGAAAAAGCGTTAAAGATGGGTGGCCCTGAGAAAATTGCCAAACAGCATAATTTAGGCCGCCTGACTGCCAGGGAGAGAGTCGGAAAACTGCTCGATCCAGGCACGTTCATGGAGGTTGGTATATTGGATTTGTCCGATATGCCGGGCATGGAAGAACAGGCACCGGCTGACGGTAATATAGTGGGCTTCGGGAAAATAGACAGTAGGACCGTGCTGGTAACAGCCGCCGATAAAACGGTCTGCGCGGGTGCCGAAGGAAGAGTAGGGGCATTTGTAAAGGAGCACAGGGCCACTAAGATAGCCATTGAAAGAAGGATCCCTATCATCACGCTCGGTGACGCGGGAGGAGCGCGGATCCCTGATATCATGGGTTCTGACGGGCTTAGTTCCATGGTTTTTCCCCTAGATGGGCTCAAATACCCGAGAAAATCTCCTTATATTGCCACCATCATGGGTGATTGTTTCGGCGGCCCATCCTGGATGGCAGCTAAGGCGGACTTCGTTGTAATGGTGAAAGGCTGCTGCATGGCTGTGTCCGGCCCCAGGGTTCTGGAGATAGCCACCGGAGAGAAAGTGACCAACGAGGAACTTGGCGGCTGGCAACTCCATGCCGAAGTTACCGGCCAGGTTGATGCATTCGCAGAAAATGAAGGGGATTGCTTCAGGATTGTCCGTGAATTCCTGAGTTATGTGCCCTCCAACTGCGACGAGGAACCCCCTTTCCGCCCTACGGGCGATCCGCCGGACAGAAAGGTAGACGAGGTCATGAAAATCCTGCCTGACGCGCTTAACAAGGCATACGACATGTTCAGGATAATCAAGCCGATCGTGGATGACGGCAGATATTTCGTTCTTAAGCCATACTACGATCCTTCGTTGATCACCTGCCTTGCCAGGATGAATGGGAGAGTTGTTGGCATTATTGCCAGCCAGCCCATGTATAACGCGGGTGCCGGCGGCCCCGGCGCCTGTGAGAAGGCCACCAGCTTCATAGTTCTATGTGACTCGTTTAATATACCTCTCATATTCCTGCACGACACACCGGGTTTCTTTGTAGGGCTTGAAGCGGAAAAGAGGAAGATGCCGGGGAGGATCATGGTCTGGTTCGAAGCGCTGGCCCTTGCCACTGTTCCCAAGATATCCATAGTCATCCGTAAGAGCTACGGCATGGCTTACGGCAACATGGCTGGTCCCAACTGTGGCTCCGACTTCCTGGTGGCCTGGCCCACCGCGGATATCAGCTTCATGTCGCCTCAGGCGGGCTTAAACGTGGTTTTCAAGCCACTGATTGACAAGGCTGCGGATCCTAAGGCGGAAAAAGATAAGTTGCTCAAGCAATGGGAGTACCAGAGCGCACCCTGGAAAGCCGCCGGAAGGCACTTCATCGACGATGTCATTGAACCCGGAGACACCAGGGAATATATCAATAAATGCCTCGATATCCTCAGGGGGTCAGACGGTAAAGGATTCATCAGTAAAAAGTACCTGCAATTATGGCCTACTGTGATTTAGCTTAAGAGGAGAAATTAATATGAATAGAAAAAGGCTGATTATTGCTTCATTAATAATTTTTACTTTGGCTATTGTCTGGAAGAGCATCAGCTATCCCGCGATAACTTTATCCATAGCGGTTAATCTCGTGGCATCGCTGCTCGTAATACTGGTTTTTGGAAAGAGGATTGAACGGGTATTACGACCCGGGCAGTCAATTTAAACAGTCCTTACCCAAGTTGTGAATTTGCGAGTGAAATCAGCTAGTTTCAGAAGCTGGCTGCATCTATTTTTATGAAAAGGATGCTGCTTACCGTGTATAATCTGGGAGAACATGCATATTAAAATAAAGCTGCTACTAATTGTATTCCTTTTCCCACTGGTACTTTCCTGCGTTAAACCGGGCATGGCATATTTAAGATTAAGACTGCTCAGTATACTGAGCGTATTTTTACAGGAGGTTGAGCTATTTCATATCTGTGTTTCCCATATCAGTCCCATAGTATCCATTATCAGTGTCATTACCCCTGAGAGCAGAAGGGATAGCACCAGACAGACCAGGAACGAAATCCAGACACTGTCTCTAGTGAGACATCTATTCCATGAGAAAGAGAATAGAGTGCCGACCCACATGGTTAATAATCCTGGCACAAAGAGGACTAAGAAGGTCAGGTTAATGGTCATTTCCTATGCTTCTTTTCCCTATATTTTAACTACATTCCGCACTAACATGCACAAATTATTGACAAACCAACCCAATTAATACTAAATTGAAACTGGCATAGTAGGCAATCATGGTGAAAGACTAAAATAGGACGAAAAAGCAGCTTATCGATGAACTCAAGGTCCTGCGTAAGCAAATCAATCAATTAAGATCATTAGAAACGGAATGCAAAGAAGAATTAAGAGGTTCTGAAATTCAATACAGGCGTCTTTTTGAAACAGCTCAAGAATGTACCATGTGCGGGCAAACGGCTTCAACAACTATCAATTTTCTCGCAGCTAAGGGGACAGCCCATGTCTGGCACCCTTATAAAAGGGAATAGTAATCCGTTTAATCCCATGATTGCTGAGGAGTAAAAATGTTCAGGACCAGAATGACGGAACTATTTGGTATCAAGCATCCGATCATGCTTGCCGGGATGAACTGGATAACTGAGCCAGGTCTGGTGGCGGCAGTATGCAATGCAGACGGATTAGGGATGCTGGCTACAGCACGCTTCGCGCCTGATGAGACCAGGCAGAATATTCGCGAGATTAGACGGCTCACTGACAAACCCTTCGGTATCAACCAGGCTCTGGTTATACCCGGTGCCAAAGAGAACGTGGAGGTGGCGATTGATGAGAAAGTACCGATTATTAACTATGCGCTGGGCAAGCCGTGGTTTATCGACCAGGTCCACCGCTACGGTGGTAAGGTGATAGGCACTACCGCCATGGTCAGGCACGCGGTCAAGGCCGAGCAGCTTGGCTGCGATGCGATAATTGTGACCGGCCACGAGGCTGCCGGACACGGTACCGCCGCCACTTCGCTTATATTGATACCCATGATAGCAGATCAGGTCAGGATCCCGCTGATCGCCGCCGGCGGGTTTTATAACGGCCGCGGGCTGGCAGCTGCCTTAGCTTTGGGAGCAGCAGGCATATCAATGGGAACAAGGTTCGCATTGACCAAAGAAAGCATAGTGCATGACAGCTTCAAGCAACTCTGCTTGAAAGCCACAGAGCAGGACACGCTGTACAGTAACGTTTTCGATGGCATGCCCGGGCGTGTGCTGAAGACCAGGGCGGCGGAAAAAATGATAAAGGGTGGTTTCCCGCTTTCCGAGTCAGTCATGGGTGCGCGTGATATAAGAAAACTATTGAAACTCTCCTACTGGCAATTCATCGGGCTGAGCTTGCAGATGTGGAGGGCCGAGGAAGGTTCCCCGATATGGGCGCAGGCGCGCCAGGCGGTTGGCATGAGGAGACATTTAAAGGCCATTAATGAGGGTGATTTAAATGAGGGTATCCTGTTTGCGGGACAGGACTGCGGGGGTATAAACGATCTCCCCGGCGTGCAGGAACTGGTGGACAGGATCATAGCCGAAGCCGGATCAGCCATGGACTTCATGCAGCAAAAGCGCTATTGAAACCCTGGGAAACTGGAACCTCCAATAATTTTTATGCTTGGCCCATTCCCCATCCTCTTGTAATAAATCTGTGGATTGGTGTAATATGCCCATAACCTTAGACATCCGCAGATCCATGAATATTATTTTCTGTCATACTCTACCAGCCAGCTTACTCTCAGCTAATAATTTTCTGCGCACAAGACGACAAAGATAAGCTCTCAACAGCTTAATAATAAATTAAATTCAAGGAGGAGGTTAAATGGCTGTATTTGAAACTACGGAAAAGATGTATGAGGTCCTGGGCCATCTTTTTGAGACCTTGGTCAAGGATCCCGAAGCGGGACCAAAATTCATAGAATCCGATATCGTCCTCAAATTCACCATAGATCACCCCGATGGCTTTATCTGGCTGACCCGGGAAGGAAAGGTGATCTGTGGCCCGGCCGATTTGAAGCCAACCATCGAGATGTGGCTCAGCGGCGATACCTGCCACCAGTTCTGGCTGCAGCAGGTTACCATGCCCGTAGGACTGGCTAAAGGGCTCTTGAAGGCCAAGGGGCCCCTGCCTAAAGTCCTCAAGCTGTTACCGCTGTTAAAGCCGGCCTATGCTGCTTATCCTGAAATAGCTAAAAAACACGGGCTAGCTATCTAGCAATATATATTGGAGGTGTTGGATGAGCGTAGAAAGAAGTATCAAGCAGTACGAGGAAGACCGCAAGGAAGCTGCCAGAATAGCGGCGCGTCTTCTGCTGGCAAGCGCCACCACCTCGCCCAGGGTTGGCGGGGTTGGCGAATGTACAGTTCAGATACTGGATGATGAGTGCCACATAGAAGACCTGTGCCAGGCTATAGAGGAGATGGCAGGGGAAAATGAGAAGTGGGACTTCTTCAAGAGGGACGCTATGATGCTGCGGGATGCAGATGCAGTTCTCGTCGTTACCTCGATCCGCTGCCTGACCGATCCCGCGGATATAAACTGCAATATGTGCGGGAAGCTGACCTGCGAATATCAGAGGCAGGTGCCCAAGCTAACGCGTGAAGCGGGCATCGCCTATACCGGCCCGCTCTGCCTGTTCCGGGCCAATAATATTTCTTATGCCATTGAGACAATAATGTCTACGGCACGGAACATGGGCATTGACTATGGCGTCTTCTGGTCGGCCGGCGCTGCCGCCATGCGCATGAAATTGGTACCCAAAAACACAGGCTTCTGCCTGGCAGTTGGCATCTCTATCACGGAAAAGAGCCCGTTCCGCGACATACCTAAGAAGTATGCTGACATCAATGAGGCTGCCATGAACGACCGCATTATCAAACGGCTCTGGCCGCAGTTCAGGTCGATATACAGCTAGTCAAAGTCGGTGAAAGGAGAGGATGAAATGGCAACTGAAATGAATGAGTTATTGCTAAATGGCCTCGACCGTGCGGTCGAGCTGATGGTGGTGGCCGCGCACAATAGTTTCCGTTTCGGCAACAGGAACACTGTGCAAATCGCCCGGCTTACCACAGAAGACCAGAAGGAGATTGCAGAATTCTGTTACTCGCTTGGCGATATGTCGCCCCTTGCAGCACGCGACGGAAGGTTCCTCATGGAACTCATCAAGGAACCCTGCGCACTGCTCATGTTCGGTGACAAGCGAAAATCCGATTTCAACTTCAACTGCGGCGCCTGCGGTTATAAAACCTGCGCTGAATTGAACCGCGTTGACGAGATGGAATCGCTTACTGCACGCGGCCCGAGCTGCCAGTTTAAGGCCATCAATCTCAATATCGCAGCCAGCGCGGCTGCTTCCATGGCTTGGCGGCTGGGCCTGCACTGCCGCGTCTTCAGCACCCTCGGCTTCGCCTCCTTTGCCCTCAATAAGATGGAGGGCGTGGACATGGCGGTTACAGTGTCAGTAAGTGTAGCCAGGAGAGACCCGTACTTCGACCGCCATCAGTTCTGGACCGACGAGCACTGGGACGAGACGTTCAATAAGGAGTTCCCCACGTTCACCAGGGGATTCATCGGCGCTATCGAGCAGGAATAAGGCCTGAAGAGGAGGCTGAGATATGGGCAGCAAAGCACATCTGAACCAGGTGATAGCATCACATTTAGTGGAGATCAAGGCCGATGAGACGCCCGGCAAGGAAGTTTTCATATTTGAGAGAGGCGAACGCGGTGAGGACATCCTTACTTATAAGAAGCTGTATGAAAACTCAAACAAGATCGCCGGCCTTTTCGTTAAAAAGGGAGTAGGCAGCGGGGACAATTTTGCAGTCCTCATGCGCAACCATCCCGAGTTCGTATATTCGCTGCTTGCAGGTACCACCACGGGCGCTATCATGGTGCCCATCGACCCGCGCAACAGGGGCGATCGCTTGAAGTACATGCTTAATAATTCCCAGTCTAAAGCGGTCATCGTCTCGGGGGAATGCCTGGATCAACTCGAAGAGGTTATAAAGGAAGCGCCGTCGGTCAAACACGTGATCGTTTCCTACCAGCCGGAGCAAAACATACTGGTTTCTGCAAGGTATGAGGCATTGAATGAAACCCTCGAAAAAACAAGCTGGGAACCGGTAGACCAGAAGATTTTCGATGTGCGTCATCCCATGCAGATCGTCTATACCTCGGGCACCACAGGCGATCCCAAGGGCGTCACGGTGCGCAACAACCGCACGGGGATGTACAACATACTGACCAGCCTTGTCTGGAGATATAAAAAGGACGATATACTCTACACCGGGCTTTCGCTCACACATGGCAATGCGCAGGCTGTTACTCTCTTTCCATCCCTGAGCCTGGGTATTAAGGCTGTCTTCAGCCCGCGGTTCACCAAGAGCCGCATCTGGGACATCTGCCGCAAGTACGGATGCACATCTTTCTCATTACTTGGCGGCATGGCGTCCGCTATTTACAACGAGCCGGAGAAACCCGATGATGCCGATAGTCCGGTGCGTATAGTCATCAGCGCCGGCACTCCACCCGCCATATGGGAAGCCTTCGAGAAAAGGTTCAATATCAAGATACTGGAATGGTACGGTTCTGTAGAAGGCGGATTTGCCTATAAGCCCATAGACCAGGGACCCATCGGCTCTTTTGGCAAGACCATCCCCGGCATCCTTGAGCTTAAGGTAGTAGATAAAAATGATAACGACCTCCCGCCCGGCGTTACTGGCGAGTTGATCTGCCGCATGAGCAAGGGAGAAACCAAAGTCGATTACCTCGGCATGCCGGACGCGTCAAAGGAAAAAACAAGGGGCGGCTGGCTGAGAACCGGCGATATGGTGCACAAAGACAAGGACGGCTGGCTGTTCTTCAATTACAGGAAAGGCACCGAGTTGCGCCGGGCTGGCGATTTCATCCAGCCGGACTACGTGGAGATGGTCATCGGGAAGCAGCCTGAGGTAAGCGAGGCCTGTGTCTACGGGATAGCGGCCGCCTCCGGTGCACCCGGGGAAAGTGACCTGGTAGCGGCCATAGAGCCGTTTGAAGGCCAATCCATCGAGCCGCGTTCTTTTTATGAACGGTTGAAAAAGGAGCTCCAGCCCAACTTCATTCCCTCTTACCTGCAGGTGCTGAGAACGCTGCCCAAAACCATCACGGAAAAACCGCTGGCGCGTGAACTGAAGGAGATGTTCCAGCGCAACGAGGGCACTATCCACAAGTTTGATGACTATAAGTAAAAAGGCATCCAGATTATGTATTTGACATGCATGAATATTCCAAATAGCAGGAGGTAGATATGGGTTACCGGGAATTAGACCTGAGTTTATCTGAATTCCAGCTTAATTTGAAGGAGGAATTGCACAAGTTTGCCATCGAGGTCCTGCGCCCTGCGGCAGTTGCACTGGATAAACTGCCACCGGAAGACGTAGTCAAGAAGGGCTCCCTTTACTGGCAGACGATGGTAAAAATGTACGAGAACGGTTATCACACAATTTATATCTCGGACGAATACGGCGGCATGGGGCTTGACGCCCTGGGGATACATATATTCTGGGAAGAGATCGCTTACGGCAGTGTGGGCTTTGTGGTTTCGTTGGGCGTAAGCTGCTTCTGCGCCTTCTACGCCGAGATGCTGTGCATTGAAAAACTCACGGAGAAATTCATTATTCCTTTCGTCAACTGCAAAGACGCCAGCGTGATGAGCTGCTGGGGCATCACGGAGCCGGAACACGGGTCGGACATCCTCATGCCCGGTACTACGTTCTTCCGCGACAAGAACATAACACAGCAATTGAAAGCTGTTAAAAAAGGCCCTGACTGGGTTCTCAACGGTCAGAAATCGGCCTGGATCTCCAATGGGCCTACTGCCAGCAACGCTGCACTTTTTGTTAACCTGGAGCCGTCATTGGGGATGGCCGGCGGCGGTATCTGTCTGCTCGACCTGAACCAGCCCGGGGTCAGCCGGGGCAAGCCGCTGGACAAAATGGGGCAGCGTGAGCTTCCGCAAGGAGAGATCTTCTTTGATAATGTCGTCTGCCCGGGTGATCAAATGATCATCGACCAGCAAAGCTACGAGGCCATGACCGAACTGACTCTGGCCCATGCCAACATGGGTATGGGTGCCTATTTCAGCGGCCTCGCCCAGGCCTGTTATGACCTCGCCCTGCAATACAGCACTGAAAGAATACAGGGAGGCAGGCGGCTTTGTGAGCATGCCTGGGTGCAGACCAAATTATTCGACATGTTTACCACGGTAGAGGCCTGCCGTGCTCTCTCGCGTAATGTCATGGTTTACAACATGAGCAACACACCCGCCTCATTGCAGCATTCCATAGCCTCCAAGGTATTCTGCACCAACGGCGCCTACAAGGTGGCCAGCGATGCCGTCCAGATTTTCGGCGGCCTTGGCCTGAGCAAAGAACTGCCCATTGAAAAGCTTTTCCGCGATGCCCGCGCCGGCCTTATAGAAGATGGCTCAAATGACTCCCTATCCATCGCCGCCGGCAACATAATCGTTAAGGAGGTTTACCAGCCATGACCGGCATCTATATAATCGGTGCCGGCATGATCCGCTTCGGCAAGTTCCCCGATAAAACTGTACGCACCATGGCCGAAGAGGCTACGCAGCTTGCACTGCAGGATGCCGGGCTGGATAAAAAGGACCTGCAGGCCGTCTTCTTTGCCAACTCTTTCTGGGGAATGTTCTTCAACCAGCACTCTATCCGCGGGCAGGTCATCATGCGCGGCATGGGCATTGATAAGGTACCTGTAACCAACGTGGAGAATGCATGCGCAGGAGCTTCTACGGCCCTCCACCTTGCCTACACCGGCATCCGTGCCGGAATGTATGATGTCGCACTGGCTCTGGGTTCGGAGAAGATCAGCAACCCCAATAAAGCATTGTCCCTTTCCGCGTATGCCGCGTGCATGGACGTGGAGAACTTTGAAAAACATATCAATATGATTACAAGCGTCAACAAGTTGATCCATATTCAGGTGCCGGAGGAGAAGTCAGCGCCGGGTGAAGGCAGGAGCATCTTCATGGACGCCTATGCCATGGGGGCAAGATGGCACATGAACAAATTCGGCTCCACGCAGCAGCAGCTCGCCGTTATCTGCTCAAAAAATCATTGGCACGGCTCCCTGAACCCGCTTGCTCAATACCAGCAGCCAATGACCGTGGAGGAGGTTCTTGCGGACAAATTAGTAGCCTACCCCCTGACCAGGGCGATGTGCTCACCGGTAGGAGACGGCGCCGCGGCCGCCATAGTGTGCTCGGAGAGTTATCTGAAAAAATTGAAGGATGTCCGACCGGTCAGGATAATGGCTTCTGTGCTGGGACAGGGCAGCGACAGGTCGCTCGATGGAGAGGATATTGGTGAGAGGCTGTCTAAACAGGCCTACAACATGGCAGGGGTGGGATCCGAAGATATCGACCTTGCTGAGCTTCACGATGCCACAGCCTGGGGTGAATTGCACCAGGCCGAGGTTATAGGCTTTTGCCCCATGGGCGAAGGCGGCCCCTACGCGGAATCAGGCGCAACACGGATTGGCGGCAAAAAACCCATCAATACCAGCGGTGGACTCGAATGCCGCGGCCATCCTATCGGAGCCTCGGGGCTGGCGCAAATATATGAACTGGTGGCCCAGTTGCGCGGCGATGCTGGTAAGCGCCAGGTACAAAAGGCGCGCATCGGCCTGGCCGAGAACGGCGGTGGCAATATAGGCGTGGAAGAGGCCGCCATGTGCGTACATATACTGCAAAAAGTCTAATAATCAGTATTAAACTAGGCCTGAGGACAGGAAGTTGAGGATGTGATTTGGAAAACGTATTCATTACGGGTGTATCCGGCTACATAGGCCAAAAACTGCTGGCATTTTTAAGCGACAAACCGGAGGTTAACAAATAGTAGGCATCGATTTAAAAGAGCCCGTTAGCAAGCTGTTCATGTATCATTCTCGACGACCGAGTCTTAGCCCGTATTCTTCAACCGCTTTTTGTTGCTCCGGTGTTAGAATTGACCCTGGCCTCTTTTCTTTGACCTGTCTAACTGACTCATCAAAGTTGAAACCTTTCATTACCAGATAGCATACCAGCAAGGTTGCCGTTCTCCCTATACCGCCATCGCAAGACACAGCAACCGGCTTGCTCTCCGCAATGCATTTACTAATAAAATCAAGCATATGATCTAATTGTGCTGGTGAGGGGGGCATCAGGTCAGGAACCGGTTGGTGGCAATCTGCGAAGTCCATTATATCAATCTCGCTATGGCTGATCCCCGGTTTATCGCTCATGCGCACCAGCGCCCTTATACCCTGCAGCCGCAGAAATTCAAGATGTTCAGCAGACTTGGGTCCGCGGCTTCCTGCTATCTCGTTCTCGATTAGCCAGCCAAAATTAAAGGTATAAGAAATATCGGCTGTCACAATTCCTCTTATGATATCAAGTGGTATATAAGTTCATGGGTTAGCATAATAGTATAGTCTGCCCTGTTAAAGTCAGTCAAAGTAACTTTATCAAAATCATAACAAACAATAAACAAAGTTTGACATTCCTGTTATAATATGAAAAATTAATTGCTCTCCTATACAATTAGGCGCTTTAATAAATTATATTCTTCACCTTGCCTGAGTCGTTGGGGTATGCGGTTTGACTGAACAAAACGGGGTTAAACTAAAGGTCCAGGGTATAAGTCTATATTTTGGGAAGCTTCGTGCCCTTGGCGGTGTGGATATTGAGGTCAGGGGTTCGGAGATACTGGCTATCATCGGGCCCAACGGCGCAGGAAAAAGCTGCCTTCTCAATTGCATTAACGGTTTCTACCGCCCCCAGGAAGGCGAAATCCTCTTTGAAGGCCGCAACATCACGCACCTGGCCACGCACAAGATCGCCGAAATGGGTGTCTCCAGAACCTTCCAGAACATCGAGCTCTATACCGGCCTCAGCGTCCTCGATAATCTCATGGCAGCCAGACACTTACATATGAAGCAAGGCGCCCTTGCCGGAGCTTTCTACTTCGGACCGGCTTATAGAGAAGAAATGAAGCACCGTGAGGTTGTCGAAGATATAATCGATTTTCTCGAAATGGAGGCTATCCGGAAGAAGGTCGTTGGGCTTTTACCCTATGGTATGCGTAAGCGGGTTGAGCTTGGCAGGGCACTGGCTCTGGAACCCAAGATTCTTTTACTCGACGAGCCTATGGCGGGGATGAACATAGATGAGAAAGAGGATATGGCGCGCTTTATTATCGATACTATAGAGCTCAGGCGCATTCCTATAATGCTGGTGGAGCATGACATGGAAGTTGTGGTGGACATAGCCGACAGGATAGTGGTGCTCGATTTCGGGAATAAGATCGCGGAGGGGATCCCGAGCGAAATATACGCCAGCCCTACAGTTATCAAGGCTTACATAGGAGAATAAATGCTGGGGATTCAGATGAACTCATCTAGCCTGGATACACTGCCCAAGCTATTAAAGAATAACTATCTGAAGCATGGTGATAGAAAAAGGGCCATGCGGGTAAAAGAACGTGGTATCTGGCAGCATTATACGTGGAAGGACTATTATCAGAAGGTAAAATGGCTCTCGTTGGGCCTTATCAGCCTGGGCATAGAGCCCGGCGACAAGGTTGCCATATTGGGGGAAAATAAACCCCAGTGGTACTGGGCGGAACTGGCGGTGCAGTCCGCTCGAGGCACAGTCATTGGCATCTTCACTGACTGCCTGCCCGTCGAGGTAAAGTATTACCTGGACAACTCCGAGTCCAGGTTCGTCATCGCACACGATCAGGAGCAGGTGGACAAGTTCCTGGTCTCCTACCGCGATAAGGAAGGTAAAGAACACAAGTCCATCATTGAGGAAAACCCCGGCCTGAAGAAGATAATCTACTGGGACGATAAGGGTATGCGCGGCTTCGGCAGTGCGCCCATCGGCGACTATGCCAACCCCGTCCTCATGAGCCTGGATGAGCTCATGGAAACAGGCCGAGACTACGAGAAGTCGCATGCCAAGCTCTTTGAGGAGAATATTGAAAACGGCAAGGGCGACGATATCGGCATATTCCTGTATACCTCCGGCACGACCGGACTGCCCAAGGGCGCCATGATAAGGCAGAAGGCGCTTGTAGACGGCACCTGCGCCTGGTTTGCCGTCGACAGGTGGCAGCAGCAAGAGCAGTACCTCTCCTTCCTGCCGCCGGCCTGGGTCACCGAGCAATCGCTGGGCGTGGGCGGCAACCTGCTCTCAGGTATGCAGATAAACTTTCCCGAGGAACCTGAGACGGTACAGGAGAATATCCGCGAGATAGGGCCTGATATACTATTCTGGGGCCCGCGCAACTGGGAGAGCGTAACCAGGCTGATACAGGCCAAGATGATCGACACCAGCATCCTGCGCAGGTTCATGTACCGGATTTTCCTCCCTGTAGGCTTCAAGGCCGCCGATCTGAGGCTGGCAGTGGGCAGGCCGGGCTGGTTATGGCGTATGTTCTATTCTATAGCTAATTTTTCGGTTTTCCGCGCGCTCAAGGACAAGGTCGGCTTACTCAAAGTAAGGTGCGCCTACAGCGCGGGCGCCGCCATCAGCCCGGAGATATTCCGCTACTTCCAGGCCATTGGCGTGAACATCAAGCAGCTATACGGAAGCACCGAGATGGGGCTGGTAACGATCCACTCCGATGATGACGTCAGGCCCGAGACATGCGGTCCTCCCATGCCCGGCTACGAGGTACGGCTCTCGGAAGAAGGTGAGGTCATGGTGCGAAGCGATAAACTCTTCGCGGGCTACTATAAAAAGTCCGAAGCCACACAGAAGACTTACCGCGGCAGCTGGTACATGAGCGGCGATTTCGGCCACATTGAAGAAAACGGGCACCTGATTATCATAGACAGGATGGATGACTTAAAGGAGCTGAGCGGCAGCCGCAAATTCTCGCCCCAGTACGCGGAGATAAGGCTACGCTTCAGCCCCTATATCAAAGATGTCCTCGTCGTCGGCAGCAAGGAGCGGGACTTCGTAACCTCGATCGTGAATATAGATACAGAAAACGTCGGCCGCTGGGCAGAGTCCAGGAAAATCCCCTATACGACCTTCACTGATCTCTCGCAGAAAAACCAGGTGATCGATATGATGAAGGCCGAGATCTCCCGTGTGAACAAGAACCTGCCAGAATGGTCGCGAATCAGGAAATTCGTCAACCTGCACAAGGAGTTCGATGCCGACGAGGACGAGCTCACGCGCACCAGGAAAATACGACGGGAATTTATTGAAAAACGTTACGACTATTTAATTACGGCACTGTACAGCAACCAGGCGGAACTTCAGGTGGACGCCCCCATCGTCTACCGCGACGGCAGGACGGGTACAATGAAAACTAGTATCAAAGTAAACGAGTTGTGAAATAATAACATGCGAGGGGAGTTAAATGGACTTCTTTCTTAACCTGAGCATCAGCGGTCTGCTGAACGGCGGTCTCTACGCCCTGGTAGCACTGTCCATAGTCCTCGTATATAAGGCCACCGAGGTGGTCAGCCTGGCGCAGGGCCAGCTGCTGGCCTTTGGCGCCCTCTTTTTCTGGGTGGCCTACATGGGATTTGGCCTGCCAGCATGGCTGAGCTTGCTCATAGCTCTCGCGCTGGGAGGCGTGCTGGGCTTCGCCGTGGAGCGTCTCTGCATGCGGCCTCTGATCGGCCAGCCGCTCTTCTCCAGCTTCCTGATGACCTTTGCGTTGTTTATGTTCCTTGATGGCATCTTCCAGCTTGTTCTGAGTGGACAGGCGAAGGGTTACACGTCTTTTCTGCCCACAGGAACCATGGAGATGGCCCAGGTCAAAATATCCGTCGGTGACCTGGTTAGCTTCGCCATCTGTCTGGTGGTTTTCGGAATCATGATTCTGATCTTCCGGTACACAAAGGTGGGGTTGGGGATGAGGGCCACGGCCGAGTCACACGAGCTTGCTCAAAGCGTAGGCATCAGGGTCAGGAAGATCTTCTCGCTGGTATGGATCATATCCGCGGCGTTATGTGTTGTAGCCGGTGTCACTCTGGCCAGGGTAATGGATATTCACTATCCACTCCCGTGGATCGCGACCAAGGGCCTGGTGGTGGCGCTTGTGGGCGGACTTGACTCCATTCCCGGAGCGTTGCTGGGAGGACTCATACTCGGACTTGTGGAAAACGTGGCGGCCGGCTACATTGATCCCCTTGTCGGCGGTGGTGTTAAAGAAGTAGCCGGTTACGTATTGCTACTATTAATACTGCTGATCAAGCCCTACGGAATATCCGGCCAGGTAAGGATAGAGAGGATATAACTATGCAACCATGCGGGACTTTTTACGAGACTTACGGCCAGGATACGGCAGTCATCAGGACGCGGCTGCAGTGGATCATCCTCTGTATCAGCCTCGCCGCACTATTAACCACCCCGCTCTACGGCGGCTATTATATTGTCAGCCTGATCAATAAGATCGCCATTACCATAGTGGCCGTGCTCGGCCTGCAGCTGGTCATGGGCTACTGCGGACAAATATCCTTCGGCCAGGTGGCCTTCATGGCGGTAGGCGCTTATACTTCGGCTATCCTGACCCTGAACCTCGGGTGGCCATTCTGGATCGCAATGCCTGCTGCAGGGCTCACCGCGGGTGTAATCGGCATCATAGGCGGTGCGCCCTCCCTGCGCATTAAAGGCTTCTATCTTGCCCTTGCCACGATAGCCGTACATTTCATCATCACCTGGCTCGTCATGCACCTGCAAATCACGGGCACTACCAATGGCCTGCACCCGCCCTATCCCTGCATAGGGGATTTCGTCTTCGATACTGACGAGAAGCTGTTCTATATCATTGTGCCGGTCATGCTGCTGATGACCTATTTCGCCAAGAACATCACTCGGTCCAGGGTGGGCAGGGCTTTCGTGGCCATACGCGACAACGACCTGGCGGCCAAGGTCATGGGCGTGGACCTGTTCTACTATAAGCTGCTGGCCTTCTTCATCGCCTGCTTCTATGCGGGCATTGCCGGTTCACTCTCGGCACACTATTACACGGCCGTAAACGTCGAGCAGTTCCCCCTGACCGAAGCAGTGTACTTCGTTGGGATGCTGATCGTGGGCGGTCTGGGCAGCATTACAGGCGTATTCTTCGGTGTCATTTTCATACGCCTGCTCGATGAGATGGTAATCTTCGCAGCGCGGCCGCTGGCTGACCTTTTTCCCTTACTGGGGCTTGCGCCGGCCGCTGCCCTCAGCGTTAGTGCGTTCGGGCTGATCATCATGCTCTTTCTGATTTTCATGCCCAGGGGCCTGGCGCACCGCTGGGAGACCTTTAAAGCTTCTTACAGGCTTTATCCGTTCGCGTATTGAGCAGAAAATATTGGAAACAGGGGGTGAAAAAAACAGAAATATTTTTAAAACAGCAAGGATCCAGAAACGACTTTAAGGAGGTAAGTGGTTGATTATAAGAAAATACGGATTCCTGGTACTGATCTCTATCATAATCTCGGTGCTTGCGGCAGGTTCCCTGGCGGGTTGCGCAGCGGGACCGACGCAGGAGAAGACAGTAGCCTACCTCAGCCTGGCCGATTACACCGCGGCCATAGCAGGGCTTAACGTAGCGGCCGATATGGGCTGCGAGGACTATTTCAAGAACCTGAACGAAAAGGGCGGTGTCGATGGTGTCAAGGTGAAATTCATCGGTGTTGACACGCGCTATGACGCGGCCCGCGCTGTCTCCGCTTACAAGAGATACCGCACCGAGCCCAAGCTGCTCTTCACCAACATGATTGGTACGCACATCAACAAGGCAGTAGCACCCATACAGTTTGAACAGGACAAGATACCCGGATTCTGCCCCGCAGACGGTTATTACGTGGCATCGCCTGGCATGGGGTTCCTCTGGGGCATCTCCTACCAGGACGGCTTTGCAGCCTTCATGGACTGGGCTGTTAAGGACTGGAAGGCCAAGGGCAAATCAGACCTTCCTATTATTGGTTATATGGGATGGGATAACGCCTATGGCAAGGAGCCCCTCAACGGAGGCCTGGAGTATGCCCAGAAGATCGGTATCAAGCTGCTCCCCGCCGAGTACTTCCCGCCTGGCTCGCTTGACCATAGCGTCTACCTCAACCGGCTTGCCGGCGGCGGAGCCAACTACATCTACGTGGGAGGGATAGACCCCAATCCTTCTAACGCGCTCCGTGACGCCTATAAGCTGGGGTTGACCAAGACCATCCAGTTCAGCGGCGACTTCTACGGCCCCGACGACCAGGTCGGCGTCAAGCTGCACCCCGAGGCGACTGAAGGCAGCGTCAAGGTGATGTGGTGTATCTGCGGCGATGACGGACGCAATCACCCCTGGGCACAGCTCTATCCAAAATACCGCGGCAAGCCGGTCAGCGAGATGTCCGCTTACTATGTGACCGGCCAGCTCTGGGCCTACAAATTCGAGAAGGGCCTCAAGAAAGCCCTGGCTACCGTGGGCTATGACAAGCTCAACGGCGAGGCTATGTACCAGGCCTTCCAGCAGCTCACCGGTATTGAGCAGGAGGGGGCTCAGGGCCCCATAGCTTACGATAAGACGCAGCGCCGCGGCAGCTGGGAATACCTCATCTACCGCGTACAAAACGGTAAAAATATCCGCATCCAGGACTGGACCAAGGCGCCGGATGCAGTGAGCCTGCATAAATGGTGATAATAATGCTATTAACTATCATACTAAGAGGTGAGATGTATGGGATGTCTTAAATTTAAAAATATTGTCGCGACAGCCCTGGCTGTCTTATTACTGGTAGTTCTGGTCGCGTCCTGTGCTCCGGCGCCTCCACCTCCACCACCGCCGGCGCCGCCTGCGGGCACATTTGACGTCAACCCGCCTAAAATCAGCTATGCCACTTTAGAGAAAAGCTGGCCCGTGGTTGCCAAAGCTCTTAAACTACCGGAGGAAATGGCGGCCAAGATGCCGGTCAGCCTGGCAGTTTTAGGCATACCTGTTATCTTCGAGGGTACTGGGTGGAAGGCGGGCGACCAGGTATTAATTGAGCTGGTGCTGCCATCCGGTGTCAGGCTGACGGGCATGAAGCCGGAAGAGGACAGCGTTGGCCTTGCTTTTGGCGCTGTCGACGCCACCGGCCATTTCATGGCTACCATGGATACCGTAGCCAAGCTCAACTGGCTCCTGGGATCGGGAATTACGGCAAGCCTTACGCCGGACCTGAAGAACGTTAAGCCGCTGCCCAACGGGGTGTATACCGTAAGGGCATCCGGGATGGACCCCAGGACGGTGGCCACCATCAAATGGGAGCTGGAGTTCACGGCGCCGGCAACCAAATAGTTGCTCTAGCCAGGGCACTAATTGAATAATAGCGCAAACGGGAGAGGCCTACGTTTCAGGCCTCTCCCGACGGAAAACATAGATAAGCAGGCAATATGAAGCAGCTAATTCAGCAATATTGCTATAGGTAAAGATGTTTTTATTGCGGCCTGGCGCCGTATTTTGTGTTTAAGTCAAAAAACGGAGTTTTAAATGCTGAAGCTGAACAACATAGAGGTCATCTACCTGAATGTCATCCTGGTGCTTAAAGGTGTCTCCCTGGATGTACCGGATGGGAAGCTGGTAAGTCTACTGGGCGGTAATGGCGCCGGCAAGACGACCACGCTTAAGGCGATCTCCGGTCTACTCTATGTGGAAGAAGGGGAGGTTAGCGACGGCAGCATCGAGTTCGACGGCCGCAGGATTGACAGGATGCATCCGGAAGATGTTGTCCGGCTGGGCATTGTCCAGGTTATGGAGGGGAGACCCCTGTTCGAGCATCTGAGCGTCGAAGAGAACTTGAAAGTGGGAGCCTACATCCGCAGCGATGCTCCGGCTGTGAGCAAGGATATGTATTTAGTTTACGACTACTTCCCGAAGCTAAAACACCTCCGTCACGCTACTTCGGGTTATCTCTCCGGTGGCGAAAGACAAATGCTGGTCATGGGCCGTGCGCTTATGGCCAGGCCGAAGCTTATGCTCCTTGATGAGCCTTCCCTGGGCTTGAGTCCAATGCTGGTGAAGGAGATCTTCGGTATAGTGAAGAGAATCAATACCAATGAGAAGACCTCCATCCTGCTGGTGGAGCAGAATGCGAAGCTTGCATTGGAGATGGCAGATTACGGCTACGTTATGGAAAACGGCCGCGTCGTGATGGACGGCCCCGCTGAGAAGTTAAGAGATAACGAGGACATCAAGGAATTTTACCTGGGTTTGAGCAAGGTAGGCCAGAGGAGAAGCTACCGCGAAGTCAAGCACTACAAAAGGCGCAAGCGCTGGCTGGCTTGATCCCGTATCTGGTTGAACAAGCCCACGATTTCATTAAGTTTGCATATTAAGTTTACAGGTATATTCTTAAATTTCTTTCCGCAGGAGGTTGAAATATGGCAAATATGGTAGCTATTGTTGCCGTGGAGCAGCTAGGTCCAGAGGAGTGTGCCAATGACAATGTGCGGGACCTTACTTTCAGGGTGAATAAAAACTTATTAAACCAGGTCGGGTTAAAGAGGGAAGATGTCGGTACAATCGTCTCTTCGTCATCCGATTTCTGGCAGGGTATCAGTTGTTCTAATTCGGTTTACTATGATGCCCTCGGCGCTTATTTAAAGAATTCCTCAAAGACAGAAGAGGACGGTGCCTTTGCCTTTATCTACGGCGCTATGAGAATCATGAGCGGGCACTATGATACCTGCATAGTCCATGCAATCACCAAAGGCTCTGAGATCCCGTGCCTGAGCACCTTGACCAATCTATACGCTGATCCCTTCTTCCAGCGTCCTATCGGGCTTGATGACGTCTCCACCGCCGCTCTGCAGGCTATGCTGTATATGAACAAGTACAATATAACCGAGGAGCAGGCGGCCAAAGTGGTGGTGAAAAACCTGGGCAATGCACTGGATAATCTCTATGCTCATAAGAAAGGGAGGTTCAGCGTTGAGGATGTGCTTAAGTCACGGATTATGGCATATCCCATAAAGGAACTGGATTGTGCTACCTATTCCGATGGCACCTGCGCCTTGCTCCTGACCTCGGAGGAAAAGGCGAAGAAGATGACTAAGAACCCGGTATGGCTCAGAGGTATGGGCTGGTGTGTTGACCATCAGTTCTTCGGCGACCGGGATTTGCTCGATGGTGCGCTGAGGAAGGCAGCCAGGATGGCTTACGCAACGGCGGGGATTAAGAACCCCTCCAATGAGATCAACGTTGCCGAGATCTGCGAGCCTTACTCCTTCCAGGAGCTTTTGTATTATGAACAGCTCGGCTTTTGCGGCGAAGGTGAAGGAGGCAAGTTCATCGATAAAGGTAATACTACCATGAAGGGTAAGCTGCCGGTGAACCCGTCCGGCGGCGTCCTGGCGCACAATCCTTATGTGGCCAGAGGGCTCTTGCGCATCGCTGAAGCGGCGCTTCAGTTGATGGGCAAGGCAGAAAAACACCAGGTCGATGGTGTCAAGACAGCGCTGGCGCATTCCACGCATGGGCTGGCCGGTCAGCATCATTCTGTGGTTATTCTGGGCAAATAGGAGGTAATGAGAGATGGCAAGAAGAGCAGCTATCATCGGAGTTGGCCAAACCAAACACGGGCGGAGGGAGGATGTTAATTATGTGGAGCTTATCTACGAGGCGGTGAAGGCGGCTATTGCAGATGCCGGGATTTCACCTGATGATATAGAGGCGGTGGCACAGGGCTCAATGCCCTCCCCGATGGAAGGGGTTAACGCCAACCACCTTTACTGGGCGGATGCCATGACCGCCTTCGGCAAACCGTTGCTCCGTACAGCCACCTGTGGCTCGGTGGGGATGTCTATTGCCCATTTGGCCACTTATCATATTACCTCCGGGATGTTTGATATGGTACTCGCGGTCGGAGCCCAGAAGATGTTCGAGGGTGATCCACAGGGTACCATGGCTACTGTAGCCGATCCCTGGTTCCAGAGGTGGTTCATAGCCGGTGCTCCCGGTGTATTTAGCATGCAGGCACATCAATACATGTACCGCTACAATCTGCCTGAAGAGAGGGTGAGGGAGGCGGCCGCCCGTATTTCGGTCAACCATCATAACAATGCCATGGATAATCCGTATGCACATCTCAGGTTTAAGGTGACCATGGAAGACGTCATGAAGTCGCGCATCATCGCCTATCCAACGAGGCTTATGGATGTCTGCCCTTCCTCTGATGGCGCTTGTGCCGTTATTTTTGCTTCGGAGGAGAAGGCGAAGAAGATGGGCAGGAAGGTAGCCTGGGTCAAGGGAATGGACTATGCCGGCGATGAGCACTTCTTCGGCGATAGCGACAAAGTGGTCTGGGAAGCGGCCATCGTGGCAGCTAAGAAGGCCTATCAACAGGCAGGCATCACTAATCCTCGAAAGGAGCTTGACGTCGCCGAGGTATACAATCCCTTCACCTATCAGGAGCTTATTTTTTACGAATGCTTCGGCTTCTGCGATTTCGGCAAAGCCTGCAAATTGGTTGAGGATGGCGTTGTATTGAGGGGAGGTGAACTGCCATGTGACCCGTCGGGCGGGGTTTTGTGCACCAATCCCATCGGTGCCACAGGTCTGCTCCGTGTTGCGGAAGCTGCTCTCCAGGTGACTGGCAGAGCTGGCGACCGCCAGATAGCGGGTGCCAAGACTGCCTTGGCACATGCCATGGGAGGCGCCTGCCAGTTTAATGGCATCATGATTGTAGGTAGCGAATTATAAGGAGGAGAATAAAAATGGCGAAAGAAGAAGCAAGGATCATGGAAGGCAAGGTTTCTCTGCCTTATCGCTGGGCTTTAGGTCCGGTATTTTCCCGTTTCTTTGACGAGTTTAAAAATAAAAAGATCATGGGGACGAAATGCCCTAAATGCCGGCGCGTCCTGGTGCCGGCGCGAAAGTTCTGCCCACGCTGCTTCGAAGATAATCTGGAGTGGGTCCAGGTTAGCGATAAGGGGAAGATAAGGACCTGGTCGATGATTACCTTCGAGTTCTCCGGCCAACCAAAGCCTCCGCCTTATATCTGCGCCCTGGTAGACCTGGACGGTGCCGATACCGCATTGAGCCATTTTATTGACGGGATCGACATGACAGATCTGGAGAAGGTCAGGGATCAGGTTCATATTGGTATGCGGGTGGAAGCAAAATGGAGCGACAACCGCCAGGGTAATATAATGGATATCGCATATTTTAAACCCATGTGAACGATAGCGTCAGAGATTACGGTTATCGTCACTTAATAGATGGCTTAATTAAGTTTTGGCAGATGCCCTACTGCATATAAAGGAAAGTGAGTGAGTGTAGCAGTCGGTGTGGATATCGGTTCTCTAACCGCGAAGACTGTTATAGTGGATAGTGACTGCCGAATCCTTGCTTACAAGATAATACGGGGAAAAATTGTTGATGAGACTGCGGCCATCATGTCCATGCGGCAGGCCCTTAATGAAGCTAACCTTTCCGAGCAGGATATCGGATTTCTGATCACAACCGGATACGGCAGGAACATGGTCAATTTTGGCAATAAGAGCATAACCGAGATAAGCTGCCATGCCAGGGGAGCTCACTTCCTCTATCCGGATGTAAGGACCGTGATAGATATCGGTGGACAGGACAGCAAGGTTATCACATTGAACGGCGACTCCAGGGTGGTCAATTTTGCCATGAATGACAAGTGCGCCGCGGGTACCGGCCGTTTCCTGGACGTGATGGCACATGCGTTGGAAGTGCCCATTGAAGAGATGGGCGAACTGTCCCTGAAGGCCGAGAGCCCGGCACAGATAAGCAGCATCTGCACGGTATTTGCTGAGTCCGAGGTTATCTCGCTGGCCGCGCAAAAGCGGTCGAGGCTCGATATAATTGCCGGCCTTCATGAAGCCATCGGCAGGCGCATGCACAGCCTCGTAAATCAGGTGGGAATCACGCCGCCCATCGTTATGACAGGCGGTGTAGCTAAGAATGTGGGGGTGGTACGCGTGCTCGAACGCCTGCTGGAAACTGAGATAACACTTCCCCCTGAGCCACAGATAATAGGCGCACTGGGAGCTGCACTGTTCGCGGCGGAGGAATTGAAAGGTTCGCAGAGGTAGACCATAGATGATTTGGCCAATTTCCAGTTAGATTATTAACTAATTCGAGGAGGATGGCATGGAACAGATAATGAACCGTTTCAGGTCTGTGGTGGAGGCCCCGTATGAGAAGCTGGCTGAGTGGAAAAACGCCGGCAAGAGGAAGGTGGTGGCCTGCAGCCCGATGCACTTTCCGGAGGAATTGATACATGCTGCCGGCATGTTACCAGTTGTACTCCAGGAGACAAATGAAGCTATAACTACAGGCTTCTCGCATATACACCCATTTTATTGCGGTATCACCAGGAACATGGTCGACATAGCGGATAAAGGCCAGCTTAATTTTCTCGATGCTATTTTTTATTCAGACATCTGCGTTCAGGCAAGGACTGCAACCTGCATTTTGCAGCAGACCTTGCCGCGAACACGAGTAGAATATATGCGTCTCCCCATGTCGCTAAACAGGCCGAACGCGTCCGAGGACACGGTCAGGGAATTTGATAAGGTCAAGTCTACTGTGGAGTCAATAGCGGGAAATAAAATCGATGACTCAGCTTTGAAGCAAAGCATACGGGTCTATAATAAAAACCGTTCCCTGCTGCGGAGCCTGCGTGACCTGCGTAAAGCCAATCCCGGGCTCCTTGCTTACCGCGATATGCTCCTCATAATTCAGGCAGGCATGCTCATGCCTAAAGAGGAGCACTCTGAACTGCTGGAAAAGTTGCTGGCCCGGTTGAAGAAGGGGAAGGCCGCTTCAAGGAAAGGAAAGAAGATATTCCTTTCCGGGCATCTCTGCCAGAAGCCGAAAGCGGATATCCTGGATCTGATAGAGGGGATGGGCGGAATCATCGTGGATGATGACCTGTACACGGGTTACCGCTATTACGCGCTGGATGCAGAGGAAAACGGCAGTCCGTTCCAGGCGCTTGTGAAACGTTACCTGGAAACTTCGTTGCCGGTCCCGACGCGCAGCTACCTGCCGGTGAGGTGGGATAAATACCTTGTAGACAAAGCCACAGCCAACAGGGCGCAGGGGGTCATTTCATTAGTCGTCAAGTACTGCGAACCTCACCTGTTCCACTACCCATTCATCAAGGAGGCATTAGCGGCAGCAGGTATACCTCATATCATGCTGGAGACGGAGCATGAGGTGGTTTCGCTGGAAGGTACCAGGACCAGGCTCCAGGCTTTCATGGAAATGCTGGGCTGAATAGCTGTCAGGCTTTAAATTTCATATCAGGAGGAAAAACAGAAATGGTTACACAGCAGAAAAAGGCAAACAAGCTTGCCAGCGCCTCATTAATAGGGAAGATGATGCTGGCTTCCTTCGAAGATATCAAGCGGCAGGCAGCGGAGGGGAAAAAGGTTGTCTGGGCCAACGGGCTTCCCGTATACGTCCTTGCCAGGGCGGCCGATCTGCCGGTGCTACATGCAGAGGGACTGATAGCCGGTCTGGCTGCCAGGAAGCAGGAGAAACCTCTGCAGGATGCGGCGGAAGCCTTCGGCATGCTCCCTGATGCATGTTCTTATGCGCGAAGCTTCCTGGGTGCAGCCAGGATAGCAAAGGGAGATTTCAAGCTGGATGCATCGGTCAACAGGGAAGCAGTGACCATGCCCAAGCCCGATTTATATGTGAACTCCGCCGGCGGCTGCGGTACAGGGCGTGTGTGGGGAGAATCAATGGCTGTTTACCTGGGCATCCCGGTATATCATTTTGAGCCGAAATTCATCTGGGATGAGTCTGACCTGGAACCCAGTGTGGCAGATTTCGTCGAGCAGGAGAAGGAATTCATCCAGCTGCTGGAGAAGGTGACGGGAAAGCCTTACAACTGGAACAGGCTAAAAGAGCTGCTCGTGGAAGTAAAAAAGGCCGTCACCCTGCGGGCTGAGGTCATGAAACTCTGCAGGAATGTACCTTCGCCGGCAAGCTTCTTTGACTGGGCAACCAGCATAGGTATTGTTGCTCACTTAATCGGCCTGCCGGGGACCGGGGACCTGCTCACGCAGATGAAGAAGGAAGTCGAGGAGAGGATTGTAAAAGGTACAGGAGCAGTGCCTGTGGAGAAATACCGCCTCTACTGGGACGGTATATTAACGTGGAGCAATATAGGAGGCCTCGCCAATAAGTTCGCTGCGCTGGATGCCTGCGTGGTCGTGAGCACATACACGAACCTGGTCTGGTGGCCGAGGCCGGATATGATAGACCCGGAGAAGCCGCTGGAGAGCATTGCCTACAACTGCTGTGATATCGTCCTGCTGCGTAACTACCCGTACAGGATCAAGGCTCTCAGCGAGCTGTGCCATGAATTTTCAATTGATGGGATGGTTTTAAGTGAAACGCAGACATGCCGGGCCTTTAACGGCCATCATTTTATGCTTATGGACGGCCTGGCCAGGAAACTGGGTATACCCGCAGTCACCATCAATGGCGACTCCTGCGATCCGAGGTTCTATAGCGATGCGCAGGTTGATACGAGGCTGCAGGCCCTGCTTGAGACCATCGATGCCAGGAAGAAAGCGGGATAACAGGCTCAATAATATTTTTTTGAGAGTAGACCATCAATTTAATCTCTAGAAAGCGCCAAAGCCGTGGAGAGTATCCTACAAGGGACTACATGTATTACAGATAAGAAGCGACATGTCTCTGGCAGAAGACGAAATGATAGAACAAATCATGTTTGATTATGCCGGGCTTAAAACAAATATGGAGCTGGTTTTTATACCTGAGTGTGCTACCGGGGAATCTGGAACAAAAGGATACTATGTTGAATTGCTAAAAGGTACCGAAAGCATGTGGCTCATGAAGAGCGATTATCCTCCAAGGTTAAAGGTAACCATTTAAACTATCAATCAAATTATAAGAGCTAATATTCATTCCGCTGGAAATCAAAAGGAGAAATACTGGGTAAAAATTAGCTCAGGAGGGGTCATTCCATGACAAACTATCAGTTCGCAGACATAGGCAAAGACCTGTGTAGACAGATCAAGGTTATCCAAAGCCTGGTAAAAGGCAAAACATTTAAAGAAGCAGCCATGCGGCTTTCAACCGCCGAAGCAACCTGTGAAAATCTTGAATCTCTGATGAAACCGGATAACGAGTTACAAAGACGTATAGTAAATAATCGCCGGTTAGATATAAGCATGCTTCATGACGCAATTCAAGGCGGTTTGAAAATAAGCCGCAGAAAGCCTGTGCAAAAACGTACCGTTAAATAGGTTTTTTATTCGTAGATCTTTTCCTCCATGGCCTCGCTCTCACTAAGGGCAACATCAGCTTCAAAATTCCTCTCGTCAGTCACTTTGGCAAGGAGTTCTTTGTAATATTCGTGCTGGATAATTAAGTTCTGGATATCATTGGTTCCGGTCCAGATCTGCAATAGTCTGGTTTCCCTCACCGCTCGTTCAATAGGGAAAACCCTGGTGTATCCGATGCCGCCGAGAATTTGCATAGCTTCATTGGCCACTTCCCACTGCGTTTGGGTTGAGAATTTTTTAAGCTCAGAGACCAATCTTCTTTGATAACCGGGGGTACCCACTCCCTCATCCACTGTTCGAGCCACGGCATAGGCCAGGGCGCTGACAGCATCAAGCTTGGTTATGCACTCCGCTATCCTGAAACTGACGGCCTCAAAATTTCTTATCGGTTGTCCAAAAGCTTTCCTTTTGTTGGCGTATTTGGCAGCTATTTCCAAAATGGCCCGAGAGCCGCCAACATAACCAGCCATCCTTTCGGGCACCATCATTTGATAGAATACCCTGGAACCTTCGTTTTCTTTCCCGAGTAAATTCTCCTCCGGCACACGCACATCTCTGAATACTAATCTTCCAGTGCCGGTACCTCGACTTCCCATCAGGCCATACACATGCTTCACCTCTACCCCCATATCCCTTTCAACGATGAAGGTGCTGAGTGAGTCGCGGCCTGCTCCGGGCCTGGTGACTGCATATACTATAAAGAAATCTGCCCCCTCGGCACCTACAACAAAGCGTTTCTGACCGTTTAAGATATAATGCTTGCCTTCCTTTCTGGCATTAGTTGTAGCACCAAAGAAATCTGACCCGCCCCTGGGTTCAGTAAGCGCTTCACCAGCCCATAATTTCCCTGCAACAAGGGGCTTGAGATATTTCTGCTTTTGAGCCTCGGTTCCGAATGCATTCAAGACCTCACCAACGAGAGAGACCAAACCAAAAACACACGTAAGGGGGACCCCTAGTTTACTGATCTCATCCATGACCACGACTTCATCCACCCACTTAAACCCTCTACCACCATACTGTTTCGGCGCTCTAACTGCGAGAAGATTTCTTCTTCCTGACTCTTCAATCCATTCCTTGGGAAACTTAATTTTTTCGTCATCCATATCGAGAATGAGTTGCCGCGGTACCCACTTGACCAGGTCCTGTGATTCCTTCCTGAGACTCCTCTGTTCTTTAGTTAAAAAAACCTCAAACATTTCTCCTCCAACTAACTATTTGTCAATACCCTTGGCAGCCCGGTTATCCATAATATAATATTGAGATAAAAATTAACATCGTTACGATCGTTATCGGGTGTGGAACGGAGGTCCCTCATTATTTTTCCTGGAAAGCCTGGTAACCCACTGCTGCATTTTAGGCCAATGGGTGAAGTGCTGCCTGCGTTTGTAACCCAGGATGGCCGTGTGACCTGCCCATGCTCCCACCATGTACAGCGGGTATTGCCCATACAGCAAGAAAGCCAGGAACAATAACATCCCGATAATGACACACCAGGGTGTCTCCCTGATGATAATAAAAACCAGCCCAATGGATACCGCGATAGCCACCGGTCCAAGCCATCCGAGCAGGGCCAGCCACACCCCGTAAACCACTGCGACACCTGTGCCCCCCCGGAAGCGCAGGAACGGCGTGAAGGCATTTCCAACAAGGGGTGCTATGGCCACAAGGGATAGTTCCCACCCGGTCACATGCGAGATCTCCTGCGCCAGCCAGACAGGTGGCGTGGCTTTCAAAGATTCCAGCAGTACGGCCGGGATGTACGGAATCAGGCCACCTGCATTGAAAACGCTGGTAGCGCCCGGGTTCCCGTCCCCGTAACGCCTGATATCTTTTCGCAGGAATAGACG
>Ga0315289_10001375_pt1 | contig 37726 bp, 35 predicted proteins | sample YL17G11_40_MG_FD_203452 | JGI IMG/M metagenome (GOLD analysis project Ga0315289, IMG submission 203452) | Sediment microbial communities from Yellowstone Lake, YNP, Wyoming, USA - YL17G11_40 | ecosystem: Environmental > Aquatic > Freshwater > Lake > Sediment | place: USA: Wyoming | collected...
GCGCCTAATGAAATCGTTGTATTATTGTTCATAAAGAGATATCTGGATGAACATCCTCATATCTCTTTTCATTAGGCACTATAGTGGCAAAGTCAAGCTTATAGGTTTCCAAGCAGAACGCTTTGTAATCCTGGGTATCTTCCAGTGTGAGTTCTTCCATGGTCTTTGACTTTGTGTCTGCGATCCATTTCAAAAAGAGTTTTACGAATTTTATGTTGTTTTTCCGTGTGTGATCACTACGATATTTTCTTCGTAAAAACTGCCAATACGAATCCAAAAGAGGACTGTTTTTTTGTTTGGTTGGTTTGATGGTTTGACCTAATTGCGTCTGTACAAAAATCTTTTTACCTTTGTTTTCATTCATTTCGCTTGGGATCATAATACCACCCGTATTATGGTCTCAGACCCTTGGATGCTAGAAACATCCAGGGGTCAATACAACCATGTTTTATATGGAGAAAAGTAAGATTTTCTCTCCTTATATACTCCCGTTGGGGTCACTGAAAGTATTTCTCCTGGTACAACAGGAAAAAAACGTCATTAGATAAAAAAAAATAATAGAGAGAAAAATCAGGCAAATGTCACTGCCTAATTTTCCTTTTTTTATGTTTACAATGCTTAACTAGCGGTTATGGTGAACTCCCAGGTCGCTTCAAGCGCACTACCAGCCTCCAACCCCTTCAGCACGTCACCATTAGCACTAGTAAATGCTGCATACACACGGAATGGGCTATATCCATGATATAGGAGAGTATTTGTTCTTACACAATCATTGAAGTACTGATCGAATCCTAACTCGCCGCCAGCCATAATAATGGTCGGCGTTGTGTTATGAACCACATCCACGAGAGGAATCCAGCCTGAATACTGATTATACCCTTGCACTTGAACCAGCAAATATCCTTTAATATTGGTACTACCGGTGTTCTTAATCTTCGACTCGGTACCCGTAAAAAATCGATAATAACCGCTTGTATTAGTACCATATCCATCATCCACCACAACCTTCCAGTACCACCACCGACCATTCACGGTCGCATTAGAAAAATTCTGACAATACGTACCATTACCCACCGAACAATTAGTGTCAAACAAATGCGTACAATTACTAGTGCTGTTACCCCAGTACCATGAAACCGTCATCGTATCATTATCTGAATCATTCACCGACACATGCACCTGCGGGGTAAGACTCACATTTATCGTCCCATTTGCCGGATACGGACTAGAGATCTCAGGAGGATGATTAAACTCAATTATGAGTTTCGGCGCTGGATACGATTCACTAGCATCAAACGTAGATGCACTCAACGTGCTCCCAATACTTGTTCCATTGTTCATACAAATAAAAGACATATTATTACCAGAAACCCAAGAATCATTCATCAACAATTCTTTTACAATATCGGTTACATTAAAACTTCTGGGCACATAAATACCATTAGGAACATCACTCGACCTTACAATCATATCAGAAAATTCATGTGTTTTACTCGCATTCCGCGGCTCATTTGTTGTCACTACCCATGTTCCTGGATTACTAGTATTAAAACCATAACACTTGCTTTTAGCACCGACACCACCACCATATACAGCCCACGTTGACAACGTAAACGACCCTGATACAATCGTACACGAATCATCAAGAAACACCTGCTGAAAACGCCAACCAGAGACATACTTCTTAAAATTATCAGCATTTCCAAGCCAATACCACCAATCATCCGTATCAAAAGACCATTTACTTTGTAATAATGGTTTATCTGCCGCATCATCACTACTCTGACCAATACTAATCTCAACCGTCGGATCAATCATAATCGGACCCCTAAGACTTTCATTAAAAACAAAACTCGCAGGAGTACGAACAACCACAAAACACTCACCATTCATTCGTCTGAACTCATACGTCAAACGACCCATCGCCTGAGTCGGAAGATCATTAGTCCAATGGAACTTCTCAAACGCAAACGGACGAACAAAAGAAAACATAGCCACACCATTATTCCTCAACACCACCGTATCATTCGACACCGTCACAACGGATGCGTTCCACCTCTCATTGTTTAACCATAGGCTAAGACTATCAGGCACAGCGAGTTTAAACACCAGGTCAAGCGTCAAACCACTCCTATTGATCAAAGGAGCAGGCAGATCACTAGGGTTGACCCATAACTTCTTACTCAACCGACTATTCGAATACTCCAAAGTAAGATTCGTGCCATACCCGAAGATGTTCGGATACAACATCGTATCAAGATTATGATGCCATTCATGCTCACTCGGCCATATATGCGCCACCGGATACCCTGTGACATTACGAACCATGCTGATAGGTTGCATCTGGTTGTCATGATTTCTCCATAACAACTCATACGGTTGAAGATCAAGAGATGCAGTCAGATCCAGATTATCTGGCTGGGTGTACGCAACATGAACCATGTCATCCTCAGTCGGATTTTCCTTAAAATAGGCCTGGTAAAGACCGGTGGTCACCTGATAATCGTAATCAGGGGTCTCCGACCCAGTTATATTAGTGTTAATCGGTTTCCATACATGGTTCTCCAGATAGTTCACAGGCTCCATCGAACCCTCATAACGATAGCTACCTTCTTGGGACCGCATGAGGTTCCAGGTAAGCCCACGAGCGATAACAGAGCTGCCCTCTGACGATGGTGGTAGCCCTGGTTCTCCACCCTCAGGAGGGTCGGTAATGTTGATGTACTCGTTTTCACCGTAGCTGTTCTTTATCGTACAGACCGAGATGGTTGCATTGGCAGACACATGGAAGTGATGTCCGGAGGAGCTGTTTCTGTTGTTGGAGTTGTCAACAGCCCAGATGGTATAATCATATGTTCCCAGGAGCGATGTGTCGCTGAATATGTATTGATATTGATTTCCGGTAAGATGGGTCATAGTGAAGTTATCGGTGGAGCTATCTGGATAAACAATTTTGACGGTACAATAGTCAATGTTGCTGAGTGCATCAGTGGCGCTTGCTGTAATTGTCACATTGTAACCATATCCAACAGTTTCAGGAGTATTGGATACATTGGTGATGGTTGGTAGGCCGGTTTCTGGTGTAAAGCTACAGAAGACTGAATACAATTTAGATTCACCGAAAAAAATTAATGAAGAGGGTGGATCACCATAAGGCCAACTGCGATAGCATCCACTATTTGCATCGTCGTTATCGTAATACAATCGTGAGTCATCATCTTGTCCCCAGACTATTAAATTATATTTTGTTCCATTATATAGGACAGGTGGATCTTCGAATGAGAATGTGTTCCATCCGGGTTGCAGGAGTGATTTTTCCTCGGTTGTCGCAACTAAACTATGGTTTCCTGTGTTATAGTAGATCATACATTTATACGTTGGTGTATTATAGAAGCCCCATACGTATGCGGTGATGTTTTTTGCAGTGCCTTGTCCTTTCATGGTGAAAGGAGATCCTCTCATCATATTTTCAACGCTGAGGTAGTCGCTACCTCTACGATTGTTGCCAAAGCCATCCCATTGATAGAGGTGATATCTTGGTGAGGTGATTGTTTGGTTATACTGATCATTGCTAGGGTTTATGATTTTATTGATTCTTCCTGTTGAGTTGTAGAGTTTCAATTTGATGTAAAAATTTCCTTTTATTGTACCTTGAGGCATTGTGAGAATAATTTGCTGTTCCACTCCGCTCCTATTTGTTGTGAAATTGATAATTTTGCGGATGCCGGTGTATTGGTTTCCATTGTCGTTCCAGAGTGATGCGTTGACCATGACAAGGTCGCTGGGGAGAGTCGATTTGACTGTGAACGTTGCTTTAAGGGAATCACCTTGCAGTCCATTCGTTACGCTGGTTTTTTCATAGTTGATGGCATCAAACCTGCAGTTCGGCCAAACAGTGAAATACTTTGTCACGTTCCATGTTAGCTCGAATATTGTATTGACGTCATTTCTATCAATGTAATTGAGTGAATCTCCTTTTGTATAGTTTTCCCCGGTTTGGTGATGGCCATTCCAGACCGAATCTTTCTCAAAGAGTATCGTATCTGGGCAATTATTCTGCCATACGTAGTTTTCACCTCCGCCGTCAGGTGGTTCAGCAAGTACTGAAAAATTGTAATGATGACCTGTTCGTTCGACGTAATTTGTTTGATTCGCGATTGCATAGATAAGTTTTCGCATAGTCACGTTTTTTGTAATTATATTGAATGTAATTCTTGAATCAGATAATGTGTAGTTGAAGCCGAATTGTTCAAAACCGATCCAATGGATGAAATTATATTCGTTTTGCCCGGTTCCGTTAGGATGACTATCAACAAAATGTTGAGCGCCTCGCATCCCGTACTCTTCACCTGTCGTAAAGAGGAATGTAAGGTTGTATTTTGGGGTGATGTCATTATCATTGAAGTATTTAGCGATACCGAGGAGAACGGCTCCCGCATTGCCAGCATCACCTGGCGTCTCCGAGAACCACCCATCCATGCGATTGCTTAACACGACTATAGCATTGTTGGGACTATGAGTAATGTTTCGGTAGGCGATGACGTTATGACTGATAACTCCAGGTGAAGTGGTTGTTTGCCGTCGGTAAACTTGGTCGAGAAAACCATTGACCGTGACAGTGTTTTTGTTATCAATGATATATTTTCCAATAGTTTTATTGACTGAAAAAATGGGAAGGGAGTACCTGTTTTTATAGTATTTTTTACCAAGACTGCCGAACCATCCCCAGTCCCGTACCGTATGCGTCATTACATAGGTATGATTTTCGTAACTGGACATGATAACGCCTTTGCAATGTGGATACATTTGCCAGCAAGCAGTGCGTATTAACAACTTATAATATTCGTCTTCATAACTAAGTTGAACTGCAAATACATAATCATCTTGAGGACCGCATGAAGTATTACTATAATTCGAAAACACTAGGATTTCATTATTTTCGAGGTTATCAACAGAGTAGTTGGAACCGTTTTTAATTTGAGATAATACTAATGAAAAATCATTGTTAGCTTCATTTACTTTTACAATCGAAAAATTATACTGTTGGTAATCCGGAGCAGAGAACTGCCCTGTATTGTCTTCGATAAGAACACATCCCATCGAATTCGAGAGATTATCAAGCTTATCTTTAACAGATGTATCCTCATTTAAAATGAATATGCAATCCTGATTTTCGGGAATAGGATCTGTGGAGTTCAGATATACAACCGGACCACCTATGTCAGTATAGTCGTTGGTATGGTCGCAGGAGACATTATGATGATCTGGCCAAAGGAATGGCTCTTTAATGTTGGCATTGGTAAACGTGAATGTTTGGTTCAAATAATTTATAGTGTGTTCTCTTAGGGGAAAGATGGGGATACATCCCACGCCGATTGGGAAAAATTCGCTAGGCTGAAGGTACTTCACAAGTTGTGAATTGTTCTTAATGGTAAGATTACAATCTTTGATTACGATTTTACTTGAATAATTCTTCAGGATATGTTTCCAAACTGGAGGTTCGTAGCTGTTTGGGATATATCCAATGGTGAGGTTCGTATAACCGGTAAGACCACAAGGATTATTAGGAACACCCATATTTGGCCACAAAATATTATCTCTAGTATAATTCTCTCCAGCAGTTGCCCAACTACGACCTTTCGGGATACCATTTTCACCACCTTCAGACCAATTCACATTATGAATCACATTGCTGAAATTTTCTACCATGGACCAAACATAATCATACGGAAGATTCGATACACTACTCCCTTGTTGTCCACCGCTCGCTTTAACTTTATTATCACTTGATAATAAAATTGTAGTCATCGCACTGGAAATCATCAGCATGATAACAAAAATTCCGATTATTTTTTTCCTCACATGAATTCCTCCACCCATTTTTTGTGTTCGTTATTCGAATCACATAGTAACTCTTAATATTTTCCATTTGTCTAAAATTTAGAACTAATAAGTGAGCAAATACTCTATATATATATGTTGCTTAATTATGAGATGATATATGAAAAGATTTTTAAAGAGATACCATGATATTTTTACTGGGTATTATTTATGAAATCATGCACAAAATCACTTTCATTCATACTTATCTGTTTCATTCTCTGCATTTCTCTTATCGTTTTACCAACAACAGAGACAGATGCAACAAATGAAAATAGTTTGAAAGAACGAGATGCTATGCTTCGTCTTAGTGATTGGAGCAAACACACTCAAAAATATTCAACAAACCTCACTAGAGAAAAATCTCAAGATGAAAACATAAAAACATCACTCACAACTCAAAATGAAAGTTGTATCGAATATCCAATACATGGGCTCATGAACTCATCCTGGCCAATGGTACTTCATGACGTCCGTCACACTGGACAAAGCCCATTAAGCACCGCGGACAACCAAGGTGCAGAACTCTGGCGAGTTCAAAGTGATTGGGCAGGCACAGTTGAAAGCTCAGCGGTTATCGATAAGAATAATATTATTTATTTTGGGACAAAAGGTTGCCAGTTCTTTGCTCTGCATCCAAACGGTACAGTAAAATGGCGATTTCAAACTAACGGTCTCATCTGGTCCACACCAGCCATAGCAGAAAATGGAACAATCTACGTCCCCACCTGGGGTGGATACCCCCCATACCTCTATGCATTATCCCCTAATGGAACCCTAAAATGGACGTTTGGTCTTTATACAACCTCCTCACCAGTCATAGGTGATGATGGCACCATCTACATCGGTGATGACAACCAGTATTTCCATGCAATAAACCCAAATGGAACAGAAAAATGGCAATACACCACCGGTAATTTCATTCAATCATCACCAGCAATCGCAGATGATGGCACCATTTATGTTGGCTCCGCGGACACCTACCTCTATGCTTTCTACCCAAATGGGACGTTACGATGGCGTTTCAAAACAGGCGGTTGGATAAAATCCGACCCCTCCATCGGAGTAGACGGCACCATCTACGTTCCAGCCTTTGATGGAAACCTTTACGCTATAAACCCTAATGGAACATTAAAATGGAGTGCTGATGCGGGTAACGAAGTGATTCCTCGCGCGGTAGCAATCGCCACCGACGGGACGCTCTACGTTGGTACTGAAGCACTTCGAGCATTCTATCCAAGTAATGGAAGTGTGAAGTGGACATGTAATGTCGGCGGTCAGATGTATGGCACCTTCCCAGCAATATCTGCTGATGGCACCATCTATGTGAGCGCAGATGGCAGTCTTGTTGCAGTCAACCCCGATGGCACAGAACGCTGGCGGAAGCAACTCACGATAGCACAGATTCAGTCCTCACCTTGTATTGGTACTGATGATCGAGTATATGTCGGTTCCGAGGACTATGGAGCTATGGCGTATGGCTACCTTCATGCATTTGGCATCGGACCGTTACGGGCAGAAGCAGGCGGGCCCTACGGTGGAGCAATGACACAACCACTCCAGTTCAACAGCGAAGCCTTCGGAGGCACACCACCCTACACCACCTACCATTGGGACTTCGGCGACAATAACACTAGTGACGAGCAGAATCCAAAACATATCTATGCCCACCGAGGCAACTACACAGCCACATTAGCTGTAACCGATAGCCAAGGGAACCAAAGTCAAGATACAGCCAATGTAACCATTGGGTATCCGCTTCCTCAGGTCTCCTTTGTGAAACCTCAAAATTATGTATATTTTTTCAACATCAGACTCTTCTCCTGGCGGTGGCCGGTTGTTTTCGGCCCGATTCTCCTTCAAGTTGAGGCATCCCAAGTTGACGGGGTAGGAATTGACCATGTCGAATTCTATGATGAGGGTACACTCATCAAAACCGACAATCTTTCACCCTATGACTGTTTCTGGAACGCTCATCCTCCGCCAGTACTCCATCATATCATGGTTCGTGTTTATGACACCAGAGGAAACCAAAACAGCACAACAATCTATCCCAATAAATGGTTTTAAAAAATGCTCTTTTTACAGGAGTAAATCACGTCATAACCACTAGACCACTGGCCCACAGGGAAGCGAAATAAGTTTTTGTTTTAGTAGTTTGCTGTGGAAAAACAGAAAAAACGGAATAGGTCAGGTTTGTCTTCCGGTTTTATTGAACAAAGGCGATAGCATCTGGCCCAGGTGGCGCTGTTTCAATGAGCAATTCATTCATGGTTTGGACTTTCCTGAGAGAGTAGAATTGGTAATACCCTACTCCATTCGCACTAGATGCATGAAACATCCAGAACCATCCATCTGATTCGCTACTATCGCTTGCATAGTACGTCCAGGGACCCCAGGACAGATTATCTATCGAGTAACGGTAATACAACTCTAGGGTGGGGATGCCTGAGGTTTTTTCTGCATTTCCTGTTAGCGTGAATTGTACTGGCTGATGATAGGGCGCAATGTCGCTGACCTGCGATGCGCCGTACACTGGGGGGAGGTCGTTGTCAGGTAGTTTTGCTGACCATGCTATTCCTCGTCGAATCATCCACCAGTTGTAGGTTGCCTCATCTTCCTTTGTCTGGTTTTCCGCAACTATACCGGTCCAATGGTACAATGAATCATACAGGCTGTTCTGCGCAGTGTCATTCGCATCTTTGATGTATCCGCCCCACCAGACCGGGTACTCTGGATGACCAGAATAGATGAGAATACGTGCCGCCTTCTCATTCGGGTAGACTTCCGCGGTCATGAATGGTTTATTGGAAAAATTGGTGGCGATAATGGTTTGAGTCATTTCCCAATCCCTAGCACGCGTATACACGTTGAGCAAGCCTTCAATCAAGGTTCTAGCTTGTCCAAAAGAGGTGAAGAATCCGGGGAGGAAACCACGAAGGCCTCCACTGTATTTCCAGGCATGGATCCTGGTTGAGTAATTCTCAGACATCTCCAGAGCAGGGTACCACGCGATTACTGAAACCGTTCTGTCGGGGTGCGCAGGGACGGTATACGCTGGCCCACCAATCCAGCGAATTCGTTCGGTTTCACTCAGGAAATCATCAAATAACGGGTGACTCCGATTAAGAGAGACATCAAGAGGGATACCGCTGTACACAGGCCCGGTGGCATTCCATCCCGTGTAATATAAGTATGCCGCCTGACCAACTGATTCTGGCGGCAACCCAACAACCTGACAAAAAATCGGGTTTGCGTACGATTCAAACGACAGCCTCACCACCGAGACATTCAACGCACTTTTAATAAAATAATTCTCAAACGGGGTTCGTGCTGCCCTATCTAATCCAAGGAACGAATACGTGCCACCGCAGATACCGAAATAACTCCCGCCGTCCTTGATGAATTGCTCGACGTTCTGTTTCCAGAGTTTCACCCAGAAAAGACGCGGGTATGCTTTCGTCAATGTCACATAACCACCCCCGCCACCACCCGGCATAAAGAAGACATCAAAATTTTTCGTGGTAAGACGACCTCGGTAGATATCCTTATCATACAGCGGGGCAAGAACAACCCGATAGGTGATCTCTCCTACGGTCCATTGATACTCCTTGAGAATCTGAGAAAAAACATCAACACCTGAAGCAATAAGAATATCTTCTGCATACATGGCGACCCTGATATCATATGTTTCTCGCCCCTGAGAATCAGCAGGTCTATACCCCTGCGATGAACCTGCGAGAACCTCTAAACCAATGAGCAAACAAAGAAAGAACGATAGTATTTTGCTCTTCGATGGTAAGGATTTACTCTTCATAAGCCCCCCTTCAGGGCATTATCCATAATATTATAAACGCTTCTTTCATAAATATGTATTGTTTCAATGAAATGAGAGAAAAGGTGGGTCGGTCTATGAAAGCAATCATAAAGCAAATTGAAGGATGCTCCTTTATCGGTAAGACCGAAAGTAACCATTGGGTGACGTTAGATACCAAAAAGGAGGCGCTCGGGTCTGATGCGGCAGCTCATCCCATGGAGCTTATACTCCTTGCGTTAGGGAGCTGTTCGGGGTGTGATGTCGTCTCGATCTTAAAGAAGAAACAAGTAACACTTCATGGTTTTGAGGTTCATGTTGACGCGGAACGATCAGAGGCACATCCTAAAGTATTTACAAAAATTCACCTAGAGTATGTGTTTTTTGGAAAAGAATTAAACCCGGTACATTTGGAGCGGGCGATTGAACTATCACAGGAGAAATACTGCCCGGTGTCTGCGATGCTGAAAGCCACAATACCGATTACGACGTCCTACCGTATTGTTGATAAAGAAGACAAGTAATAAAAAAAGGAAAAAAAATATTCCTCTTTTAGGTTTTTTTTACTTTGTTGATTTGGTGTTCGATGGCGAGAAACGTGTTTCGCATCGCTTGATTAGGCCCGTAGCCTTCGTGAGTCGCATAGAAGACACCAGGTTTTCCCGATAGTTTCATTTCGCAAACGACACGGTAAAGTCCTTGTTTGATTTCTTTATGTTGTTCAAGAGAGACATGGAGGTATCCGACTTCAAGGTATTTTTCGTAATTTTTCAGGAATTCTTCTCTCAGGAATGCGACTGCCTGTTCTTTGTCGAATCCTTGGACTTTTTTTGTGTTATGATGAAATTGAACAGCGATGTTTTCTTCTTCCCAGAAGCCTGCATAGGGTGCAAGAAATTCTTTATGAGTAACGATGCCATGCAGATGGTTTTCTTTTCCGATGAGGATTCCAGGAAGCTCAGATTTATACATCCTGGTATGGACATCCCGGATAGTGGTTTCTGGCGATAAGAGCAAGGGTTGTTCTTGCATGATGGTTTTTACAGAGAGGTCAAGTTTTTGTCTTTTTTCTGATGAAAAATCGCTGCGTGCTTCGATGTTGCCACGTGCATGCTTTAGGACGTTATCGATGATGATGTTGAGAGTGATCGCCCCGACGACGTTGTTATGATCAACGACTGCGAGGTATGAAATGTTTTCTTGTTGGAAGAGGTGAAGGACGTCCCCTATGGTTTCATCTGGACTTATAGAATGTGGTTGGGTGCACATGATAGTTTTAATAGGTTGTAAGCCGATGTTATTTTCGGTGAGTTGTTTGACGACATCGTCTGCTGTGACGATGCCAAGGATAGTGTCATTGTTGAAAACGGGGAGATGATAGACGTTGTTTTCGACCATGACGCGGGCGATTTCTTCTGCAGGAGTGATTGGGGTAAGCTTAGGTGTGTGGGTAAGCATGGTGTGCAGTTTTGTTTGCAGTGTTACCCTTGGATCAAGGAGTGTTCGTTTTAACAGCATTCCTTGGTACTTACCATGGTCGGTGACGACGACTGCATCTGTGTCTTTGAACAACGAGAGTACTTTTGAAAATGTTTCATTTCCATCAATTTTCACTACATCTTGGTTGAGAATATCTTGTGCTGAAACCATATCGATCACTTCTGTTCAGCATCGAAAGCGTTGTTATAAATGTTTGTTACAGAATGATTTATTGTTATTCATGCAAAAATTTATATTTATGTTAAGAATATTAAACTTAGGAAAAATATGGAGAAAAAACGTGGTATGAAAAAAGCAGTAACTTTTGTGATACTCATATTTTTTTGCAGCCTTGCTCTCGTGCCTGCGGCCTCGACAACCACTGATTACAGGCTTCCACCGCCGCAATCCATTGACATGAGCCTTGAACAAACCATATGCCGGAGAATGTCGATACGAGAATTTACCAACGAAACAATAACAGACCAGGACCTAGCAACAATCCTCTGGAACGCCTGCGGATATCGAGCAGATGGGAACCGGACTATCGCTGGAATCAACAACACCTTTTCCAGCATCATCTATGTATTAAAAGAAGACGCGGCCTACACCTACGACCCGGTGAACCATTCCCTCCAATTATTTAAAGAGGGGGATTGGCGTGACACCGTCGGCTATCAATACCCTGGCGCGCCCATTGTGCTTGGATTGTGTTGGAACACGAATAAGGCAGACCCGAACGACGCTGGAGCAGAAATAGGAGAAATCTGCCAGAACATCGCCTTTACTGTCGATGCTCTTGACCTGGGAGCGGTCGTCACCGGTGGACTCCCCCCAGCCATTAACAAGATGGGCATCCCCGAAGATCAAGAAGGACTGATCGTGATGCCGCTTGGTCATCCGCTCCACCCCTATAACTTCAAAGACAGACCCCTCTGGATATCACTCCTCCCAAGAATCAAAGAATCATCCATGAATCTTTCTACAGCATTACAAGAACGAAAGGAAACAACCTCGTTTCAGGGAACCATCACCAGACAGGACCTGAGTCAACTCGTCTGGTCATCCTACGGGTTCTCTTCATATCTGGATAGAAGCAACCAAGAACAAAACCAGGTCAAACGGCATCGGACCATCCCCAGCGCCCATGCCTACTACCCGCTACAGATCTACGCGGTCAGGGCATCAGGGATCTACAACTATCAGCCGAACCTCCTCACCTCATTCGGTAACTACTCTGCAGATTTCATCGGACTCCCAATCGTAACCTTCCTGCAAAAAATCGGGTCTGGAGACAAGCGAGATCAAATCGCACACGCCTCATCACTGCCGTCGATTGCTTCAGCACCACTCAGCATCATCATAGTGTTAGATTGGAACAAGACCAAAAATACAGGAGAACAATACCTTCCCTTCTGGTATCTTGAAGCAGGAGCAGCATCCCACAACATCCTGCTGGAGGCAACCGCATTAGGATTCCACAGCAACATCGTAAAACCAACAGATACAGCAACTCTAAATTCACTGCTGAAACTCACCGATCACTATATCCCTCTGTTTATCATACCAGTAGGCAAATAACAAAAAAAGGGAGAGGCATCAACCAAGGGAAAAAAACGCCTAACTACTTCACATTGACGTACTTCACAGGATTTGCCTCAAATGCTTTCTTACATCCGGGCGCACAAAAATAGTATGTTTTTCCGCTGTACACATTCGTGAACTTCGCTGTTTTCTCATCAACCGTCATCTTACAGATCGGATCAATCGCCATGTGCTTTCACCTCCTTGACCGGCGGCGTATATCGTTTCAACAACAACGACAACGTTACGACCGTAACCGAGCTTAATGCCATGGCAAGCCCAGCAAACTCAGGTCGAAACGTCAAGCCGAAAAATGGATATAAGACGCCTGCGGCAACCGGGATTAACGCGGTATTATACGCAAACGCCCAGAACAAATTCTGCTTAATCCGCGACATCACCTTCCTCCCCAGTTGCACCGCAGCAACAGAATCCAGCAGATCATTTTTTACCAGCACAATCTCGCCGCTTTCAATCGCCACATCAGTACCACTCCCAATCGCAATGCCAATATCAGCCTGCGCAAGCGCTGGAGCATCGTTAATACCGTCACCAACAAAAGCAACAATCTCTCCCGTATCCTGGAATTTCTTTACCTCTCGTGCTTTTTCCTCAGGTAACACCTCAGCACGTACGATATCGATACCAATCTGACGAGCAACCGCTTGCGCGGTGCGAGCATTATCACCGGTAATCATGACAACTTTCATATGCATCGCTTTAAAGGCTTGAACCGCAGAGCTCGTGGTTTCCTTCACGGGGTCGGCAACAGCGATTAGACCAGCAAGCTTCTCATCAAGCGCGACCAACAGAACCGTTTTCCCCTCTGCTTCAAGCCCTATGCCACGCTCCTCAACCTTCTTAGGACAAACAATATTTTTTTCTTTGAACAATGCACGATTCCCGAGTACCACTTCAGTTCCCCGCACCGTCGCCTGAACCCCTTTTCCCCCAAAGGTGTCAAACCCTGAACTCGTTACCAGCGTTATTCCTTGTTCATGGGCTTTTTTTACCACCGCGTCTGCTAAAGGATGCTGCGAATTCTTTTCGACACTCGCAGCCATCATCAACACCACACCTTCCTCAAAGCCCACCCCGATGATGTCGGTCACCTCGGGTTTTCCTTTCGTAAGCGTACCTGTTTTATCAAAAACAACCATGGTGACCTTTTCAGAGTCTTCGAGGGCTTCACCGTTTTTGATAAGAATCCCAAGTTCAGCGCCTCGACCAAGACCAACCGTAATCGCGGTCGGCGTTGCAAGACCTAACGCGCACGGACACGCAATTACCAGTATAGAAATCAAGGCGGTAAGACTAAATAAAAGCGTTGCACCAGCAAAGAAATACCAGACCACAAACGTCAGGATAGCAATGCTTAACACCGCAGGGATGAAATAACTCACCGCGGTGTCTGCGATGCGTTGCACCGGAGGTTTTGAGCCTTGTGCGTCTTCAACAAGTTTAATGATCTGCGCAAGCATGGTTTCTTTTCCTATCTTTGTCGCTTTCACGTTGAGTATGCTATTGGTATTCAGTGTCCCACCAATTACCGTACTCCCACTCTTTTTTACTACAGGAAGAGATTCTCCCGTGACCATGGATTCATCAACGTAACTTTCCCCATAGACAACAACGCCATCAACAGGGATCTTCCCCCCTGGTTTTACCAAGACCACATCATTGATCTGGACGTCCTCTATCGGTACTTCTACCTCCATGTTTTCCTTGAGAACGATAGCGTTTTTAGCCTGCAAACCAACCAGTTTTTTAATCGCCTCAGACGTCCTCCCTTTCGCCTTTGTTTCTAAATACCGACCAAGTGTTAAAAACGTGGCTAGAAGCACCGCGGTCTCATAGAACATGAACTCACGAGTCAAGACCACCTCAAACGTGCCGAGCAGACTTGAAACAAACGCGACACCCATCCCCATGGAATACATGACATCCATGGTCAACGTTTTATTCTTCAGGGTATGATACCCTGCTCGAAAAATAGGATAACTAATATACAGAAACACGGGCGTAGACACAACCAGCATTACATACGCCAGGGGGAACGGAAGACCAACCGGAACATACATAAGAATCATGAGAGGGATGCCGACCAGGAACCCAATCACAATTCTGAGACGTTTTACTTTGAGGTCTTTTTCCCGCGCAGCCTCTGCAGTATCTCCTTTTTCTCCTTCAACACCAAGATATTGGTACCCGGCAGCCTCAATCGCTTTTTTCATTTCAGCCACTGTTGTCATCCGCGCATTATACGTCACATATACTTTTTCAGCGGAAAGATTCACAGTCACATCTCCAATGCCATCAAGCTGCTTCAGTGCACCTTCAACCGTCATTGCACAGGTTGCACACGTCATCCCACCAACCCGCACCACAACTTTTTCATGAACGGTGCCATATCCTGCATTCACCACCGCTTTTTCCAGCTCACTACTATTCAGTCGAGATGGATCATATTCCACAACAGCGGTCTCAGTTCCAAGATTCACTTGTGCCTTTGACACACCAGCAAGGCTCTTAAGGGATTTTTCGACGGCTGATGCACAGGTCGCACACGTCATCCCTGAAATCTTCAACTCTGTTTTTTTCCGCTGATCTTTCATAGACAAGACGTCCCCACTTTCTGTTTAAACACGTGATTCTATATAAAACAAGCTGTTACACACCGAGAAAAACAGAGACTACTATCATCAGGGGATAAAACTATTTCAACTGGTTCTCTGAATATCGGTTTATGACCTATTCAGGCATCGTCCGCAGATCCTCTCTTCATGATTTCGAACGAATCATCGAGCTAGAACACCTCTGTTTCCCAGGAGACCTTGCGTACTCCAAACGACAACTTCGGTACTTGCTCGCCAAAGCTAACAGCACCGTACTCGTCGAAACAAACAACAAGGTGATACGAGGATTCATCATCATCTTATACCGAAAAGGAACCAGGGTTGCCGGCATAGAAACCATCAACGTTGACCCCCAGTACAGAAAGAAAGGAATTGCCTCACAATTACTGAACGCTGCAGAAGCAGACATGAGAAAAAAAGGGATAAAAAAGATCAGATTAGAGGTTTCGACGACAAACCATGCAGCCATCAGCCTATATGAAAACGCAGGATTTCAAAAAAAATCCATTCTTAAAAACTACTACATCTACGACCACGAAGGATCATACGATGCTCTGAGGATGACTAAGGAACTATCCTAGCATTCTACTTCTTGCCAGGCATCTGCTGGTACCCATGCCCCATTCTTGAGTCTGCAGTATCCGGTGGTGTACTCCTCAAGAATTTTTAGTAACCCGTCCCGGAATTGTTTTGGGTACAGCTGAGGGGCACAGGTCGCAGGATGCACATGGATTTTTTGAACATGATCAACGAACGACACAACAGGCACCGTTCCCTTTCCCTTCAACAGGAAAAATGATTGGTCTTTCTCGTCTTTATCCAGCTTCAAAGAGGAAGTACCAACGTTGTTGTAGAAATATTTAATGTCTTTCTTTCGATAATTCATGATTGCCGGATCGGTCTTGTTTGCTAAAAGATACAACATAATCCCCAGGCATTTCGAACATGTTCCACAGGGATACATCTTCCCGTTTTCACTATGGCAGGAATGACAGGATCGCTGCTGCTTGGCAAGATGAGGATAACGGTCTACCAATATCTTTTGATCCACGAGACCGGAGATGTTCCGTAACGCAGACCATTGGTACAACTCTGGGACGCGCTTTTCGTACCACTCGTTCATCCTCACATCATAATCCTGATGCTGGTCGTACACTCCGAAGTAATGCTGTATTCCTTTGTATTGAGTTTCGTATCGCAAGTCATCAAATTCGCTGCCTAAAAGCAGGTTGCCGATTTTTTGATCAACAAAAAGAGGAAGCAAGCTGAACACATAGAACGGGAAAATACATAGCCGTATCGGATACGTATCATGCCAAACCTTTCGATGATCAGGTCTGATGAAGCTGAGGTGATCGAGCATGAACGTGTAGAACCGGTCAATGTTCGTCCAGACACGCTGGGTGTTCGGCTCGGTTTTTTGATGATACTTGTAGGCGGTCAACGCGGTCTTCCAATGACCCCCACTTTCATTCACATACAGCGGGTACACGCTCGCCCCAATCTCTTTGAGTAGTCCATAGGTGAGAAGGCTGTCTTTTCCTCCGCTGGAAAGAACCCCACAACGCATCGGATCCAAACCGTTGTGAATCGGAACGTCAGCAATAACCTTTGATGAGACAATTGCTGCTTTCGGGTCACCATCCTTTTGCGTGATACGTTCTTTTTTTGGAAAAAACTCAGGTAGTATATACGGGTTGGTTCCCTGTGCGATTTTATTGACGAAGATATCGCGGCTAAAGACCATGTTGAGATCATTTAAAAGAGCAAGGTCTGCTCGGCTCACCGGAAAATTCATCTGGATTTTTTTTGAAAAAAGGCCGTAGTTGAGAAGTGGCATGCAGAAGGCGAGTCGTAGAAACGGGAGGTGATGCTCTTGAAGCTCCTGTTCATAGGTGTTCATCAGTTCGAAACGATTATCATCTCCGTTAACATCATTCAGCGTTATGTATGCTCGTGCCGTGTTTTTTTGAAGTATCGGTTCATCAAGTGAAATGGAGGATAAACACACTATGCTGCGTGTTTTTTCAGTCATGGAGCGCCTCCAGTACGTCGACAAGCTCTCCAACTCCATCGGTGAGAGGGTCAGCGACCGGAACACTGAACATCTTTTGATAGTGTTTCTTTGCCTGTGTGATATCATGTTGTGTCATGTGTTCATGATTAATTCCAACACCGACAAGTTTTTTTTCGGTGAGCAGCTCAGCGATCTTTACTACCCGTTTTGGATCGGGCATGGGGTATTCAGGGAATCCGTCAAGGTGCGGTCGACCCGGTGCATCAACAAGGATAAAACCATGTATCTGCCCTGCTGTTAAAATCTCAAAACCACCTGGGAAGAACGGATGCACCAGGCTTCCTTGTCCTTCGATGATCATGAACTCAGGCTTCAAATCATTCCACGAATCAACAATGGCACCTTCAATGCCACCGGAAACGAAATCATTAATCATCGCATCTAAGACAACGCCATGTGGCCAGCCTTGAAGCCACCCGGTTTGACCGGTATAAATCATATCTGCTGCATGTCCTCGTTTCTTCAGTTCTTCGACGAGGAAGACTGCCAGGGTTCTTTTCCCAATCGCAGAATCGGTACCGATGAGTGCGACACGCTTTGATGGCACGTTTTTAATCTCACCGGTGTAGAATCGCCGATGATCATGGAATATTTTTCGTACATCGGTAATCGTACATTTATTTTGTTTTGCAAGTTTACTGAACCGTGGATCATCTGAAAGAAATTGATGAAGCCCGGACACCACATGCAGCCCTTTTGACAACGCCCATTCCACTGCCTTGTCATACCCCTGGGGAAGCACACCTCCTTCAGAAACAGCGCCGATGATAAACGTGTCAGGGTTCGTGGTGGTAAACGCTTCAGTGAGGGTGTTGAACAGTGGGATTCCTTTTTTAGTGGGATCTAAAAATTGAGCGGCATCGCCTTGAGGTAACGTTGAATCAATGACGCCGACAATACTATATTTTTTACTGTGGCGTACAAGGCCGTGTGCTGTCTTTCCATCTGCACAACTGTACAAGCGGTCCGCATAGACTATCGCTCGATTCTTCGACATAACGTGATCATTCCGCTGGTGATGTCTTTACCTAAATTTCCTCCCCGTGAGGAGAATGACGTAATCACTGTTGAGGACTCGATGTTCTTTGAATTTGATCAGTGCTTCAATCGGGCTTGCTGATGCAGGAAGCACGTTTAATCCTTCAAGGTCCTTAAGCATGGTATGGAATTTGAGCATGCAGGAGTCACTTGCGTAATCAGCCCATCCGTTGGTGTTATAAATAGCATGCAAGGCGTCGTCACCATCGTAGGAATGGTACGCGATCAACGGCTCATTAATGCTGCTTTCTTTAATCTCTGAAGGAACCAGGTCTTCGGTTTTTGATGCGCCAGTCTTGAATCCTTTAATGATCGGATTTCCGCCAGGCGTGGACGCCCCAACTAAGAACGGCATGCGATCTATCACGTTATGGTCATAGAGATCTTTGAATCCGTGATAAATCCCAACGAGTGTTGTTCCATTTCCCACCGGTGCTGCAACCGCGGTTGGCGATCGGCCAAGTTGTCGATAAATTTCATACGCAATCGACATGTATCCACGCCAGCTCTCATTTCCATTTCCAGGGTTTGCATCGTAAACATGCTCCATGCGTGAAAGCTTCCGGCTTTGTTCAACGGCATCCTCATATTTCCCATCAATCGTAATGATTTCTGCATCAAAACTCTGCAGCTCTTCTTTTCGTTTCGGTGCAACATAGTACTGTTCAGGAATCAGAATCTTTGCTTTAAGCCCAGCAAGTTTTGCAAAATACGCAAGTGAGACACCATAATTCCCGCATGTACCAACCGTGAGCGTATCGTACCCTTCTCTTATTGCTTTTTTCACGTGGTACAGAGAAATTCTATCCTTCTGTGTCCCGGTAGGGTTTCCACCCTCGAATTTCAGGAAGATGTTGCTAAAACCAAGAGTACGCTCGAGATTTCTAGCTCGGGTAAAAAGAGTATCTCCAACATCCACTAGAGGTGGGGGCTCATCTTCAGTTTGAAGGCCCGTCAAATCCATTTGGTTCTCCCTTTCATTGTAAAAGACTCAATACGTACACGGTATTAGAAACCACGTATTAAAATTTATTGCACGATTCGACGATTGCATTTTTGATTTCTTATGAAAAAAAATATTTGATCGTACTACACGAACGTAAAAAAAAATAATTTGTTGCTGACGAAAAAAAATTTTCATGCACATCAACGTATAATCTTTAGGGGCAAAAGACAAGACTTTATAAACAATGACCCTATTGCTGTTTGAAAACACACAGTCTAATATGTAAGGGATGGAAAACTATGCCAATGTATTGCTCTGTGTGCGGAGACGAACTCGCACCCGAAGAAGAATTAGAGGGCATCTGCCAAAGCTGCAAGATTTCACAAGGCGTACATGATACTGCTGATGAGATAGAGCCTGCGGCTCGATAACGTAACCTGTAACTATGCTACAATTGGAAAAAAATAAGGGTAAAAAAAATAATGTTTAAGAAACTATGAAAAGAATAGGAGGGAAACAGATGGCTATAGGCTTTGTCTTAATTCATGTTGCACCAGCACATGAACATGAGGTCTACAATAAACTGTCAAAAATACCGCAGATCATTGAACTGCACCCATTGTTCGGAGAATATGATCTCATCGCAAAAATCGAAGCGGACGATTTTGAAGAACTAGGGACGATTATTGTTAATAAAATACGATCGATCACCGGCGTCCTTGACACAAAAACATTGACTGGGCTGACGTTTTAAAGCAAAGAGAAGACTCATTGTTCTTTCATAAAACGTAAAAAAACTACAGATTCTTACGAAAATAATGTGGTGTTTTTTTATTCGCGTTACTTTTTACGTTTTCTATATATGACTTTTCTATTAGGAAGAACGAGCCCGGTATGGTTTTTTCCTTTGTACGTGGAGAGCGTTGGTTGCGGGTGCTCCACAGGCATATCAAGTTTAAGTATCAGGAGTTGCCCGATCCGCATCCCTGCTTTAAGGACAAACGGTTTATCTGATGCATTAAAAATTTCCAGCGTCAGATTTCCGTCAGAGCCCGGGGAGATGAACATGCTTCCCATGTGTGATGTGATACCAACCCGTGCAAGCGTCGTTGACCCATCGTACAGTCCTGCAAGGTCACGTGGCATTTTTATATGCTCGATTGTTGAACTCAGAATCAATTTTTTTGGTTTGAGAACGTACGATGCTTTGCGTTCGACTTTTCCCTCTGGTTTTGCAAATTGATCTGATAAATGTAATCGTATAGATGCAGATTTGAGAATAGGTTTTGGCTCAACAATCAAGTGTTTTTTCTTAAGCAGCTGTTTGATGGATCGATCAGAGAGCAACATATGTTCACACCGAGGTTGATGCATCTGCTCTATATTATATAATGTAATATGTCAGAAAAAAAAGAAAAAGAGGGGGATTTTCCCCAAATTTTTTGTTTCAAGCTGCTACCCCCATATTTAGTGGTTATCGAAACGTTCTTAACATATGTATGATTTTTGCTTTGTAGGATGAAGCGACAGATTCGTATTCTTGGGATAGACGATGCCCCGTTCACCTTTCATGAAAAATACTCAACAGTGATCGGTGTGGTGATGCGCGGCGGTGAATACCTTGAATGTGTCTTACGCAGTCAAGTCACTATTGACGGAACAGAGGCAACCACGATATGCAAACAAATGATTCAGAGTTCACGACACCGACGGCAACTCAAAGTCGTGATGCTCGACGGCGTTTGTCTCGGTGGATTTAACGTCGTTGATATCAAGGAGCTTTCTGAGTCAACTGCTCTGCCGGTGATGACGATTACACGGGACAAACCAGATTTTAAAAAAATACAGCGTGCCTTGCAGAACAATTTTGAGGACTGGAAAGACCGATGGACCATTGTGCGCCGAGGAAAAATGTATGAGATTACAACACAGCATAACCCTATTTATATCAAATATACAGGATTGTCTCTGGAGGAGGCCAAAGAAATAATAACCATTTCTACCATACGGGGTGTCATACCTGAACCAATCCGAGTCGCGCATCTCATAGCTTCCGGTATCACCCGAGGTGAATCCTATGGCAAAGCCTAAAGCATTCGTTCGAAAAGAAAAATGTCTGGCTTGTGGAGGATGTATTTCCGTTTGCCCACAAGATGCTCTTTTAATGGTTACAGGTAAAGCACTGGTGAACAAAGAACAATGCACAAGCTGTTCTATTTGTGTTAAAACCTGCCCGGTCGGAGCAATCACTTGGGAGGGAAAGTAATCATGAAATACGATGTGGTTGTGGTCGGTAGTGGGCCAGCGGGGAGCGTGACCGCACGGTTTGCTGCGGAAGCAGGCGCAAAGGTTCTCATCATTGAACGACGAGCTGAAGTTGGTGTCCCTGTTTTGTGCGGTGAGGGGATTAGTCAGAAGGTTGACACGTTTAAGGTTCTTGAAGGGAAGCGATGGATTGCTAATAAAATGGAGGGGGCACGCATTATTTCTCCGAACGGAACCGCAATTACGTTATCCGCGGAGTTTGCAGGAAGCGAAACAGGGTATGTCTTGTATCGTGATATTTTTGATCAGGAGTTAGCACGCGAGGCAGTACGAAAAGGCGCGAAACTTATGCTTAATACCGGTGCTATTGGTCTTCTAGAAAAGGATGGACAGATCAAAGGAGTCAAGGCACAGCATTTCGATGAGACACTAGAGATCGAGGCTGATATTGTTGTTGGCGCTGATGGTGTAGAGTCACGTGTGGGAAAATGGGCTGGTATTCAGACAACACTCAAGCCGTACGATCTGGAAACCTGTGCTCAATACACGCTTACGAATATTAACTGGGAAAGCCCGTATTGTGATTTCTTTCTTGGGAAGAAAATGGCGCCTGGCGGATACGTCTGGGTGTTCCCAAAAGGCAAAGATGTCGCGAATGTCGGCATCGGGATTCTAGCAAGTCTGAGTGAATCAGGCAAAGCGTTACAGCTGCTTGACCATTTTATCGCTTCTCATCCTGAACTCAAAAAAGGCGAACCAGTTCGTTTCCTTACTGGTGCGGACCCGGTCTCTGAGCCTATTGAGTCTGTACGAGATCATCTTCTCTTAGTTGGTGACGCAGCTCGCCATGTCGACCCCATTACTGGTGGAGGATTGATGACTTCTATCGAAGGCGGAAAAATCGCAGGAGAAGTAATCGGTAAAGCAGTAGAAAAACAGCAGTTCGATTGCCGCATCCTCTCAGAATATGAGACCCGGTGGAAGGAAGCGTTCGGGAAGAAGCTCCATCGGAACTACATTGTTAAAGAGATCATGCTGGACATGGAGGATAAAACCTTAGATATGCTTGCGGATTCTCTGAAGGACTATAAGTTTGAGGAGTTTAGCACCATAAGTATAATTAAAGCACTTGTGACCAAACATCCATCGCTGCTCGTGAAACTAACACCACTCATGAAACTTGCGAGGGCGTAACTATGAGCATGAATTGGGGTCTGGTGTGCAATCCCAGTGCGAAGCGATCGGTGTCGTTAGCAAAGGACATCGCTGAGTTTTTACGTGAACACGGAAAAGTGTTTCTTGAGGCGAGTGTTGCATCGGTCCTCCAGGAGAAAGGCTCTTCGTTTAAAGACATCAACAAAAACGCAGATATCGTAGTCACCATTGGTGGCGATGGGACGATTCTGATGACCATGAGCGAGGTCGAAAAACCGGTTTTTGCCGTTAATTCAGGGGGAATGGGGTTCCTCTCAGAGGTTGAATCAAAGTACGCCATTGAAGGATTAAAGAAAATTATCGAAGGAAAATATAATGTTGAGGAGCGGGCGAAATTAAAAATCATGGTGAACGGGAAACGATTACCTGATGCGACCAACGAAGTGACGGTTCAGACTGCACGGATAGCAAAAATCCTGTATCTGAAGCTTTTTGTTGATGACGAACTGATCGAATCCATGGGTGCCGATGGCGTTATTATCGCAACACCAACAGGTTCAACAAGTTACTCGCTCAGTGTGGGTGGACCGATTATGGATCCGACGGTGAACGCGATGATCATTGCACCGCTTGCCGCTTTCAAACTTTCAGCCCGCCCCTGGGTTGTTCCTCTGGAGCGGAAAGTAGGGGTAAAACTGTTGCCGAAAAGCAAGGAAACCAATCTTGTTATCGATGGGAGATTTATGACGCCGATCACCCAAGACAGTGATATTCTGGTGACAGGGTCGGAGAAAAAAGCACGTTTTATCAGGTTTGGTGAAAGCTTTTATCAGATGGTTCGTTTAAAGTTAATGAGATGACGTATGGGGTTTTTCAGGCAAAAAAAAGATATTGTTCCTGTTCAATGGACTATTACACGAAAATGCCTTGATCTTATTGTCGAGAGTTCAAAATCGAGTTACCCCAAAGAATTTGGTGCACTCCTCCGTGTTGATCGTGTGCAGAAGAACACGATTATTGAAGTCGTGCTTCTCCCGGGCACTATCTCTGGTAATTCCCATGCGATCTTTCAGCTGCATATGCTTCCAGTGGATTACAGTGTCGTCGGCACGGTGCATAGCCATCCATCCTCTGTGACACGCCCATCGGAAGCAGACTTGGATTTGTTTAATCATTTTGGAAGGATTCACCTGATTGTTGGCGTCACCTCAATAGGGACTGCTTCATGGAAGGCGTACGATTACACAGGCCGCGAGCTCCTTGTTGAGGTAGTGTAAAAAAGATTTTTATACACTTGGCTGACTACCACATTGGAGAGAGATGGCAAACATACCCTTAAATTTCGATGTGCTCTTACTGGCACCATTGGCACTTCTCTTAGGGATTACTGCTTTTTGGCTGCTCCAACTGTCTTTCGTTGAGATTCAAAAGCGGGTGCTTCACAAACTTCGTCATCGACATGAAGCATTCTGCAGGTTCACCAACTTCATCGGCATCTTATTTCAAACCATCTGCCATGCCTTTGGATATACCGTGACGAGAAGCGGCATCGCCCAGTTCCACGTCACTGTTCATTATGGGACGGTAGAACCAAAGAAAGTAAAAACAGGGGTGTTTGCATGGATAGCGAACTCCTTTCTTCTTTTTGGCCCGTTTTTTATCCCGGCAGGGCTTGTGTTGCTCTGTAGTTATTTCATCATAGGGAAAGGTTTTTTGATTCAATCATCGGCACCTTATACGTTTGTAGAATATCTCACGAACTTTGGCGTAAGCATGTCCACGTTTGCAGAAAGCTTCGTCCGTTTCCTGATCCGTATCGATCTCTTCAACCCACTTCACCTGGGATTTCTCATCGTGTTGCTGTTTTTCGGATTAGGGATACGACCCAGCTACATCGGGGAAGAACGGAAAGTAAAAATCGATATGATTTACGATTTGAAAAACATTAAAAACCATCTGATTCAGAAACCACTCTACCTTCTTGTTTTTATCCTCATTCTGTACGCACTGTATTTTCTTTCGCTGTTCCTACAACAAACATGGTATGCTACCTTGTTTACTATTTTCGGATGGATTTCACTGACCGCAATTATCGCACTCCTTCTCACATTTCTGGTGATCCTTCTGATTAAAACAACAGATGAAATAGCTCAAATCTGGAAAGCATTACCGTTTATCACCCTGCCTGCCTCGTATATCATCGCACGGGTGCTCTTCATGTACTACCGAAGTTCACAGGTAGAAAGTGTTTCTTTGCTTGTTATGATGTTATGTACACTTGTCGTGACCATCCTGTTGATAAAATATAAGAAGACCAATAGATTTAAAACCGCGACAAAGATGAAGCATATGACGGTAGAGGATGGAAAAAAAAGAGCTTCTAAAAAACGAACAGATTGAACGATTACTTTCTCCGCATCCCTTGTCTTTTATGAAACTGCAAGCCCTCAGTATTTTTGTGATTGTCTGGGGGATCGTGGTCTGGTGGCTGACGAAAATTTCTGGATACGCGGGCATGTTTTCCGGAAACGTCTGGTATCCATTGATTCTCTGGGGTCTCGTGCTTCTATTGGTCGGTGTTGTCGCGTGGCTCATTGCAATTCAGCTGAGTATTTTTCTGTTATATCTTGCCGTATTTGCAGGGGCAGTCGGTTTGATGTTCTGGCAGCACTGGGAGCCGCAAGCACCACTGTTCATCCTCGTCTACTCAGTTGCGGTATCCATCGTCGGATTCTTGATTGTTGAGTTGTATCGTCGGTCACATAAGTATTTCATCACGAACCTTCGCATTATCTTCAAAGGAGGGGTGCTGACAAAACGGGAGCGAACCATTAGGTACGAAAAGATAGCAGATATTGATTCACGTCAAGGGATCCTTGGTCAGATCTTTGGGTTTGGGACGATTATCCCGATCAGTGAGTCTGGGTTAGGGTTAGGCAGCGATAAATCCCTTGCCGCAGGTGGTGTTGCAATAGGGGGAAAGAGAGCGAAACTGTTTGGGTTTGCTGGTGGCGGCAAAGAAGTTCAAACACCGATTGCACGAAGTTACTACGAGCTACATGGAGTCTATCCCTATAAGGATGTGAAGAACCTGGTGGAAGGGTTAGTGCAAAGCCATGTGTCCACCCCGTATCAGAAAGAGCAGGTGGAGTTTTCGAAGCAGCAAGTCGATATTCAAAAACAGATGCGCGATCTCCTTCAGAACCAAGTGAGGGGAAAAACAAAAGCAAAAGGGGTAAGACAGGAAGAAGAGGAGGCGCCTGAGGAAGAACAACCGCAGGAAGAGGAAGCGTTCCCCCCAGAACAAGTTGATATCCAAAAACAAATGAAAGATTTATTGAAAAAACAAAGGGTGGTAAAAGCAGTAGAACCTGAAGAAGAGGAGCCTGAGGAAGAAGAAGAGCAGGATTCTAAAGAAGGCAAAGAAGTCGCCTGAATAAGGGATATATTTATAAAACATAATTTATTCATGGAGGAGCAATGTTACCAAAAAGAGTTTTTTTTACCAAAGGTGTTGGAAGACATAAGCACGAACTCCAGTCTTTTGAGCTTGCATTGCGTGACGCGGACATTGAACAATGCAACCTGGTCTATGTTTCAAGTATCATTCCACCGCATTGTAAAATCATCTCTAAGGAAAAAGGCGTCAAAGAGCTGCGTGCTGGGGAAATCACGTATGTGGTGATGTCGAGGAATACGACGAACGAACCTAACCGTCTTATTGGGAGTGCAGTGGGTGTTGCGATCCCGAAAGATGAGGACTCGTACGGGTACATCTCAGAGAATCATAGTTTCGGTGTCATCAGCAAGAAACTTGAGGATTATGTTGAGGATCTTGCTGCAACGATGCTTGCGACCACGCTTGGATTAGAATTTGACCCTGATAAAGCATGGGATAAACGGAAACAAGAATACAAGATGAGCGGGCAGATCGTTCGAACCCAGAGTGTCGCACAGACTGCAGAAGGAGATAAGAACGGCCTTTGGACAACGGTTATCGCCGCTGCTGTGTTTATGGAAGATGAAGGAGAATAATTCCTCTTTTCCCGTTTTTATTTGTTTTAACGTTGCAGAGTTGATACAAGGCTCAATAAAACGAGGATTGCCCGCTCTCCTTCTTTTTTGATTTCATTTTTTTTTTTGCATCACGAGGCAACTAAAAAAGAATTTATATGCGAGTTCGTGTTAACGCATCGTTATGAAAGGAGAGACTTATATGATTCAGGAATTTGTAAAATGGTTCGAAAACCTCCAAATTGGAGACGTTCCTTCTGTTGGAGGAAAGAACGCTTCTCTTGGAGAGATGATACGGAATCTTGGCCAGAAAGGCGTCCGAGTACCATCTGGTTTTGCCATCACTGCCTATGCGTATAAATATATGATTGAGAAAGCAGGCATTGATCTCAAAATAAGAGATATCCTCAAAGATCTCGACACCCATGATGTCACTGACCTTGGGCAACGTGGACAAAAAATACGAGACCTCATTAAAAGCACACCGATTCCATCTGATCTTGAAGAAGAAATCAGACGATATTACAGGGAGATGGAGTTCCGCTACGGCGAAAACGTTGATGTTGCGGTCCGAAGCAGTGCCACTGCAGAAGACCTTCCTGATGCAAGTTTCGCAGGTCAACAAGAAACCTACCTTAACATACGAGGTGAAGACGAGCTTATCGAAAAAGTACGGGAGTGTTTTGCATCCCTGTTCACAAACCGAGCGATCTCCTATCGTGTCGACAAAGGATTTGATCATTTCAGCGTCTACCTGTCTGTTGGTGTCCAAAAAATGGTGCGCTCTGACCTTGCGTGCTCTGGTGTGATGTTCTCCATTGATACGGAAAGCGGATTTCAAAATGCAGTTTACATCACTGGTGCATATGGCCTTGGTGAAAACGTTGTTCAAGGAGCAGTCAATCCTGACCAGTTCTATGTGTTTAAACCCACGCTGAAGAAAGGGTTTAAACCAATCCTTGAAAAGAAACTCGGGTCAAAAGAAAAAAGGATGATCTACGGAGCAACAGGGACCAAACAACAGAAGGTAAGCGAAGCAGATAAATCAAAATTCGTGATTACTGATGATGAACTTTTAACACTCGCGAATTGGGCATGCATTATTGAGGATCACTACAAGAAACCTATGGATATCGAATGGGCAAAAGACGGGCAAACCAAGGAGCTTTTCATCGTTCAAGCACGACCGGAAACCGTACATTCACAAAAAGACATGGCGATAATGAAAACCTATGTCCTCGATGAAAAAGGAAAACTCCTGGCGGAAGGAGAAGCAGTTGGCAGCAAAATAGGACAAGGACAAGTCAACGTCATCGAAGAATCCAAAGACATCAGTCAATTCAAAAAAGGACAAGTTTTGGTGACAGACATGACAGACCCTGACTGGGAGCCCATCATGAAGATCGCTGGTGCGATTGTCACCAACCGCGGTGGACGTACCTGCCATGCCGCAATTATCTCAAGGGAACTTGGGATACCTTGCGTCATTGGAACAGGAAATGGCACCTCCATGATTAAGAATGGATCCAACATCACCATCGACTGCTCAGAAGGAACCGGCAAAATCTACGACGGATTACTAAAATTCCATGTTGACGAACTTAAACTTGATGAACTCCCCAAAACCAAAACCCAGATTATGATGAATGTCGGTGTCCCTGAACAAGCATTTCAACAAGGACAAATTCCAAACAACGGTGTCGGTCTAGCTAGAGAAGAATTCATCATCAATTCACACATCGGCATCCATCCGCTCGCGTTACTTGACTATAACAAGCTTAAGAAAAAAGCATCAAAGGATAAGAAAATCGCTGAGGTCATCAAAAAGATCGATGAACGAAGCGCAGGCTACGATGACAAGGTTGAATTTTTCATTGACACCCTCGCACGAGGAATCGCAAAGATAGCGGCAAGCTTCTACCCGTACGATGTCATTGTCAGAATGTCGGATTTCAAGACAAATGAATATGCTAACCTTATTGGCGGATACCTGTACGAACCTAAGGAGAACAACCCGATGATCGGATGGCGAGGAGCTTCTCGATATTATGACGAAAAATATAAACCAGCGTTCGGACTTGAATGCATTGCCATGAAAAAAGCACGAAACGAGATGGGGCTGACCAACATCAAACCCATGATCCCGTTCTGCCGTACACCTGAGGAAGGCCGCAAGGTCATCCAAGTCATGAACGAATACGGTCTGAAACAAGGAGAAAACGGGCTGGAGGTCTATGTGATGTGTGAGATACCTTCCAATGTCATTGTCGCTGACCAATTCTCAGAAATCTTCGATGGGTTCAGCATCGGATCAAACGATCTGACACAACTCACACTTGGTCTTGACAGAGATTCTGATCTTGTCGCACATATCTTCGATGAGCGGAACGACGCAGTCAAACGACTCGTCTCACAAGTAATAACCACAGCGCATAACCATCACCCGCGACGAAAAGTCGGTATCTGCGGGCAAGCACCCTCTGACTTCCCGGAGTTTGCAGAGTTCCTTGTGGAATGCGGGATTGACAGCATCTCACTCAATCCGGACACGGTCATTAAAACACGGTTGACAATCGCAGAAACAGAAAAACGATTAGGGAGATAAAGTAGAAAATTCCCAGACTAAGCCTTTTTCGTATCTATCCTTTCCTCCCAGACAAGACTCCCCTTTTTATTTCATGGTTTTTTGTTTGCTTTCAGTTGTGATTTTCCGATATAGTGCCTCCAAAACGATGTGCGAGAGAACATCTCCATCAAGAAACATGTACTCCTTTTTGTTGCCTAAACTTTTGACAAGTTGTTCTCGCTTGGTATTCTTATAAAAATATTTGTTTCTGATTGTCATTCCAAGGTTAAAATGTTGGGAAATACGAAATTCATCGGCTGTCATTTTCTTTGCACCATCCTGGAATTCCAACGGAAATGTTTTGAGAATGTCTGTAAGTATTTCGTCTACTGTCGAATAACCAACTTTCTTCATTTTTTACCTCCTCGCTATTTTTCGCATAACCTTTGCCTCCGCCTTATCGTTTCGTAACAATTCCTTTCTTAATAACATATCCTTAGAACCTCATGTTTTGTGCTAATCGATGATTGTAAAAAAAGAGGAAAAAAAAGAAATTCAAAATCATATGGAAGAAATCGAAAAACACATCATCGCTGTAGAAGATATAAAACTAGGAAAATTAAGAAATGAAATACAAAAAATAGATAGAAAGATAGGGGAGAATCTTAACCCATTTTTTCCTCCAGATTTAGGATGCTCTGTTAAAGAAGACCCTGTTTCGGGAGACGCCTATTATGATGTCTCTTATTCGAATGGCACGGTGAAAACAAGATTATCAAAAAAAGAATATGATCGTTTACAAGAACAAAACATTAAACAGCGAGACGCATGGGATAAATTTTATAATGATCTCTCGGTAAAAGAGTTATGCAAACGTATTGGTATGTCTGAAAAAGATTTTAATAATTTAATAGTAGATTTTCAACCCATCGGAATTTCATACTCAAGATATGGTACACATTTTACAGAATCGTTTTTGCTTAAAAAAATAAAAAACCCAGATTATCACCACATTGATGGTTTACCATATAACTCACCAATTGATATTATAGGGTACTGGAAAAAATAGTCGATTCCTAACTATTCTTCGTTTGCAGTCTAGGATGCCCTAGACGGGGTCAAAGAAGCCCCAGGAACGACGATCTCCTTGCAGGCGGGGATTAAATAATATCTCGCTTCGCCCAGATTAATTTAAGGTTAAATTGGAATTGTTGAACCGACGTTAAACAACAAAAAATGAAGTGTGTTGAGAACCAACACAATGCAAGGGCGTAGACGCCCTCGCAGAACTGTGTAAAGGTAATACCCCTTCAACATGGGCAACCCCATGTAAACAACACAGCGATCAGAACACAAAAAGGAAAGAGAACATGAATGAAAACGAACTCATAAGAAAATATAGAACTCTACCAAAATCAGAACAGGATAAAATAACAAGAATAATACAACAAGATGAAAAATCACAACGAATAACAGAAATGAAACACGACGCCATACAATGCCTACAAAACAACAAACTGGATGATGCCATAGCAATAATACAAACCATAAAACAAATACAATAAAAAATAACACAATAAAATAACACCGAATCGATTCGATTTCATTGTACGGGTGAGTGTATGTTGACTGAAACGAAACAGATAAATGCTTGTTTTCGGATACCGGGTGGTAGGATGGGATACTAATGTCGATCAAAAAAGAACTCTTAAATGAATTAACAGAAAACCAGTTGAAGCAACTTGCGGAAAGCAAAGGCATCGCTTTTAGTCTTAACAAAGTACAAAAGAAATATTACGAGAATTGGGCTGAGAAAGATAAACTCGCGGACATGATGGCAACGAACAACCATATCACGGTCTCTGAAATAGAAAAATTTATTAAAACAAAGAACTTCTAAACAATCATCTACTGCTTTTCACATTAACTTTCTTACAATATTGGTGAATTGGACAGCAGCTGCAGAATGGTGAGATGGGCACACAAATTGGACTATTCCTTCTTTTTATCTAAATGCTGTTCAACAAGCCTACGCAAGAGCCTAGGCTTATGCTCCCGGACAATCACATGATCGTATGTATCTTGTATCCCATCAAAGGAGTGTTGCCCGTAAATTAGGTTTTTAGGGAGAAAGTCCATAACGTTTTTTTGCCAACCATAAACGGGATGGACATCTTCCATATTGGGATTGTAACACCGTTTTAAAAATGTCACGGTGACGCACCCCATCCCAGATGGTGGCAAGGATGGGATGCAAAAAAGATGAAAAATCGGAAAAGAAGCAAATATAGCAGGCGTAAGTATAAAAGATATAGGAAAGGGTTTTGGGGGCGATATAAGGGGCAGAGGAAATGGAGGTACGTTCGTTGTATTGTCGGGTTGAAGCGACTCTTGGATAACAAATCTGCTCCATATGTGGTTCGTTCTCCAACCACGGTGGGAAGACCTCCCGCACATCCGAAGGACATTGTGATATTTCTGATGGTCAAACAATTGTTTTGTTTGTCTTACTTGGATGCGGAGAGTTTCCTTTTGTGGATCTGTGAGGAAAAAACATGGTTGTTGGAACATGTTCCTGATGCGAATACTGCTCAGGAGCATATCAGTGACATTCCTTTAGACTATCTTGAAGATATGCTGGAGGAAACTATCCGTTGCCTGAACGGGAACGATATAACTGTTCTTATCGATGCGACAGGGTTATCGTTGAATCAATATGGGCGATGGATGAGTGTCAGAAATGGGAAGAGAAAAGTGAAAAAGAAGTTTGTCAAAATCCATTTAGCAGTCGATCGGGATAGCAGTAAGATTCTGGTTGGTATCTGTTCTAAAGGCTGGAAACATGAACATAAGTTCGGATTACAAATTGTAAGGTCCCTCAGACGGTCGTTCTCAAAGAACGGTAAGAAGATAAAAGCAGAACTGCTTGACTCCGGGTACCTCTCCCGGGAGATGACGGATGAAATTGAAAAATCAAACGCTAAACCGTACATTAAAATGAAGAAGAATTCGAGAACGTTATCAAAAGGGAGTTCTTCATGGGGGCGGAACATTCGGTTCCAAAAGAAACAACCAAACGAGTTTATGAAAGAATTCTGCTACCGGGTGGTGATTGAAGGGATCATCTCTGCTTTCAAGAAAATGTTTGGTTCTGTGATATCCTCAAAAAAGAGGCACCACCAGAATGTGGAGGTCTTATGCAGACTTGTTTTGTGGAATTGTATGCATTAACAGTGGAGGAATGAATTTGCGGGCAACACTCATCAAAGGATATCGTCTTCTTACTGATAAGCTCAGTATCCATCTATTTCACCTTGTTCATCCTGTTGTTCTTGTTGTTAAGATTCTTCACTGGACAGTTATCTCTCGCATGACAATAATAGCAGTCCAAAACCTCCGCGTACGCGCAGATCAGGAAATCGACCATGTTCGACTTCTTACGGTCTTCCTTCTTAGAAATCACTTCTAGAAGTTTCACTGTTTCTGTCCTAAGTGTGAACGTGAGTGATGCCACGGGTTCCATGTACAAAACGTCCCGATAGTTCAAATCTATTGAAGACCATCGAAGATGCTTTGAACGGCATCGCGTATCATGACGATGCACAGATAACAGAACTGCATGTCTAGAGGGAATACCATACTTTTCTCCGAGAAAAACGTGGTTTTATTACTTTAAAACCATCGTCACCAACACCCCAGAAAAAACGGTGTTTACTATCCAGATAGAGGAAATCTACCAGCGCGATGCTAGGTTTCGTTTTAATCCGCGTTTTCGGGAAGATAATCCGATATTAAATCATGAGCCATGCGATGAATTGTCATTGTTTAAAAGAAAAAGGGGAGAACTGTTTAGTAGTCGTCCATCCCGCCGCCACCAGGCATTCCACCAGGCGGCATACCGCCAGGTCCACCTGGAGGCATTCCGCCGCCACCGCCACCCTTTGAGGCGATGATGTCGTCGATCCGGAGGATCATGGTTGCCGCTTCAGTTGAGGCTTGTATTTCTTGGACGCTGACGCGGAGTGGTTCGATGACATTGTTTTTTATCATGTCCACGACTTTCCCAGTAAAGACATCAACACCAGCGTTTTTATCGCCTTTCTTATGGACTCGGCGCATCTCAATCATCATGTCAATCGGATCTAGCCCTGCGTTTTCTGCGAGGGTCTTGGGGATGATTTCAACGGCGTTTGCGTAGGCTTCGATCGCCATCTGCTCTCGTCCACCGACTGTGGTAGCATATTCTCGTAACGCCATAGCAATCCATGTAGCGGCTGCGCCTCCACCAGCTGTCATTTTACCGTCTTCCAGAGCGACTTTCACAACAAACAACGCATCGTGCATACCACGATCAAGTTCGTCGACCACATGCTCGGTGCTACCGCGTATAAGAATGGAGACTGCCTTTGGATTCTTGCAGTCCGTGACAAACGTCATCTTGTCATCGCCGATTTTTTGTTCCTCGACATTGCCAGCGAATCCGAGGTCTTTTGTTGAGAGCTCGTCAAGGTTTGCGACGACGATAGCACCGGTTGCTTTGGCGAGTTTATCCATATCGCTTTTCTTCACTTGTCTGACCGCGTAGATGCCTGCTTTGGAGAGGAAGTGTTGTGCAAGATCATCTATGCCTTTCTGACAGATCAGGACGTTCGCTCCGCTTTTTTTGACTTTCTCGACCATTTTTCGCAGCATGGATTCCTCTTCATCGAGGAATGCTTGCAGCTGGGTAGGGTCTTGGATTTGAATGCGTGCGTCAACCTCTGTTTTTTTGATTTCTAAGGCTGCGTTCACGAGTGCTATTTTTGGGTTTTTCAGTTGTCGTGGCATTCCCTCATGGACGCGTTCTTTATCCAGGATGATTCCTTTTATGATTTTAGTATCCTCGATGCTGCCGCCGTGTTTCTTCTGGATCTGGATGTTGTCCATATCCACGATGGTTTTGTCACCGATGTGTTCTGCTACACTGGTAACTGCGTCAACGACGACATCGGCGAGGAGTTCTTTTGATGCGCTCGCACCTTTACTAGCCATCGAGGTCATCGCGATGTTTTTCAGGGTTTTCTTGTCACCGTGTTTAATAGGGGTTGCCATTTTGTTTAGCTCAGCGATTGCTTTGGTTGCTGCGAGCTTGTATCCTGCGCAGATAACGGTTGGGTGGATGTTCTGTTCGATGAGTTCTCCGGCGTATTTTAACAACTCACCGGTGAGAATCACGGCTGATGTTGTTCCATCGCCGCATTCTTCATCTTGTGATTTGGCGACTTCTACGATCATCTTTGCCGCAGGGTGTTCAACATCGATTTCTTTGAGAATGGTTGCTCCATCGTTGGTGATGACGACATCACCCATGGAGTCGACCAGCATCTTGTCCATTCCTTTTGGGCCGAGTGTTGATTTCACTGCATCTGATATTGCTCGTGCTGCCATAATGTTGTTTAATTGTGCGCCTTTTCCTTTTTCTCGCTTCGTTCCTTCTCTAAGGATGATAATTGGTTGTTGTCCTCCAGCCATCATAATGTTTGCCTCCTTTTAATTCTATTAAAAGTAAAAATATCATGTAGACACTTCTGTATAAAGGTTACGGTTGCGGGGCGGGCGGGGAAAAATCCTCGAGGATGAACTAAATCAAATAGAGAGAGTTTCTACAAACCTGTCGATGGTTCGTTGCGCAATTTTCCCAGCGAATTGAAACTGCATATTTATTGTTGGATTACATCTGCTTCGAAGATACCAATAGCAAACCGTGGCGATGTATCCAAATTTATTATCCTTTGAAACAATAAGTTGTTCACCAGCTTTGTAAACCACAGGTTCTATAGTGTCTAAAGTCAACGAGAAGAGCAACCGTGCTGTAAAGGTGATGACATCACCGTTATCATTTTTCTCAGTGATAAACCCTAGAAGGAACTTCTTGCTGTAACTCCCAGCATTTTTAATGTACACCCAGACCTCATGTGTCCAGCTTTGTCCAGACTTGTCAAAGACCCGGGCACGTATCATTTTATTCACACCGAGAGGTTGGGGACCATCTAATGTTGTAAGGCTCTCGCCATTCATCTCAGAAATGTTACAGAACCATTCATAGGGCGGCTCAGAATCGACATACGGCAGACCCGGGTGTTGCCAAACGATTCAATATCGAATTCGACGCGGTCAACCGCTGCATTGTCTGACGCATTCGCCCGTACCTGGTTTGTAAAAATGTTAGAAAAAATTTATTGGCGTAAGTCTCTACATTCATTTATTATTTTTTCTTCCCGTATGTGCATCCTATTATATTTCCAGTCTTGTCAAATTTGATGTCGCCTACAGCAGTTGCTTTGAAAGGATATGCGCAGAGGTCTGTGTTTTTGTCTTTGAATTTACATTTGACGCATTTCATTTTTTCACTCTAACCGGTAGTTCATAACCTCTTTTTCTATAAAAAACCAACCCGCTGAAGTCAGTATAAAAAGATGTTGAAAAACAAAGGGATGTTTATTCATGTTTTTCTTTCTTTCCCCCCCCCATCTCTATATCTCCAACCATAACCTGGGTATCTCATCGCTTTGAAACCTTTTAAAAATTCATAAAATGCTATTGAGTTACGGAAACGGAGTAATTTTACTACATCCCCTGTTTTTTCATCAAATAACTCGATTACCGCTTTATATTTCGTCCCAACCCTGCCCATAATCCCTCCGCACCCACCTACAGTTTCATAGCATTTCTTTCTTTAATAACATATCCTTAGAACCTGACTTGCAGTAAATTAAGAATAGGAGATTAGACCTTTTTTTCAGTCTGGGGGAAAAAAAAATATAATCTAACCCCACCCTTTCTCGTTCATAGAATAAACTGGACTAAGTACGCATTATTTCTAGTAACGGACTGGAAAGCTCTATCGGAAAACTATATAAGTAAATCAAATAATTCTCTCTGGGGCTTATTATTTGGCTCCAACAAAAAAAGATATTTCGTCGTCGCTAAACCCGACGATCTATCTTTCCTTCTAAAAAACTAAAATAATCTTTGAATTACTTTCAATCTTTTGAAGGAAGAATAAAATTCTTCCAGGGTTCCTATTACAAAACTAAAATAAACAGGTAAAGAGCCTGTCTGAGAAATAAAGTAAGATTGCTTGAAAGGTCATTTGTTGTCAAAAAATCAGGGATTTTTCGAGGGTAAAATACCATTTTAGTGAAAAAACCTCTGAAAAAAGCGAATATTCAGACAGGCTCTACTACTATTTTTTTATTATCCACCAATCCGGTTTTCTAACATTTACTTGCAGGTTGTTTTTATCAGCAAACTCGTATACTGCTCGCTGTACGTTTACCCCGTGTGAATTTCCGTCTATATCGTGTCCCCCGATGATGCCACCGGGTTTTACTTTCGGATAATATAACTCTATGTCTTTTTTCACATAGTCATACGCATGGTTGCCATCAATGTAAACCAGGTCAAGATCATTGGGGACAAAATCAACTGCATCCTCTGAGGTCATCTGCAAGGGAACAACACGGTCTGCATATCGATTAAGTAATTTCAATGCTGGTTTAAAGGATGTTGGTAGAAACGTGGAAACTTTTTTTTCGTTTGCATACTCTTGGTATTTTTCATAAGGGTCTATAAGGAACATTGTTTCTATATCAAGGTTTTTAAACATCCTGCGAGCGTTTGTTCCGAAGAATACACCGATTTCAGCGATACGCAGAGGATGCGGGTAATTCTTAGCAGCAAATGCAATCATAGGGCGACGCGCATCATATTTCACAAAACCGTATGCCTTGTATGCGACTATTGTAATAATCCCCAATCCAACGACATGCAGCCAAATCATAACGGGTTATCGACAAATAGGTAAAATAACTTTCCAAGCACAAGTTATTGCTAAGCAAGTTTTTCCATTAATAAAAATAGCATAGGCGCCTGTCCAAATGTCAAAACAAAAAAAAACACCAGGGAGGAATTACCCTGAGGTTCTTTCTTTAAAAACCTATATATCTAAAACCTAAACCCATCTTTTAATGATGCTAAGTAACACACCATTTTAAAAAACCAACGCCAGGCATTTGATCCCCATGTTAATCGACAAAGATTTAGGGAGGAATGGTGGGCTTAACCGATTACCAATGGAGAAGTGTTTAATAGCTATACTTGTTTGTGATTTTGCCACTCAAAGACTGTGGCACCAAACTATTTCATCGAAAGTGACACGACATGATAGAAATAAAAGTACAAAATATTGTAGCATCTACATCTTTTGCAGATAAGTTAGATCTTGATGTGA
>Ga0315289_10001376_pt1 | contig 37722 bp, 37 predicted proteins | sample YL17G11_40_MG_FD_203452 | JGI IMG/M metagenome (GOLD analysis project Ga0315289, IMG submission 203452) | Sediment microbial communities from Yellowstone Lake, YNP, Wyoming, USA - YL17G11_40 | ecosystem: Environmental > Aquatic > Freshwater > Lake > Sediment | place: USA: Wyoming | collected...
GCACGGGCTCGTCCGCTCACTGCCTCGGATATAAGGCAAAAAATAAGCTCGGCAGTGGCCGAGCCTATTGCGAATGGCGTTTGAGAACCAGCAAAAATTATTTAATTGTTATAACGCGTTATGAATGGAAAGGTTCTCTATATTTCTCTTAACTTTTTTAAAAGCTCCTTGTCATTCAAAACAGAAGTATCTATTTTATTTAGACGCGCTGAGACAGCTTTCAAAAAAGGTCGGGCCTCATCTCTTGTCCGAGGAGTTTTAATTAATTCATCTATAACCCAATTCAAAACCCTCTTATCATTTAAAAAATTTCTATATCCTAGGATTTCTCTCCATAAGGCCCACGACCCAACTTTCCTAAGCATCTCTAAGGGGTATTTCGCTAATATTGCAGCTGTCCGAAAGTCATTCCTAGCAAGACCTACTTTATTAATAGGAATCCCACTGTGTATTATTGGCGATTTACCATAAAGATGCTCCCAAAATATATGTTCGTCATCTTTATTAACGTGATTCTCTCTAAGAAAAGCATTGATATGCTCTCCAATTATATGCCAAACTTCTAAAGGGTCTTTTTTTCTTTTTTTTCGATAAACTATGTTTAGACCAAGAAGGACTTCTTCAATTTTCTTTATCGCATCATTCAACTTTGTATCAAACGCATCAGCATTTTTTATGTCTTGAGGAGTTAAAATTAACTTAGAACTCTTATACTTAATAATTTTACCTCGTTTATTTTTCTTCGTTACTTTTATTACCATTTGGGATTATCCTTTTTTGTAGTCCCACAAAAATTCACTATGCTTCCTCATTATGGTAGGAATAACTTGGGTTACATCTTTTGCTTTTATCAATTTACCAAACTCAGCATTCTCATTGTCTTCTTCCCCAAGTTCTTCCTCAAGTTTTATCTGGAAAGCAATTAGAGCACCCTGTTCTGTTAAATATTCACTGAGTTTTTCTCCTTCTAACAACAATGGTTTAATCCGGGGGTGCAATGTATTATAAAAGATTATGTATCCTTCGTCTTCCTCTTCTTCCCAAAACAAGAGATATTCCTTATCATCTTTATCTTTTGGTTGAAAATGGAAAGGACCTGATTCCGGAGGATCCATGTCAACGAAGAACTTCTTGTTGATGCGGTCGTAGAGAATTGTGCCTTTTTCGATCTTAGTTCCATCGGATAAAGTTTTATTTGTGTCTTCAAGAGAAATCATTCGGGCGCGTAAAGAATAGCCATCTTTATTAAAATTCCTTGTGATTTTTATTTGCTGCGGACCTATGTTAGGCCCTGAACCAGGTAGAAGATTAAATTCTTTCTCTTCAAGCATAGTCATCTTTCCTTCATTTGAAACAATAAAAAGCCTCACTAACACTAAAAAGCTTTGATCAAATTCATTTATTGGAATTACATAGGTATTCTCAATGGATTCATCATAATTCACTCTTCTACTATCTCTTGGGAATTTAATATCAGCAATAGATAATCTAAGCGGTTCATTGTCCTTTCTGGTAAACTTTTTCTTAGTCCTTTTACCAGTTTTCTTCCCGAACAGACCAAGCTTCTTAAAGAGAGGAGAAAGTGATTTTAAAGCATTTTCTTCAGCTTCCTTTTGAATTTTATTTCTTTTCGCAATCTCAGATTCAATTAGTTTTAATTCTTTTGCAAACTCTCTTACTCTTAAACGAAGATAGTCTTTTAAATATTTAGCCGGATTGGTATTCCAACTAAAATCAAGGTGTTCAGGGCCTTCACAACGAAGTTTGATATCCTCTTCCAATTTCCTATCTAATTCAACCCAGCCGTAAATATCGTTCATTCCTTCTTCATGCACCAATTCACTCGCAGAGAGTCGCTGAATGGTCATTCCGCCTCTCTGTATAGCTATTCCCTTACTATACTCAGGTAAATTAAGATCTGCTCCGTAGCGTAAGACAAGTCGTTTAACTCTGTAATCGGTTCCTTGTTTTATAACTTCGGTTGGAAATTCTTTTGCTGGAATATTATCTAATGTATCCTCATACCAGGATGGGGTGATAGCTTGCTTGACTTCTCCTCTTACATCTACATAAATTTTAGCACCGCATTTCTTAATTATTTCCCATCGTGAGTTACTTATAAAAGATAAAATTTCTCCGCTCTCTATTGCTTTTTCGATACTGAGGTCTGGGTTCAAGATTAAAACTCTAGTTCCCAGTTGATGAAGAGGTTGAATCTTGTTATTGGTAATTTCCCCAAAACGTTTTTTGCCAGCCTCTTCATAGTGCAATTTAAATTTAACCTGCTTGTCAGAATCAAGGTAAATCTCCCCAAAAACATAAGTCTTATTAGTTAATCTCATAGAATCAAAAAATACTTTTTTGTCTTTAGAAGCAGCCAAAAATATGGTTTTGCCACGGCCTCTACTGCCTCCTTCTTCAGAAGACTTCGAACTCCAATTCGAGTTAAGAAAACAAGCTAAGTCCTCATCCCGTTTATTGCTAAGTAGAATAGTAGATAATTCCTCTTCGTTGCTAAACCTTGTTCCATTTAGACCGTGCGTGCCAGAATCAGTAATGCATAAGAATCTTTTACTACCGGTGTTTATGATACTAAGATTACATTCCCATCCCTTGCCATGTTTTTTATCAATTCTCGCATCCCAGCAGTTCTGAATTGCATCTTTCTGTAAACCATCTGCTAGCCAGAGATCATGAAGTAGCTTATTTTTGTAATTGTCGGCGATTGCTTGAATATCTTTTTCATCATTTCTAATTTGTCTAAAAGTCTTGGTCTCAATATTCATAACTTAACTCCTATCTTGTTCTTACTGTCTAATCCAAGCAACCTTAATATCACCTTCAACTGATTTAAATTCTGTGTCTCCAGTTATTAATTCACCCTTGTAAAGCTTTGTTAGAGCGGCAGCAAAACAATCGGCGTAAGAAATTTTTTTTGTGGCTTTAAACCGGGCGGCTTCTCTGGCGAGTTGTATATCTACATCTACAATTTGTATAGGTAAAGTTCTAATTATCTTCTCGATTTCATGGGCTTTATCTTGCCCGCACTCACGGAAAACTATATAGTAAACTTCCCCGAAATTTACTGAGGTCATCAGAAGATAGTTCTCTTTTTCTACAGCAGAAACAAAAAAATCCTGAACCTTTTCAAAGCCCGCCTCTTTTTCTAAAAATACTAAGAGGCCATGGGCATCAAGAATTCTTTTCATAATCTAGGCCTCTCTTTCTTTATCTTTCGTGCGGTCTTCAAGTAAAGTTTTAGATAATTTTCCTTTGGTGGGGAGAACTCCGGCAATTTTTTCAAAATATGCAGGAGTTACAGCTTTAATAATCAATTCGTCACCTCTTTCTTCAATATAAAGTTTTGTTCCTCGTTTTATATTGAGTCTTCGACGAATTTTTGAAGGTATTACAATTTGTCCTTTAGAAGTAACTATTGTAGTAGTCATCTTTTCCTCCTTTCTGGAAAAAGTATACCATACTATTAAAAGTATGTCAATAGTTTTTTTTCTTACATTTTATTTATTGTAATACTTGTTCAGGTAATCTTTTTTGGGGAGGGTCTTCTATTGAATAATTTTTGCTGGTTCTCAAACGCCATTCGCAATAGGCTCGGCCACTGCCGAGCTTATTTTTTGCCTTATATCCGAGGCAGTGAGCGGACGAGCCCGTGCTAAAGAAGAATTGAAGCGAGGACGCCTGCGCTGCGGCTGGCGGCTGCCGCCATCCAGCCGCCAGCCGCAACCGAGCCTATAAATCTTTCTTCTTACAACCGTGAATTGTATTGGGTAAGATTATAGCGATGGTTTGAGAGGAATTAAAACTGGGGAGCCAATTTGAAAGGCCGAGCATTTTGCTCGGCCTTTTCGTTTCGGGCTCCCCCGCGAGGAACCGAAAGGGGATGATAAGGGGAAAAGAATGTTTTCCCCTTATTACATTAGCTTCTTCGCGGAAGGAAAGAAAACAGGACGAGCCTTTGCTTTCTATCTGCGAGGACGTTAGAAGAAAACCATCAGGGTTTTCTTCTAAGGAGCGAAGGCGAAAGCCGAAGCGACCCTCGCGTGGGGAGTGCTTCGCCTCGCTCAGTGCAAGCCGAAGGCGCAGAGGAGCGACCCTCGCGTGGGGAGCTTGATTTCCTAACCCTCTATGATAGAATATATTACAGAGGGTTTTTGGTCGGTATAAAATAGTGAACAAGATGGAGGTGGATTTTGGCAGGTATCGGCTTACCACAGGCTGACGATTTTAGCGCGGCAAAAATCTTCGCTTGCATTATTTTTGGTGCGATTGGGTTTGCTGTTTTTCTGTATGGTAAAAAAAATAAATTCTTTCGACCTATGATTATCGGGGCTGCCTTAATGGTGTATCCATATTTTATCTCAGGAACGTTTTTTCTTTATTTTGTCGGTATTGCCCTCACCGCGGCACTGTATTTCTGGCGGGAGTAGAAAGTAGTAATCTAAGCAATAGTAGTGAGTTCTTGGTATAATTTTCCCGCTTCTCCTGTAGCACAAAAAGTTCTAAAATCGTCCACGAAGGGGAGCCAATTTCATAACCCGTTGCAGCAATTTCTGTTGCAAGGAGTTTTTATTTATGGTGAACTATAGATATTGATAAAAGTGGAGCCATTTTATGAAACCAATAACATCAAAAAGCATTCTTTTAGTGTGTGGAATTTTTATTGCACTTTTTATTGCTGAAATAATAATTCGTTGTTTTAGATTGGCCCCCGTCATGCTTAATTACAATATAATTTATAACCAGCAGTTCGTTGCGAATCCGAAGATTTGTTACAAAATAAAACCACTCGCCAATAAATATATAAATTCAGAAGGATTCAGAGATGGGGAATTTATTCTAAAAAAAGACAATAATTTAGTAAGAATAATTATGCTTGGTGATTCAATAACCTATGGTGCCTTCGTGGAACCAAGTGAATCATTTCCTGAAACGTTGGAAAAAATGCTTAACGTAAAAAGTAAGTTTTTGTCATCACCAATAAGATATGACGTAATGAACTTTGGTGTTGGAGGTTATAATATTGTTAGTGAAGTTGAGATTTTGAAAGTGTATGGCCTAAAATATAAGCCGGATATAGTAGTTCTTAATTATTTCTGGAATGATAACGATATGTATTCATATGATTACTGGAGTTTTTTGAAAAGAGAAGACCTTGCTATTGCAGAAAAAAATTGGGCTTACCAGTATTATTTATATCCTGATCGTTTTCGTTGGAAACGTTTGTTTTTTCGCTCGCATCTTTTTGTCTATTTTTGGACGTTTGTTAATCGACTTCGAGAATCTCTATTAGAGCTTAAAAACGTCGAATATACGCGTTACAAAAATGATATTGTGTCGGAGAAATTAATAGAACTGAAAAAAATAGGCGCAGACCATAATTTTAAGATTTTGATATGCATGCATCCTGTTTTAGATTATGATAAAAATAAGCCCCATCCTAATTATTCAAAGACAAAGAAAATTGCTGAAGCATTGGGAATACCTTGTGTAGATTTACTTGCATATTACAGACAGCAATCAAGTAAACCCAAAGAATTTTTGCTAAAAGAAAAGGATATATACCACCCCAACATTTCCGGACATAATCTAATTGCCTTAAGTATTATGTTAGAATTAGAAAAGTTGAATTACATTAGTTTAGAAAATTAGAGTAAATTGATGTGTAGGCCTCTTGGTCGTATAGCAACCAGTTGCGGAATTCGTCCACGAAGGGGAGTGGTTCGACGCAGGCCCGCCTTTCAGGCGAACCTTTGCTCACCATCCTGAGCCTAGTCGAAGGATGGTTCGACGCGGTAAACCAACCCAAAGATTTCCTTGACTGAACAGGCAAAAAGGAATATAAATGAAAATTAGGGGCATGTGCCCGGAATTCCCTGGACAAATAAGATAGACGATAAAAAGGAATTAATTCGTAACTTATTGATGTAAAAGAAGTAGAGAAGTTCTGACACCATTTTTTGCCATTTTTCCATTTTTCGGAGTTACAGTGTAAGGGGTAAGGTTAAGGAGTATTAACATGCAGCTATTCCAACAAGTAAAGGAAACATTATTTTTTTACCAAACTCTTAAAATTCATGCTTATGCCCGAAAATCAGTTTACACCGGTATGTTATGCAAGAAAATACCAAGGGATGAAATTAAAACGGTTATAGAAATCGGTGCGCGAGACTTAAGAGACACATTCGCTATAAAATTATATTATAATCCCAAAATAATATATGTTTTTGAAGCCAATCCGGCTGCTTTAACAATATGTGCCAAAACACTTAAAAGATACTGGATGTTTCGCAAGGGGATTTATTTTATCCCAAAGGCAGTGTGGAATGAAAATAAAGTAATTAAATTTTATTCAATGCAAGGCACTAAATTAAAACATAGCAATCAAGCTATAAATCCGAACATCGGTGGTTCGTCTTGTTTTGGGCAGGCGATTTTTAATAAAGACGAAGAGATTATTCAGCAAGAGGTAGATGTTGAAGCAGTGCGATTAGATTCCTTTTGCATTGAACATCGTATTGCAGAAATCGATTTATTATGCATGGATATAGAAGGCGCAGAATATAACGCTTTAATAGGCCTAGGAGAGTATATTAATAAAGTTAATTATATCATTACTGAAGTAACTCTAAAACCCGGTAGAATCGGGCAGGCTTGTTTTGATGTTGTTGAACCGTTTTTAAAGAGCAAGGGGTTCGTTTTATTGGATACATTATCAGATGACAATCCGGAATATTGTAATTTTTTATTCGCCCAAAAAGACTTACTATTAGAAATATAAATGGGTATAACTAAAACGGAAGGAAGCATAATGAAAAAAAAGAAAAATTTTCTTCTTGAACCAGTAGGTAATCTTTTTACTACTATACCTAAAGGGAAAGTATTAGATTTGGGTTGCGGAGACGGAGATTATGCAAAGAGATTAAAAGATTTAGGTTTTGATGTAGTGGCTTCCGATATGGATTACAATAGATTTAAGTATCATAAGGTTATACCATTTCACGCAAGCAATTTAGAAAAAGAACTACCATTTGAGGGAGCAGTATTTGATTATGTTTTATTTTTAGAAACCATAGAACATATCTATAACCCCGACTTTGTTATTGGACAAATTAAAAGAGTGTTAAAGTCAGGGGGGGGTGTTAATTCTTTCAACTCCTAATATCTTAAACTTAAACTCAAGAATGAGATTTTTCTTTGAGGGTAGTTTTGATTTCTTCCGTGAGCCAATTTTAGATTACTGTAAAGTATTCCCAAGTGGATTACAAAATATGCACTTGATACCGTGGAGATTTCAAGAACTGGAATATCTTTTATTCAAAAATAACCTTCTTGTAGAGAATGTTTATACGGACTTAATGAAGCCCGCACTAAAGTTTCTCTGGTTTATATTAGCACCCGCTATAAAATTCGCCTCTTGGCAGAAAGAAAGACGGACAAAGAGGAAAGGCGGGAGTATAGATTATCGGAGAATAAACAAAATTCTATTGTCAACGGAATTGCTATTTGGCAGGCATTTAATTATTCAGGCAAAGAAGCAATTTAAGTATCCATAGCCAGTTCTTTGTATAGCGTTTCGGCTTCCTGCGAAGCACAAAAAGTTCTAAACTCGTCCACGATGGGGAGTAAAATTTGGCGTCGAATAAAATCGGCGCCTTTTTTATTATAGATTATTCTACCAAATTTTACGACCCCGCGAGGAAAAAGGGGTTTTTAAGGGGGAAAGAATTTTCCCCCTTAAGAGATGCTACTAACTGCGCGGAAGGGGGTAACAGTCCGCCGTAGGCGGACGTCATAAGGGGAAACCAGGGTTTCCCCATTGAGGAGCGACGATGCGCCGAAGGCGCAGAGGAGCGACCCTCGCGGGGGAGCTTTACTTCCTAACCTTCTGTGATAGAATATATTGCAGAGGGTTTTTTAATTGTCTCTTCTATTTTCAAATGGGGGGCAATTACTAAAATACAAATAAAATACCATGCCCTATATGGACGCGATGGAAAAATTTCGCATTGCACAAACCTTACCTTACATTGAAGGCCGTCTTCTCGATGTAGGATGTGGTTATAATAATTTAGTAGCCAGATACGGTTCAGGAATAGGTGTGGATATTTATCAATGGCCAGGTATAGACATTTTGGTTGATAGCATTAGCAATCTGCCGTTTAAAGACCGGTGTTTTGATACAGTTAGTATGCTTGCGATGTTAAATCATGTCCCAAATCGCAGGCAAGCTCTATCTGAGATAAATCGCATATTATCAGATTCAGGCCGCCTATTGATTACTATGATTGACCCTCGGACTGGTATAATTGCGCATATTATTTTTCGCAGGGATCACTCTGTAAGAGGTAAATCAATGGGAGAACTTAAAGGGATGACACGCAAGAACGTGCGTAGGGAATTGTCTGATAGTGGATTTGCAGTAATACAAGAAATCCCTTTTGAATTTGGCTTTAATTGTTTATATGTGGCAAAAAAAATTAAGTAAAGTTTTGGCTTTTTAGAAACCAAAGAAACCAAGACGCTTTACCCAATGCTATGCAGTAAATTGAGTTATGAAACAAATCCGACTTAAGCCCGGTTGTATAATTGTTTTATAAGTTTATATGTTCCAATGGATTTTATAAAGCGTCTTGTTTTTTTCTTGTTTTTTCATTATTTTTCTCCTTTATATTTTTCGGTACCATAGGATTCTCACCTTCAAACTCTACCATCGGTATACCCAATTCACCCAAATAGCGAATCATCCTCCTGGAAAGATCGAGGCGCCAGGGATAATTATTTAACCCATCCTTGGTTCTCCATATGTCAGGATTTTTAAACAAAGAGTTGCTGTCTAAATTATACAGTCTCCTATTGGCATGCAATATTGATCCCCAATTCACAGCAAGTGGCGCTACGTGTTTGACCGCACCAATATATCGAGCATTAGCTTTAATCCAATTCAAGGTCTCTTGGAAAGTCTTTTCACTTTCACCAGGGAAACCGACTATAAAGAACAAAATAACATCAAGACCTTCGCAATACGCATCTTTTATATTCTGTCCTATAGTTCTTATATCAACATCTTTGTGCATCCTATTTAAGATTGTTTGAGAACCACTTTCGGTTCCGAAACAAATCGTATTAAATCCCGTCTTTCTTAAGAGAGAAAATGTATTACAGGAAAGGCTGCGGGAATGCTTCAATTGGCCAAAAACAAACTGGATTTTTAGGTTTTCTCTTATTATCAATCGACAAATCTTCTCTAGGTGAGGCGTACTCGGATTTAAAGTCAGGTCGCACGATTGAAATCGTGTATAACCTTGTTGGATTCTTAACTTTATTTCATCCACTACGTTTTGCGGGCTTCGAAGTCGCGCGCACATCTGGTAGTTATCGCTACAAAAGAGACATCGTCCTATACAGCCACGGGAAAAGAGAATCCGGATATAATCACCCAGATAATCAGTTTTTGAGAAATCTTCGAAATTCGGAAAGGGGAGGCTGTTGATGTCTTTTATTAAAGGGCGTTGGCCACAGTCTATCACTTTCTCGCCAAATCTAAGCGTAGTACCCCGACAATACCTTGGTCGCTTCCCTTTTGCCGAAGACCCTACTAATTCCATCAATGTAACCTCGCCTTCATTTTTCACGATGCAATCTACAAATGGTAAATTATTACGATGCCATACTGCGATATTATTAAGCCATCTTATTCTATAGCAAAAGTAGAGTCCGCCGTATATTATATATATTTCTGGTTTAATTTCTTTTATCCGTTGCGAAACATATTGTGTAAAAAGATAATTGGGATGTGTTACGGAAAATCCCACAACGTCAGGATTCTCGGATATTATTAAATTCACCATCTCATCAAGTACGTTCTTAATATCTTTTGATATGCAATCTTCTCCTTTACAGATTTTTTCCGCATACAAATTTATATTACCTTTGATGAGATGAGAATTGAAATAATATGATTCCAAATCTATAATTTTTACTTCTACCTCATTGTTCTGCTGCAGATATGCTTTAAGATAAGCTAGTTGAATTGGAGGAGTAAAGAGATGATTAAAAAAAGGAAGACACGCCAATACTACTTTTGTTTTCATTGTGAATTTTCTATTTTTTCGATGTCTTTACCTGATATAAATTATAGGTGTTTAACCAATATATGTCGAGTTTTTTAATTTTTAACTTCAAAATATTCTATAATCGTTAACGAAGGGGAGCACTTCGACTCGGCCTTCGGCCTCGCTCAGTGCGAGCCGAAGGTTCGAGTCATTTCATTTTAGGCCGAGGCCTTCAACTTCGTTCAGGCCGAGAAGAAGTGTCCTGAGCGACCGAGCGTAAGCGAGGGAGTCGAAGGATGGTTCGACTTCGCTCAGGCCAAGTCCTTCGGCTTCGCTCAGGCCAAGTCCTTCGGCTTCGCTCAGGCCAAGTCCTTCGGCTTCGCTTGAGGATAAATCCTTCGACGCGGCAACCTTCGGTTGCCTTGCTCAGGATAAATTCACTCCTATATTTTCTTGTCTTGAATTTAGTTTTTGTTTGGGGTAGAATAGAATTTAAGGAGGCGATGGAGATGAGATATAGACAAATAATTTTGTTTATTTTAGTAAGTTTCATTTTAGCATACAATCCTAATACTGTTTATGCATATAGAGGGTCTCAACCTTGGGAGAAATTTATAGCTTCATCAGAGTTTATCGCATTGGCAAAGCTAACTAAAATTGAAATAGATTGGCCTAGGCATAGAAACATTGCTTATTTTCAAATAGATAAAGTTTACAAGGGCGATGATTTGAAAAATATTGAAATTATTTCTGAGCCACGCGGATGTAGAAGTAATGGGAATATCACGCTTGACGAATTAGGAACATACATACTATTTTTAAAGAAAGCGGAAATTGGTAAACTGATTAATTCGTGTCAGATGGTTGCCGAGAAGTTCATGAAGCAGGCCTATTTATTAACGCCCCAATATAATCCTGTTATAGTTGTTGATGAGAAGTCTTATGCTTTTATTGGAGATATTCCTGAAGAATTATTCAGCGAAGAGGAGGTAAGGCTAATTGCCTATGGTAAATTATTCGATTTTAAAGCAAAGGTTCTCAAATTCGATAGCCTAAAAAGATGGTTGGAAGATAATTTTCTTGGAATAAATTATCCATTCTCCAAAGGAAAAGAACAGATTAAGAGATAATTACAAGGTCTGTATAGAGTTTTTCAGCCCCTTCTGATACCAAAAAAGTGCGAAACTCGTCCACGATGGGGAGAAAATTCCACTAACCCTCTGCAGCAATTTATCTTGCGGAGGGTTTTTGTTTAAGGTAGAATAAAGCCAGTCTTAATAAGGAAGATACATGGACAATACAAAAATCTGGTTACCTATATTATTAAGTTTCTTAGCGGGTATTTTTACGGTCATAGGCAGCCTCATTACTTTTCTGATACGGGATTTAAAGAGAAGTTACCTGCAGTTCTCTTTGGGATTATCAGCCGGAGTAATGATATATGTCTCTTTTGTTGAGCTTTTAGCATCCGCTATCAAAAATATCGGAGCCATTAGGGCAAATATCGCATTCTTTTGCGGTATTATTCTATTTATGCTGATGGACTTTCTGATACCTCACGAATATATAGAAGAACACATAGAGACCACTACCCATGACAAAAAAATGATGAAGGCAGGGATTCTTATTGCTTTAGGTATAGCCATCCACAATTTTCCTGAGGGCTTGGCAGTCTTTATGAGTTCTTTAGTGAGCATTAAATTAGGCGTTGTTTTGGCTATTGCCATAGCCTTACACAATATCCCTGAGGGGCTTGCTGTGGCCATGCCAATTTTTTACGCCACTAAAAGCAGGACAAAGGCATTCTGGTATTCTTTCCTATCGGGATTTGCCGAACCGGTCGGGGCGGTTCTGGGCTTAATAATACTGATGCCTCTTTTTACGCCGTCAATTTTATATTTTTGTCTTGCCCTGGTGGCAGGGATTATGGTCTTTATAAGTTTTGATGAACTCTTACCTTTATCTTGCGAGAGCGCAAGTTATCATTTAGCTATTTCGGGGATAATCATAGGCATGCTGATCATGGCCATAAGCACAGCCCTGCTATAAAAATAAAACCGAAAAAACCGAAAAAAACCGTGTCAGAACTACTTAAGTATTTGAGAATTTTGATGTTATGATTTAATACCGAGTTCTGACACCAATTTCTGCTGACACCAATTTCCTGGACACCAATTTCCCCAATTTCCCAATTTTCGTGTATGGGGTCGTCTTTTAATTAAGAATAATCGTTTATAATTCAAAGAAAATGGGCCGCTTAAAATCTGATGATAGATTAATTATAATTGCTTCTATGATTATTTCTTGTTTAATAGGTTTTTACGTTAATTTAGAGGAGACTATTTTGTTTTACAAAGAATTTAAGTACGTCAATATTGACTTTGATTATATCAACTATCATTATTTTGCAAACGCCACATTTATTAAGCTAAAAAATTCAGATACAATTAATAAAATGAAACAATATTTGCCATCTTATAGCACTATAGGTTTTTATTCAAATTTGTCTTCTCACGAATTTATTACTTATTGCGTCCTTCAAAATTTATTGGCTCCTATTTTGTTAGATAAAGATAAACCAGAAAGTTATGAATATATTATTATGTTTTTAAGAGACAAAGATCCAGACTTGATAGCCCTTAACCTTAAAAGGAAAATTATCAAGAGTTTCGGTAGCAACTTATATCTAGCGATTAAATAATTTATATGATGCCTATCGCATATTTAATTTCTTTTTTTATCGGCTACTTATTAATTGGATTAATTTTTGATAGGAATCGCCTTTATAATAACGGTAATGATTACTATATGCATTTTACCCTTTCATTACCGATAGGGATGGGTTTTTCTTCTTTGATATCTTTTTATATTATTTTATTATTTGGTAAAGCAGATAGATTAATATTTTTACTTGCCCACTTATTAATATTATTTATTTTGTTAATTTTAAATAACCGAACGAAAAGATTGTTTTATGATATCGGTGAAATTGTACACAGGCCTATTAATATTAAGTGGCTATTCGTTATTGTTGCTATTTTGCTTTTTGTTTTTTTCCGATTACTGCCCTTTGTTATAAAATATCCTTATGGAATGTTGGATGCAATTAGCTGTTGGAATTTAAGAGCAAGATTTATCCTGGTGAGTGATAACTGGCTGAGGGCTTTTTCTCCAACAATGACTGCCATAGATTATCCACTCCTTTTGCCACTCAACATATTATGGGGTTGGCTTTTGGCTGGACAGGACAGCCCGGTATGTCCTGTATTGGTAGCTATAATCTACACCTTTTCTATAATTTTATTCTTGTTTGGAGCCATAGATAGATATTTTGGGCGCAAAAAGGCTTTATTGATATTATTATTTTTAATTAGTGTGCCAAGTTTTTTAATCGTAGCCATAACACAATATGCTGATATTGTCTTATCCTGTTATAATCTTATTGGCTTAATTTGCTGTTTTATTGGTGCAAAGGAGAACCGAAGAGATTATATGATATTGGCAGAATTATCATTAGGGTTTGGCGCCCTTACTAAAAATGAAGGATTACTATATTTTATAGGTGTAAATTTAATTATGTTATTCTACTTTTTGTTATATCGCAAGTCATTCATAAAAATACTACTTTTGGGTTTGGCCGCCTCCTTATTACCATTAATGACTTTAGGGATATTTAGACAACTGATATATAATCCACATAAAATGTTTTTTACAGAAGGAGTGCCTCTTCCATTATTATTTGAAAAGGTATTGGGGTTCTTATTGTTTATTCCTGGTAATATTTTTAAAATAAATCTCTGGTCTTTATTTTGGTATGTTTTCTTAGCCGTTTCTGTCATTTTTTATAAAAAGATTTTCAAAGGTTTAAGAGCGATCATCAGTTTTACAATAATGTTTATATTTATAGGCTATTTTATAATTTTTATTTTAAAAGTCGAACCTCCTTTAGAGAATTTAAGTTTTTCTTATCAAAGATTTATAATGCATTTTTTACCTTTATTATGCTTTTTAATCGCTGATATCATTTTCGAGAAAAATAGCAATAATATTTATGAGTATGAGCTTGAATAAGGAAACCCTAGAATCCTAGACGCTTTAGCTAAGCCAATATAATTTAAGAAGTTAGGAAACAAATCTTGGGAAAAAAGAAAAAGTAATTGTTTAAAAAGCCTATTGTTCTAAATGGCCTGCGTAAAAAATTTCCTGGCGGTTTAAATAATTAATAATTTTGTAATTTTATACATAAAGAAGCGCCGTAAAATTCGGCGCTTTTATTATCAATAGACTAAAAATTGTGTTATAATTTATATCAATAAAAAAATAGAATTTGCAAGGTAAGGAGTCGGAATGCTTATTGCAATTATAGGTTTGGCTGTTGCGAGCCTTATTCTGATTATCTATGCCTTATTACCCACAGGAGAACCAGGGGCGAAGAAAAAAGGTAGGGCTAGCCGGGCCTTGTCTCCAGAATTGGATTCGCAGAGGCAGAGGATATCGACCCTGCAGGAGGAGGCTGAGTCATTAAAAAAGGAACTTGAGGCTTTTAAATTAAAGCATACAGAAGCACAGAGAGAATTCGAAACAGTTAAAAAGGGAAATGCCGAGTTAAAGGAAAGTTTAAATAAGAGAGAAGAGTGGGTTAAGAAAAACGAGGCATTCTTATACAGGGAAAAGCAGAAGAGTTTTGAATTCAGCGAGAAGATAAAAACCAAGGAAAAGGAATTGTTAGAGACTTTTTCCAAAAACGTGGATTTGAATAAAAGTTTAAAAGAATTACAGGACAAAATTAAATTCTCCGAAGAAGAAAATAAAAAGAAGTCTATAGAGATGCAGAAGTTAAAGGCAGCAATCGAAGGGCTTGGCGAGGAGGTGCAAAGACATAAAGGCACGGTTTCAGAATTAAAAACGAAACAAGCAGAGAGCGGATGGGTTTCGAAAAACGATTTTGATAAGTTAAACGACGAATATACGGAACTCGAAAAAGAATTGGAGCTTCTGGAAAAGCAACTGCAGGCTGCCAACGAGGAAAGAATACAACTAAAGATGAAGTTAGCCAATAAAGACTGGCTGGATAAAGAGACGGCCAAAAAACAAGAGCCACCCGTTGTAGTCGAGGAAGAGAAGATAGACAAAGAACAATCTGTGGGCGGTGAAACAGCAGCCCAGACTAAAGAACAGCCAATTGCAGAAAAGGAAGTTGAGGCCGAGCCCAAAGAAGAAAAAAGGATAGAACAGCCAGAGCAAAAGATAAGTATTGACCCCAGCGTATTAGCCCAGGCCGACCTGACAAAAATAAGGAATATCGGAATTATTGCCCATATTGATGCAGGGAAAACTACTTTGACCGAAAGGATTTTATTTTATACCGGGAAAACCTACAAAATCGGCGAGGTCCATGACGGTAAGGCCCAGATGGATTGGATGAAACAAGAGCAGGAAAGGGGCATAACTATAACCGCAGCAGCCACAACCTGTTTCTGGAAAGACCACAGGGTAAGCATTATTGATACGCCGGGTCATGTTGATTTTACCGTTGAGGTTGAGAGGAGTCTGCGAATTCTTGATGGTGTAGTGGTTGTCTTTTGTGGCGTAGGAGGCGTTGAATCCCAATCTGAAACCGTCTGGCGCCAGTCAGATAAATATAATGTACCCAAAATCGCCTTTATCAATAAAATGGACCGCGTCGGTGCAGATTATTTTTCGGTCTTAGAGAGTATTAAAAAAAACCTGGGCGGCAATGTTATCCCTATAACCATCCCGATGGGGGCCGAAGACAGTTTCAAGGGGATTATTGATTTATTGGAGATGAAGGCCTATACCTATGATGAAGAATCTCAAGGAAAAGAATTTAAGGTAGAAGATATCCCCCAAGAATTCCAAGAGACTGCCAAGAAATACCGTCACCTGCTGGTGGAGAAAACCGCTGCCTTTGACGAAGAACTGATGAAGAATTATTTAGAGTCAGAGCAATCTATAAAACAGGAAGAATTAATCCGCGTTATCCGCAAGAATACTATCGTCAACAAGATGGTGCCGCTACTTTGCGGTTCAGCCTTTAAAAACAAAGGCGTGCAAAAACTGCTTGATGCCATAGTTGGTTTTCTGCCCAGCCCTCTGGATTTACCTGCAGTTAATGGGATTGATCCACAAGATTCTTCAAGAGTAATTCAAAAAAATTCTGATTATAAAGAGCCATTTTGTGCCTTGGCCTTCAAGATACAGTCTGACCCGCACATCGGAAAACTCGTTTATATTAGGATTTATTCCGGGGTTCTTGAGGCGGGTTCTTATATCCTTAATGCCACAAAGGATGTAAAAGAAAGAATCAGCAGGATTTTACAGATGCACGCCAATCAAAGGACGGCCCTGGAGTATGCACTCGCCGGAGATATCGTGGCTGTAGTGGGCTTAGAGCATACGATTACAGGGGATACGCTTTGTGATCTGGCTAATCCTGTAATTCTTGAGAAAATGGAATTTGCCGCGCCTGTGGTTTCTCTGAGCATCCAGCCCAAGACCCGCATAGACCAGGATAGATTAGGCAATGGCCTGGCCAGGCTTTCAGAAGAGGACCCCACATTCATTGTGCAGTCTGACCCTGACACCAAAGAGACACTGCTTACGGGAATGGGTGAGTTGCATCTTGAGATTATCGTAGACAGGCTCAAGAATGAATTTAATGTAGATGCAATTGTGGGCCAGCCCAAGGTAGCCTACAGGGAGACGATAACCGAGAAGGCAGAAGGAGAAGGTAAATACATCAGGCAGTCAGGCGGAAGAGGCCAATACGGCCATGTGGTTTTGGATGTCTCACCTAATGAGACGGGCAAAGGTTTTGAATTCATAGACAGTATCAGAAGCGGGGCAATCCCAAAGTCATTTATCCCTGCAGTTGAGAAAGGCGTTATTGAGGTGATGCAAAAGGGAGTATATGCAGGTTATCCTATTGTAGATGTAAAAGTGAATTTATTTGACGGCTCATTTCACGAAGTAGATTCTTCTGAGATAGCTTTTAGATTTGCTGCCATTATTGGCTTTAAAGAGGCATTTATGAAAGCCGCTCCCAAATTACTTGAGCCGATTATGTCCTTTGAGGTCACAACGCCTGAGGAATACCTAAATAGTATTGTCGGTAATATCGGCTCAAGAAGAGGAAAAATCCTAAACATAGAGACAAAAGGCAACCAGAAGATTATCTATGCCGAGGCCCCACTTTCCGAGATGTTTGGCTATGCCTCCGCATTCCGCTCTCTAAGCAGCGGCAGGGCAACCTGCTCCATGCATTTTAACAAATACGAACAAGTGCCTTCCGAGATTGCTGAAAAAGTTATCGCTGAAAAAAAGCAGAAGAAGGAGTAATTAATTATTATCATATGTAAGGATACTACTAACTTAAAACAAAAACATTTCTTTAAATCCGAAATCCGAATTTCGAATATCGAAACAATTCTCAAATAACCAAAATCCCAATGACCAAAACTAAGTTTTAAAAAATTGGAACATTAGAAAATTATAATTTGTTTCGACCCTTCGGCAAGCTCAGGGTCGTCCCGAGCGAAGTCGAGGGACGAATTTCGAATTTCGTGCTTCGGATTTCAACGCCTTAAGTTAACAAAAATCATTTAAGAAAGGGGATAATTATGCATTGGCAGATTTTTCTAGCTACGTTTAGTGCGGTATTTTTTGCGGAACTTGCAGATAAGACCCAGCTGGTAGGAATTGGTATGTCGGCAAAATCAGGTAAGCCTCTTGCTGTGATTCTAGGTTCTGTCTCGGCTTACATAATTGTGACGGTGATCTCGGTTTTGATTGGGGCAATCCTAGGAAGGTATATAAAACCAGAACTTATCCGTTATCTCGGCGCATCCATGTTCATAATTGTAGGGATATTAATGTTAGCAGGCAGGATTTAGTTTTAGAGACAAATGATTGTTTTGCGTTTATTAATGATTATTGGCCTTTATTCAGGATGGAGATTATTGTGAATGTTAGGGTGAGGGCAATCATAATTACTACTGTTGTCCAGGCTACGACGTTAAAAAATTTAGAATTTCTATAATCGCCCATCAGGTGTTTATCGTTTATGAGTAAGAGCATAAATATCAATACAAAAGGCAGGAATACGGAATTGGAGGCCTGTGAAAGAAGCATTACTTTGATTAAATTCACCCGGGGAAGCATAATTATACCCGCACCAATGGCGATTAAGGCAGTGAATAAAAAATAAAATTGCGGTGCTTCTTTAGGCCGTCTATCCACACCAGTTTCCCACCCCAGCCCTTCACACACAGAATAGGCAGTAGCCAACGGTAGAATCATTGCCGAAAATAGTGAGGCATTTAAAAGCCCGAATGCAAAAAGGCTGGAGCAATATTTTCCCGCCAATGGCTTTAAGGCGAGTGCGGCGTCTTTGGCAGTCTCAATCCTTATCCCGTTCTTAAAAAGTGTGGCCGCACAGGAGATAATAATAAATATTGCCACAGTATTGACTACAATTCCTCCGATGATCACGTCCCACCTTTCATATTTATAATCTTTAATATTGATACCCTTTTCTACTACTGCAGATTGCTGATAAAACTGCATCCAGGGTGCAATAGTGGTACCAATTACTCCCATCACAATCAAAATAAAGGCAGGATTGAATTGAAACGTTGGGTGTACCACTTCTTTAACCACTATATTCCAGGTAGGATGCGCCAAGAAGCCGGTGATCACATACGATACATAGAAAAAGCAGGCCACTAAAAAAACCTTTTCTACGGATTTATAAGTGCCTTTTACCACAATCCACCAGACTAAAATCCCTGCCAGGGGAAGTGATATGTATTTAGATATTCCGAATATCTCGCAACTTGCGGCAATGCCTGAAAACTCGCTTATGGTATTAAGCAAGTTCGAGAAAATAAATACTAACATGGCATAGAAGGTTACTCTTACCCCGAATTTTTCCCTGATCAGGTCAGCCAGGCCCTTTCCCGTAACCACGCCCATCCTTGAACACATCTCTTGGATGACAATCAAAGCCAGGGCCATTGGTATAAATATCCATAATGTACTATAACCGAAATGGGCTCCTGCTACAGAATATGTGGTTATACCTCCGGCATCATTATCAACATTAGCAGTAATGATACCAGGGCCCATGATGGCCAGGAATATCATGAGTTTTTTGAAAAAACTCAGTTTTCTTATCTCATCTTGTCCGTTCATATTGGTCTTTAGGGCGCCTTGGCTTTACGCGGTTTCTTTCGCCAGGCAATAGAAATAACCCTGCTTAACACATCATCCATGGCAATTATCCCATGCAGAATTTTATTTTCATCTACCACAGGTATTGCAGAAACCTTATATTTATCCATAATATAGGCAACCTCTTTTACGCTATGGTGCAAGTATACATGTAAAGTCTTTTGAAAGGCTGTTCTTATAACTGCATCTTTAAGGTCGGCAAACAAAAGTCTTCTTACTGTTGTTACCCCTTTTAGATGGTTTTTATCATCAACTATATAGACATAGGGTACCGTTTCAAATTCTCGCGTTTGGGTTTTTATATATTCTATAGCCTTTTCAACTAACATGTTTTCATTCAGAGAAACAAACTCGGTGGTCATTAATCCGCCTGCGGAATCACTAGAGTAGCCCAGGAGGGTAGATAATTTCTTTGCGCGGTTGGATTCCATAAGCGTAAGCAGGTTTTCTGTGGTATTCTTGGGAAGATTTTCTAAGAGGTCTGTTGCTTCATCCGATGACATATTGTCCAATACTTGCGCCGCCTCTTTCTTATCCAACTCTTTCAACATCGCCTTCTGATCATCGAATTCCAAATTTTCAAAAATCTTTGCCTTGGTTTTTATATCCAGCATCTTAAAAAGCGCCATTCTTTGATTTAAATTAAGGTCTAAGATAATTTCACCCAGGTCAGCCGCGGGGATAGAGGATAACTGTTTTTGCGAAAGAGAAAGTTTCATGGTCATACTGGCAGGGTTTAATGCAATCGGCTGAATATATTTCCAGGAGACTAGATCCTGTTTTTGCAGGTATAGAGAATTCTTGTTAAAAAGTTTGACTATAGAATCAACTATTTTTTCAAAGCCAAGTCTGCGAATGAGTCCGCGTAGCCCAATGTCAACATGGGCAACCATAAGTTCGTGGTCTACGCGCAAAAGATGAATGTCATTTACTCTTCTTACCTTATGATTATAGGTATCTACGACCTGTTGGTCTAAAATATCCCTTTTTAAGAGGAATTCATAATCTTTTAGAGTGACGGAAAACTTTATATCCTCTAATTTTATATTTAATATTATATCATCTTCTATAGTGGATATATTTGAGAAAGGAAAACTTGCATATAGTTTTTTAACGGATTCTTTTTTAATGATAAGGTCATCCGCCTTGGGATACATTTCGCCGAATTTGACCGAGATGTCGTATAATTTACCGACTAATCTGCCTTCTGCGTCCAGAATTTCTTTATGCAGAATTTGCGAGAAGTTTATAAACATCTCTGTTGGCTTTGTCGCCTGGTTTTGATTAACCCCATTTACCATAATTTCCACCTTTTATAAGATTAATATATTATAATCCTAGTTAAAAAATAGTCAAATGATTACGATTTAAATTCATTTCAAAATTAAAGCATTGAAAAATAATTATAAAGAGTTAAAATAAAGAATAAAATGAAAAGACGTATAGCCATTCAGGGTAGCCTCATTTTTTTTACTTCAATTGCTAGTATCCTTCTATCTAAAATATTATTGGCTCATTGGAAAATTGAGCCAATAGATGAGATTTTAGATGTAATTGGGATAATCTTTATTTTATTTGGTTTTTTACTGCGCATCTCGGCAAGAGGCTACAAAGAAGAAAAATCCCATCAAGGTAAAAACTTGGTTAAAGATGGTCCGTACGGTTTAATAAGGAATCCTATGTATTTTGGGACTCTTTTGATTGGTACTGGAATTATATTTATCATTTTCCAACTCTGGACTTTGCCTTTATTTCTTTCAGTCTTTTTATCAATCTATATTCCACAGATGAAGAAAGAAGAAGAAATATTATCTGGCCGGTTTGGTCAAGATTATAAAAATTATTGCAAAATAACCCCTAAATATTTTCCCAGGATTTATAATCTATTAAACTTAAGGCATTATTTATCGATAAAATTAAACTGGATAAAGAAAGAACTTTCTTCTTTTATTGCAGTAATTACGGCAATTATGACGATCGAAACATGGCAAGATATCAAATTATATGGTTATAGGCCATTTCTTAAAGAATTATTAGAGTTATCTACGATTATCTTATCTTTTGTGCTTCTAGTAATATTGTTACGCAATAAGAAAGATTAACTTTCCAATAAGATGGTTAAAAAAATCCTGATTATACTTTTTATAGTATTAATTTTAAATTCATATCTACTTGCAGATGAATCTCTTTCCACAATCAAATTCACCCGTAATGACCGGGTTTTAATTCTTGCGCCACATCCTGATGATGAGACTATTGGCACAGGGGGTGTAATACAAAGAGCCCTGGAGGCTGGGGCGTCTGTTAAAGTAGTCTGTTATACAAATGGAGATAATAATGAATTAGCCTTTATTGTCTACGAGAAACGGCTCGTCTTTAAGAAGAAGGCTTTCTTGAATTTAGGCCAGATCAGGGCAAAAGAGACTATTAACGCCATGACCTGCCTGGGGTTAAATAAAAAAGATATTATATTTTTGGGTTATCCTGATTTTGGCACGATGGAGATTCTGACAAAATATTGGGGAAACACCAAACCTTATAGAAGTATGTTTCCCAGGCAGAATAAAGTGCCTTATCCCGAAGCCCTTTCATTTGGCGCGCCCTACCTGGGAGAGAGCATCTTAAAGGACTTAAAAACCATAATTCTTGATTTTAGACCCACCAAAATCTTTGTTTCTCATCCCGCAGATACAAACAAAGACCATCGTTCTTTATATTTATTTTTGAAGGTTGCCCTCTGGGATTTAGAAGGCAGAATCAGAATTCCTTTAGTTTTCCCTTATATTATCCATGTCATTGGCTGGCCAAAGCCTAGAGGCTATCTGCCTGATTTGGAACTGACTCCTCCCAGCAAATTAAAGGGAGTTTCCTGGCAAAAGTTTCCCTTAACAGGGCAGGAGACAAAGAAAAAATACGACGCCATATTAAATTACAAAAGTCAGATTGTAATTGACAAACCGTATCTATTTACCTTCGCCCGTCGAAATGAACTTTTCGGAGATTATCCCGTAATCAAATTAAAAAAAGAAGACCGGAAAGAATTAAATTGGCAGGATCTAAATTTGGATGAGGATATCGCAGAAGATTCCACAGTTGAAGAGCAAAAAAAGCCCATACCTATTTCCGCTTTATCTTATGCATTTCACGATAATAATTTATTTATTAGATTAGTATTGAAGAGAAGCATAGACAAAGATTTTGGCATACCCATTTTTTTACTGGGCTACAGTAAGAAGACAGATTTTGCTCTGATGCCCAAAATCCGTCTTTCTATAGATTTTTTTGGCTTGCATGTTAGGGAAAAGAAGCAGCCGGTATTTATTAAGGATGTACAATTAAGTTCTAAAGGCAAAACCCTGATTATAAAGGTTCCTTTGTCTGTCCTGGGCAACCCTGAGCGTATCTTAAGTTATGCCAGGACGCGAATTGGCGCTTTGGCATACGACAGAAGTTCCTGGCGCATCATAGAATTAGAATAGGCTGTCACAAAAATCGTTCCAGCCTAATGATTACAGCGATTTTTAATAAGATTACAGAGATTAGTACATCGAGATTTAATCGCCATAATCTATTTTCTTAATCACTGTAATCAATGGCGACACTTTTGTGGCGCCCTATGAATTAGAATAATTAGTGGAAGAAATCAGCATTAGAAAATATAAAAAAGATGACCGCCCGTATCTGCGAGATATTGCCTGGCAAACAGCTTTTATGGGAAAGCCCGCCGATATATTCTTCCAGGACCAAGAGATCTTAACTGATTTTTTGACCCTCTATTTTACGGATTATGAACCAGAGTCTTGTTTTGTTGCAAAAGCCGGCAATGAGGTTGTCGGCTATCTGATAGGTTCAAAGGATACAGTTACCCTGAGAAAGGTTTTTAAGGAAAGAATTGCAGCAGGGTTATTCATCAAGGCACTAACTAAAGGTACGCTGCTTAAAAAGAAAAATGCTATTTTTTTATTCCGTTGTTTATTAAATTTCTTAAAGGATGAATTCAAAGAACCGGATTTCTCCGGAGAATATCCTGCGACATTACATATAAATATAAAAGAAGGTTTTAGGAATTTAGGGGCTGGCTCAAAGTTAATCTCTGCTTACCTAAATTATCTTAAGGCAGAAAAAGTTCCCGGCGTATACCTGGCGACGATGTCTGAGGCGGCGACTAAATTTTTTGAAGGTGAAGGTTTTGATTTATTGCATAAATCTTTGAGGTCTTATTTTAGGTATGTCTTGCATAAAGATATCACAGTCTATATTTATGGCAAGAGACTCTAAAGACATAGAAAACTCGCGCATATTAAAATGAAAAATTTACAGGATAAAGAAATTGCTGTAGTGGGGGTATCGGAGAGAGAGGAAAAATTCGGATTTCGAATTTTTAGAGACCTGATTAAAAGCGGCTATAATGTCCAGGGAATAAATCCTAGAAACGGGCAGGTTCTAGGCAAGAAAATTTATAAGAGCTTAAAGGAACTCGAGAAAATTCCGGATTTAGTAATTACAGTTGTTCCGTCGCAGGTGACAGAACGGATAGTTGAGGAATGTTATGAATTAGGCATAAAAGAGATTTGGATGCAGCCGGGTTCCGAATCCAAGAATGCCATTGAAAAAGCAAGGGCATATGGTATTATAGTTACATCTAATGCCTGTTTTATGGTGCATAGCGGCATCTGGTAGGGTGAAATTATGTTAGAGATTTCCATTAGAAGGTTTGAGTCGCTGGCTATCTTAGATTTATCGGGTAGTATTGATATTGATTCCGCCAATCTCATAGAAAAAATCGGCTGGTGCTTGGATAACGGCTATAAAGAAATACTTTGCAATTTTGAAAATATAAATTTGGTGGATTATGCAGGTTTATCAGTGTTAACCATAGCTTACAAAGATATAATTAACCGTAAGGGCAGGATAAAGTTCTGTTTGATACCGGAACATATCAAAAGAAATCTGTGTTTAGTTTATTTAGACAGGATTTTTGAGATTTATGAAGATGAGGATTCGGCGCTGCGAAGTTTTGAAGAGGATAGAAACATTTCAGATATTCAGAGAAAGCAACTCAGACGCAGATTCAGACGCCTGGATTTAGACATTGACATAGAATTTAAATCAAAATCAAGGGCTGAAGAATTTAGCAAGGGTAAGGTTCTAAATATTAGCGCGGTTGGTCTTTTGGTTTTTGCAGACAAGACCTATCCTTTAGGTGAAATTTTAAATGCCAGACTTTTACTCTCGCCCAAACCCGAACTATTAGAGTTTGATGCGCAGGTGGTCTGGCTGGTTCAAAAAGAGATTCAGCCGCAGATTTATCCGGCTATGGGTTTAGAATTTCATAACATCGAGAGTTTAATGCAGAAAAAGATTGCAGAATTTGTAGATAGAAACTTACCTTTGTGTAGCACAACTGAATAAAATTAGGGCGTCACAAAAGTTCCGCCCTTAGGCTGGAACGCTTTTTGTGACAGCCTAAATAAAATCATAAGGAGGATTAGCTAAAATGGAAACAATAACTCAGAGTGTGCGCGTAGTTTATGTGATTCTCAGTATTTTAGGCGCAATTGTGGTTATCTGGGGAGCATTAGAGGCATTTATTAGTTTCCTATTTTTGAAGGCTACTACTGTCAAGAAAAATCCTATATCGGAGAATGAAGTAATCCGCCAGCGCCTGGGAGCTCATCTATTGTTAGGCCTTGAAATTTTTATCGCCGGAGATATTATCAGTTCTGTGGTTAGTCCTACTTGGCAAGGGGTAGGGATATTGGCGGCAATTGTGGCGATTAGAACGGTCTTAAGTTATTTCCTCAGGATGGAAGTAAGGCACAGTCAATAATTTAAGATTTGACAGTTAGATTATTCCGTGTTATCATTTTTTGAAATTAAAACAATCGGGATTCATTACAGCCCTTCAGGAAATTAACCTGAGGGCTGTTGATTACAGTGATTTTAGAAAGATTACAGCGATTTCTCGTTAATTGTTAATCGCTGAAATCTATTTTTCCCGCTTTGCGGGATCCCGCTGGATATTTTCTATTGTACGGGATAATCTCTGTAATCAAGGGCGAAACGAATTTTGTGAAGCCCTAAATTCATTAGATAAGGAGGGTTAAGATGTGTTATGTTTTTCCGGTAAGTGGGGCGCTGATTACGTCCTTTATCTGGCGAAGAAATAAACAACAGAAAGTATGGTGGCTTAACCTGATGTTTTACGGCGGAGCACTCTTTGGATTCATAGACCATCTTTGGAACGGGGAATTATTTGCCTCGCAGAATTTAGCCAAAGACCTGCTTTTAGGGGTGGTGATTTCCTTAAGTATCATTGCAGCTTGGCTGGTGATTCTCGCCTTAAGCAGAATAAACCCCGCGTTATTCCGTTATGCAGAGGTAAAGGCCGGTAAAATCTAATTCTGGGGTTTTTTAAAATTTGGGCTGGTTCTCGGGAATTTTTAAAGACAGAGAACCAGCCCTTTTAATCTCTATTTCCAAGACAGAGCCCTTCCCAAGAAACCAGAAACCTAGAATAATCCAATTATTAAAATAAGATATTTATTTAATTAAATGTTAAAATATGATAATATGATTATATAATTATGCTGTTGCCCGCCTCATCCCTATATAAATAAATGTATATATTATTAGTAGCTCTGATGTTGTTAATGGCAATTGCCGTAGGTTGGTCCATCGGCGCCAATGATGCCGCCAATTCCTTAGGCACAGCAGTAGGCTCGCGCGTATTAACCTTAAAGCAGGCCATTATCCTTATAGCTATTTTTGGTTTTCTGGGTGCATTTTTGCAGGGCTCTTACGTTACTAAGACCATTGGCAAAGGTATTGTGCCTATGGACCAGTTAGATAAAGATTTGCGTATTTACTTAGCGCTCGTGGCTGCCTTTGCTGCCTGTGCGTGGGTAGTTTTGGCTACCTATTGGAAGATACCTATCTCCACGAGTCATTCTATTGTCGGTGCGGTAGCAGGTGCGGGCCTGGCAATAGGCGCCCCTGTGAGATGGAAGGTACTTTTAGATATATTTATCTGTTGGATTTTTACTCCTGTTGGCGCAGCAATTTTGGGTTATATATTCTATCGGATTTTTAAAAATATATTTTATCGTATTATTCCCCGCCGATTCATAAGAATAATTATGGCAACTCTTATAATTCTAAGCGGATGTTATGTGGCTTATTCCTGGGGGGCAAATGATGTGGCTAACGCCACCGGAGTTATTGTGGGTGCAGGGATACTTACGCCCAAAACCAGCATAGTGTTAGGAGGTTTGGCTATAGTATTAGGTATTATGACCTGGGGTTATAAGGTCATAGAGACAATCGGTTCAGAGATTGCACATCTTTTGCCGATTATGGCATTTTCTGTGCAGTTGGCCAGCGCTATTAATGTGCATATTTACACTGTCTTTGGGATACCTGTTTCCACGAGTCATTCTATTGTGGGGGCAATTTTCGGAGTTGGGTTAGTCAAGGGTATACGAGTATTGAATTTACGTATTATGAGAGAGATAATTATATGCTGGATAGCTACGCCTTTTATTTCCGGGATAATTAGTTTCGTAGTTTTAAAAGGGATTATGATATTTGTAAGAGGATAAAGTCCCTCGTGACTTGAAGTAATCCTAGGTCACTCGGGACGATTTGTATAATGGAAAAAATTTAACAAATCGGAGGGTCAAAATGAGAGAGATGAGGAATATCTTGGGTTGGTTGGGAATGGCAGAGGAGCAGTCTATATTGCAAGATGCTAAAAAGCACGTAGAAGAGACTTATAAAACCGTTTCATATTTTGCGGAGGCGGTTCGAGCATTTATCAAGGGAGATTTATCCGGTAAGATCACAGCAATTGAAAACGTCAGAGAGGGCGAACATCAGGCAGATTTGCTGAGGTCTAAGATGGTCAGCGAGCTTTCAGAGAGCCTGCTTCTACCGCCAGACAGGGAGGACCTGATGCATTTTGTTAAAACCTTGGATAGAATTGCGGACTGGACAAATGGCGCAGCCAGGATCCTGGGATTTATTGAACAAAGACTTCCTGAGAACATATTACAGGAAATAGCATCTGCTACTGAATTAATCTTCAATTCTATTTCTAAACTGAAAGAGGGGATTGCTGCACTGACTAAAAACGACCTTAAAAAGGCACTTGCCAACTGCGAGGATGTAGACCGCATTGAACACGATGCGGATGACCAGAAAAAGGTCTTAATCGAATCCATCATCCACGCCAAGCTAGAGCCTACAAGTCTCTTATTATGCTACCAATTGGCAGAATATCTGGAAGGGGTTACGGACAAGATAGAAGACGCAGCAGATTTAATTAAGGTCATCGCCATAAAGTCAAAATAAAATGAGAGAAAAAATCTTGATTGTGGAAGATGAAAAAGATATAGTCAAGATGTTGGATTACAACTTGAAAAAAGAGGGCTACCGAACCATATCTTGCTATAATGGAGAGGATGCCTTGGCTTTGACAGATAGAGAACACCCCGACTTAATTATTCTAGACCTGATGTTGCCGGGAATGGATGGCCTTGAGGTCTGCAAGACCTTAAAAAAAGAAGATAGGACTGCCAGGATACCCATAATTATGCTTACGGCTAAGACTCAAGAGGCAGACAAAATCGTGGGGCTGGAACTCGGTGCGGATGACTATATTACCAAGCCTTTCAGCCCGCGAGAATTGGTTGCCAGAATAAAGGCGGTTTTGCGTCGCACAAAGGAAAAAGAAGAGTTAGCCGAGGTAGTAAAAATAGGAGACGTAAAAATTGATTTTTCCAAGATCCTGGTTTATGTAAAAAACAAAACCATAGAACTTACGGCAAAGGAATTCGAATTATTGAAGACCTTAATAAAGGCCAAAGGCAGGGTTCTTTCGCGAGATTATCTCCTAGATACCATCTGGGGCTTTGACCATGCCATTGAGATACAGACCCGCACTGTGGATGTGCATATCAGGACACTGCGCAAGAAGCTAAAAAGCGAAGCCAAACGCATTATTACGGTGAAGAGTTACGGATATAGGTTTGTGATTGATGAAGATTAGATTTAGCAGTTTTAGATTCAAATTAACCGCATCATATGTTTTTATCGTCTTGATTTCTTTTGGTTTTATCGCCTACTTTCTAGACAAAAATTTAGAAGAAAATTCCCTCCAAGATATAAAATTCTCTCTTGTTAACCAGGCCTATTTAATTGAAAACCAACTGGCAGTTGAAAATTTAAAAAAAGAAGACCTAATTTTTTTTGATACCCTGGTTAAGACCTTAAGCCCAAAGATAAAGAGCCGCCTGACCATTATCAATAATCAGGGTAAAGTCTTGGCTGACTCTGAAGAATTTTTGCAGGAAGTCTTGGATATGGAAAATCATGCCAGCCGACCAGAGGTAAAGGCTGCTTTAGAAGGTAGAATCGGAGAAGAAATCCGTTATTCTTCCACTCTTAAGATAGATATGCTGTACGTTGCCTTACCTATCAAACAAAAAGACCAGATCCTGGGCGTAATAAGATTGGCCCTGCCCTTGGAGGATGTGCGACAGACTTTACTTACGATTAGAAAGTCAGTCTCTTTAAGTCTTTTTTTTGCAATAGGACTGGCATTTGTTCTAGGTTCTTTATTATCCAGGACAATCACAAGGCCCATAAACAGGATTATCCATATCTCCCGCAGATTTTCACAGGGAGATTTTAGCCGTAGGATCTTTGAGGATAGCCAGGATGAGATTGGACAATTAGCCGCTACCTTAAATAAGATGGCCCAAGGCCTAGAGGATAAGATTAAAGAGGTGGAAATACAAAATCAGCAGCTTAAAGCCATCTTTCAAAGTATGGTTGAAGGCATAATTGTCGTGGATAAAATTGGTCGCCTGGTTTCCATAAATCCTACCATCGAAAATATTTTTAATGTCAAAAAGAAAGATACAGAAGGAAGGTTCTTTTTAGAAGCGATTCGCAACAACGAGATTGCTGAAATCATCAGCAGTGTTTTAAAAGATGGTAATTTCATCTCTAAGGAAATTTCTTTGGTCTGGCCGGTACAGCGGATTTTTGAGATTAATGCCTCACCGATTTTTGCTAAAGATGTAATAGGAGGTTGTTTAGTGGTTATTCATGATATTAGCCAGATGAGAAAACTGGAGACAGTCAGACGCGATTTTGTGGCCAATGTTTCTCATGAGCTAAAGACACCACTTACTTCGATAAAGGGTTTTGTAGAAACTCTGCTGGAAGGTGCCTTAGAAGATAAGGAGAATAGCCGCCATTTCTTAAAGATTATCCAGGAGCATGCAGGGCGCCTGGATAATTTATTAAATGATTTATTAGATTTATCGCATCTGGAATCCAAAGAGATTACCTTAGAGAAAAAAGAAGTCAACCTTAAAGATTTGGTTGATGATGTTTTAGCGAGTTTCAAAGTGCAGTTGAAGAAAAAGGCAATCGCAGCCAGAAATGAATTAACGCAACTACCAGTTAAGGTGGATAAAGAGAAAATTGGACAGGTCTTGACCAATCTTATTGATAATGCGATAAAGTTTAACTCTGAGAAAGGCTCGATTAAGATTTATAACCAGGACTCAGGCGATTTGGTCAAGGTAGTTATCGAAGATTCAGGTATTGGTATCCCCGCAAAAGATATCCCGCGTATTTTTGAGCGTTTTTATCGAGTGGATAAAGCGCGCTCCCGCGAACTCGGAGGAACAGGCCTCGGCCTTTCTATTGTTAGGCATATTGTGGAATTACACAATGGTTCAGTCGGCGTAGAAAGCACCGAAGGCTTAGGCTCAAAGATCTGGTTTACCCTTCCCCAATAACTTTACAAAGGCCTCTTTAACCTCCAAAAAGACTTAACCTACATTTTACCTTCCCTTGAAGCAGATTTAAAATTCATCCTTTATACTTCTCTATGAAAGTTAAGGCAAAAAATCAGAAAGGAGAGAAGATGAAAAAGAGTGCAATTTTGGTTATGGGATTGTTCTTCTTGATAACTGGACCAATCTATGCTTATGATGACGGTGATTTTCAGGTCTGGAATACAGACGTCGAGGAATTTAAAATCAACAAAGATTCGAAGATAGCGTTTGAGGAAGAATTCCGTTGGGCAGATAATGCTAATGAGTTTTATTATCATCACTACGATGTTGGATTTTTTTACAACCTGAAGAAATATTTAAATATCGGGGGTGGGTATCGCCATGTCTACGAATTAAAAAAAGGAAAATTCAAACTGGAGAATGAACCTTATGTAACTACAACCTTGCTTTGGGATTTATTAAAATTTAAATTTGAAGACCGCAACCGCATGGAATACCGGCATTTTGATTATCAAACTGATTCTTGGAGGTATCGCAACAAGTTTACTGTTAAGCTACCTTGGGAATTTACGAAGTTAGAGATTCAGCCATACCTTGCAGACGAAATTTTTATTGGTTTTGGCACAATAAGCGAATTCAATCAAAATAGATTTTCTTCTGGTCTGGGTATGAATCTAACTAAGAATATAAAGGCAGAGATTTATTATATGCTGGTGAGCACAAAAAGTTCTGGAACATGGGTTGATTCAAATGTATTGGGCACAAAGATAAAATTCGCATTCTAAGATTTAACATAGATTTTACATTGGCTTAACCTGAGTATAATATAAAGATAATATTATAATAGTGGAGGAAAAAATGTTTAAAAAATTCTGGTGCATTTTAATAACGGTTATGTTTCTAAATCCTGCGTTTGCTGCTTCGGGGAAAAATTCCATTCAGGTCAAAGGCTCAGATACCATGGTAAATCTGGGACAGGCCTGGGCTGAGAAATATATGGAAAGAAATTCAGCAGAATTCGTAGCAGTTACCGGAGGAGGTTCAGGAACGGGGTTTTCCAGTCTCATCAGTGGTACTTGCGACATTGCCATGGCCTCCAGGAGTATAAAAGAAAAGGAGATAGCCTTAGCAAAACAAAGAGGTATTAGTCCTTTTGAAACAAAAGTAGCTATGGATGGTTTAGCAGTAGTTGTGAATCCTGAGAATCCGGTGAGCAAATTAACTATTGACCAGCTTGCGGGAATTTTTACCGGCAAGATTACTAACTGGAAAGAAATCAATGGAGAAGATAAAAAGATTGTTATCCTTTCACGCGAGGTTAATTCCGGCACGCATGTTTATTTTAAAGAGCATGTCCTAAGAAAAGGTGACCTCAATTCCAAGGAAGAATTTGCACCCACTGCGTTGTTGCTATCTTCTTCGCAGGCAATTGCAGATGAGGTGGCGGGAAATCCTGCGGCTATTGGTTATTATGGCATGGGTTATATTTGTGCCAAACAAAAGGCAATTCTGATTGCTAAAGACCAAAAGTCAGAATATGTCGCACCCACAATAGAAAATGTTATCAACGGTAAATATCCAATATCACGGCCTTTATTTATTTATACTAATGGCCAGCCGCAGGGCTTAGTAAAAAAATTTGTGGATTTTGTACTTTCCAAAGAAGGTCAAGACATAGTTTTAAAGACAGATTTTGTGCCTATTAAACACGAATAAACACAAATTTCACACGAATCGGCACGAATTAAATTCGTGTCCATTTGTGTGAGCGAAAGCGAATTCGTGATAATTTGTGCATATGAGAAAGTTTAAGGAATTCATTATTGAGAAACTAATCCTGATTTGTGGGTTAGCTTCTATTTTTTTTGTTATCCTAATCTTTTTATTTTTACTTAAAGAGGGCCTGAGCGTATTTAAAACGGTAAACCCATTTAAATTCCTTTTTGGTAAGAGTTGGTATCCCATCTCAGAGCCAGCGCAGTTAGGAATCCTGCCTTTAATCTTAGGTTCGCTTTTGGTTACTGTGGGCGCTGCGATAATTTCCATTCCTATTGGGGTATCTTGCGCAATTTATATTGCAGAAGTGGCACCCTTAAAAATAAAAGAAATACTTAAGGCAGGCATTGAATTATTAGCTGCCATACCCAGCGTGGTATTGGGTTTTATCGGGATGGTGACTTTGGTTCCGTGGGTAAAAATTATTTTTAAATTACCAACGGGTTTAACTGCATTATCCGGTTCAATTATGCTTGCCTTTATGGCTATGCCGACGATTGTTTCCATTGCCGAGGATGCACTTTATTCTGTGCCCAAAACCTATAAAGAAGGCGCATTTGCCTTGGGTGCCACGCATTGGCAGACGATTTGGCGGGTAATGTTACCAGCAGCTTCTTCTGGAATTTTAGCTGCTGTAATGTTGGGAATCGGTAGGGTTATTGGAGAGACTATGGCAGTAATGATGATTACTGGTAATGCAGCAGTGATTCCACATAGCATCTTACAGCCAGTGCGTACCTTAACTGCAACCATTGCCGCAGAAATGGGCGAGGCAGTAGTAGGAAGCGAACATTATTTTGCCTTATTTGCCATTGGCATAGTTTTATTTATCATCAGTTTTGCAATTAATGTAACCGCAGATTTATTTTTACATAAGAAAAAATGAAAAATTCCAAAAGAACACAAAAAATTGCCTTTTTCTTTTTATTCGTAGCCACGCTTTTGATTGTAGTGCCGGTGGGTTTAATCATTGTAATCATCATTCAGAAAGGAATACCGGCAATAAACTGGCAATTTCTTGCTGATATCCCGCGCCAGGGCATGCGTGCCGGCGGAATCTTTCCTGCCATCGTAGGAACAGTCTATTTAGTGTTGGGTGCGATTATCTTTGCTTTGCCCATTGGATTAATGGCGGCGATTTATTTAGGTGAATACGCCAAAGACAATTTTTTGACGCGCATCATTAGGTTAGCGATAGTGAATTTGGCAGGTGTGCCTTCGGTGGTCTATGGACTTTTCGGTCTGGCATTGTTTGTGGTCTTTTTTAAATTCGGCGCTTCTATTCTTTCCGGTGCGCTTACCCTGGGCATTATGATTTTACCGCTTATTATTACTGCCTCACGCGAGGCCTTGGAGAGTGTGCCTTATTCTTTTCGCGAGGTAAGCCGGTCTCTGGGCGCAAGCAAGTGGCAGACTATCAGACACATTGTCTTACCTAATGCTATTCCCGGGATATTAACTGGAACTATTTTAGGCCTGGGCCGCGCTGCTGGTGAGACTGCACCAATTCTATTTACAGTGGCAGCTTTTTATCTGCCACAGCTACCTAAATCTGTTTTCGACCAGGCCATGGCGCTTCCCTATCATCTCTATGTTATCTCAACACAGGTCCCTAATGTAGACGAAAAGATAAGATATGGCACAGCTTTAGTGTTATTGGTCTTGGTTTTATTTATGAATTTAGTGGCGATTATTATCCGTTATAAATTTAGAAAGAGAAAGAAATGGTAAAGTTCAATGTTAGAAATCTCAACATCTGGTTTGGCGCAATACATGCGCTGAAAAATGTGAATCTGGATATTCAGGCTAATGAAATTTTAAGCATTATCGGCCCTGCCAATAGCGGAAAGACGACATTTTTAAGGATGCTCAACCGGTTAAATGAGTTAGAGGTGAATTTCAGGTTTAGCGGAGAAGTAGAACTTGGCGGGAGAGATATAATTTCGCTGGATAGGGAAAACTTGCGCAAAAGGGTGGGCATGGTGTTTGCCTTACCTCTGCCGCTTCCTTTATCTGTTTTTGATAATGTTGCCTATGGTCCGAGGATGCACGGTATAAAGAGCAAGAAAAAATTACAGGAAATCGTAGAAACGGCTTTGAGAGAGGCATATCTGTGGGAAGAGGTAAAAGACAGGCTGACTTCCTCGGCATTTAAATTATCAGGCGGACAACAGCAACGACTTTGCATTGCCAGGACTCTTGCGGTTGAACCGGAGGTCATTTTATTTGATGAGCCCTGTTCAGGGCTTGACCCAATATCAACAGCCAAGATAGAAGAAGCTATGCTTAAATTGAAACAGAATTACATCTTGGTTTTAGTAACTAACAACGTTAAGCAGGCAGCGAGAGTTGGTGATAGGACAGCATTTTTTTTGAGCGGCGAACTTATTGAAGTAGATAAGACCGATAAGATATTTACTACGCCTTCTGACAGGCGTACTGACGATTATATCAGAGGAAAGTTCGGATAAGGTAGTCAATAGTCGATAGTCAATAGTCTATATTTTGGTCTTAGGCTATCGACCATAGACAATAGATTAATTATGTCTAAAATTGTCACTAAAAATTTAAACTTGTGGTATGGTGATTTCCAGGCGCTCATCAATGTAGGCGCTTGCTTTAAAGAAAAGCAGATTACTGCCATTATTGGGCCTTCGGGATGCGGCAAGTCAACTCTGCTACGCGTATTTAACCGGATGAATGATTTAATAGAAGGAGTGCGCACGAATGGAGAAGTCTTGCTTGATAATAAGAATATTTTAGGTGATGACGTGGATTTAGTGCTCTTGCGCAAAAAGGTGGGCATGGTTTTTCAAAGGCCAAATCCGTTTCCGCTTTCAATTTATGAAAATATTATCTTTGGACCAAAAATACATAACTCTATAAACAAATATGCCTTGGATGAAATTGTGCAAGGGAGTTTGGAGTCTGTACTTTTATGGGATGAATTAAAAGATAAACTGAATAAATCTGCCTTGGATTTGTCTTTAGAGCAAAAACAGAGACTTTGTATTGCCAGGCTTATTGCTGTAAAACCGGATATATTATTGATGGATGAACCCTGTTCTGCTTTAGACCCTCAGGCAACACAACGTATCGAAGAATTAATGCGTGAACTTAAAAACAATTATACTATAATAATAGTAACGCATAATATGCAGCAGGCAGCACGGGTTTCTGATGAGACAGGATTTATGCTCTTAGGCGAGTTAGTGGAGTTTGGAAAGACAGAAGATATTTTTACCCATCCCAAGGACAGACGCACAGAGGATTATATTACGGGAAGGTATGGTTAATCCCTCGCCACAGCTCGCAATAACAGGTGGCTCGGGATGAAATTTCATGGAGTAGAAGAAAGGAGAAATTTCAATGGAAAGACATTTAGACGATGAATTAAAAGAATTGCATAAAGAGATTTTAAAGATGGGGTCTTTGGCTGAAGAGGCGATATTTAAGTCCGTCGAGGCACTCAAAAATCGCGACAAGAGCGGCGCTCAGGAAGTAATCAATACAGATAATCGTATAGATGAATTGGAGCTTTCCATTGACGAGCGCTGTATTGATTTGATTGCGCGTTATCAGCCCATGGCTGGGGATTTACGTTTTATTACTACAGGAATGAAGTTAAATGCGGAGCTTGAGCGCATTGCAGATTTAGCCGTGGATATTTCCCAACGGGTTTTAGAACTAGTAGATAAACCTATGCTTAAACCCCTTATAGATATACCTAAATTATCTGTCATCGCCCAGAATATGGTACGCGATGCCATTGATGCCTTTGTAAAACGAGATATTGATCTTGCCAAAAAGGTCGTACTTTATGATTCACAGGCAGATAAGTTGCGCAATTTAGTTCAGGAAGAGCTAGTTAATGACTATATGGCGCGTGATCCTAAGACCGCAAACCGCGCCGTGCCTTTATTATTAATTGCCCGCCATTTAGAGCGCATCTGTGACCACGCCACTAATATTGCCGAAGATGTTATTTATATGGTTGGTGCTAAAGTGGTGAAACACCATCCTGAGAAATTGGATAACGGCAATAGTCACTAAAAATAAGAAATAATTGCTTTTTGTCTGTAATGGAGCCCCACGGGCAAGCCCGTGGGGTCTAAATGTACCCCGACTCGTTAGATATGCCGAAATTCTCTTCGATAATTTCGGCATACTCGTCGGGGTTATCCGCCGATAAGTCTTGGGCGCAATACCGCCGAAGCAATTTTTGCTTTCCGCATTCATCCACGGGCTAAAGCCCGTGGATTTCTACGAAGGCGGATAAGAAATTTCTTGACAATCGCAAGCCTCATGCTATATTTATTATGAACATTTGTTCATAACCTTTCAGAGGCACTATAATATGAGGCCGAAAAAGACCAGATGGATAAAATGCATACCAGGCGAGAGGTGTTTCAAGCCCTTATGCAGGCCGTTAAACAAACTAAAAAACGTTTATTTGACGCTTGATGAGTTTGAGGCTGTGCGTTTGGCGTGCCTAGATGGATTAAAACAAATTGATGCCGCCAAAAAGATGAAAATTTCCCGTCCGACATTTTCAAGGATTATTTCATCAGCCCATAAAAAGATAGCTGACGGCTTGGTGAATATTAAGGCGATCAGGATTGAAGGCGGGTGTTGTCAGATTATTAGAAGGAGCAAAAGATGAAAGAGTGGAAGAAATTTTTATATATCGTTGCAATATTCTTAGGATGTTTTTATCTGCCGGTTGAAAATCTGCGTTTTAGCAATGCAGTATTCGAAGCACTGGCGCTTGTTAAATGGTATGCCAGGGAACATGTGCTTCTGTGTCTTGTGCCGGCATTTTTTATTGCCGGAGCAATCTCGGTTTTTGTTAGTCAGACATCGGTAATGAAGTATTTCGGCGCCAAGGCCAACAAATTTCTTTCTTACAGCGTTGCCTCTGTCTCGGGAACGATCTTGGCGGTATGTTCTTGTACAGTACTTCCTCTTTTTGCCGGCATCTATCAAAGAGGGGCCGGCCTAGGACCGGCAATCGCCTTCCTTTATTCTGGTCCGGCTATAAATGTGCTTGCAATTATCCTTACCGCACGTATCCTTGGCTGGCAACTTGGTTTAGCAAGAGCAATAGGCGCAGTGATTTTTAGCGTTGTTATTGGGCTCTTAATGCATTTAATCTTCTTAAAAGAAGAGAGGGCGCGTCATGCAAACGGTGATTTTAATGTTGGCGAGATTAAAGAGGCGCGACCGTTATGGAAAACGACTCTTTATTTTATCTCCTTAGTGGGAATTCTTGTTTTCGCTAATTGGGCAAGGCCTTTGGCAGGAGATGAGGGGGTATGGGCTTTGATTTATCAATATAAGTGGTGGATTGCGAGTATTTCTTTTATAAGTTTAATATTAATGCTCATCAAGTGGTTTAAGAAAGATGAGCTTAAAGATTGGGTATCCGTTACTTGGGCTTTTTCGCTGCAGATTCTCCCACTTTTACTCGGCGGAGTTTTAGTTTCTGGTTTTTTACTAGGCAGGGTTGGTCATGAGGGGGTCATCCCGTCACGTTTTGTGACGGCACTTGTCGGCGGTAATTCGTTGTTTGCGAATTTCTTCTCGTCAATCGTTGCGGCCTTCATGTATTTTGCCACGCTTACCGAAGTGCCTATTTTACAGGGGCTTATTGGTTCAGGTATGGGCAAAGGGCCCGCGTTGGCGCTTCTTTTGGCAGGACCTGCCTTGAGTTTGCCTAGTATGTTGGTTATACGAGGGATTATTGGCACTAAGAAAACGGCCGTATATGTGTCTTTAGTTGTAGTTATGGCGACGATATGTGGGAT
>Ga0315289_10001377_pt1 | contig 37698 bp, 31 predicted proteins | sample YL17G11_40_MG_FD_203452 | JGI IMG/M metagenome (GOLD analysis project Ga0315289, IMG submission 203452) | Sediment microbial communities from Yellowstone Lake, YNP, Wyoming, USA - YL17G11_40 | ecosystem: Environmental > Aquatic > Freshwater > Lake > Sediment | place: USA: Wyoming | collected...
GAAGGGGACCCGGTTTTCCTCCCGGATCGGCAGGGCGTCCAGGTCGGCGCGCAACACCACGACCGGCCCTTTTCCACATGTCAACGAAGCCGCCACGCCGGTGCCGTGCACATACAGGCGCGGCGCAAGGCCCAGCCGCAGGAGCAGGTCCCGCACATACCGCGCGGTTGCGTGTTCGCGGCCCGACACGCCGGGATGAGCGTGGATATGGCGGCGGTGCCGCACGGCGCCGGCATAGGCGGCGGCAAGGGCGGCGGGCGCCGCACCCGCCGGTTCATTGATCATTGGCACAACGTTCTTCATGAGGGGTCCCGGTTTTACAATCCGTTGCCGGCCGTGCATGCAATCACTCGCCCGTAATCCCGGATATTCTGCTGGCTGTAAGATACGACGCGGAGGCCAGAGGCATCCGGCACTCTTCGCGAAGCACGAACGCCGTATCGATCTGATTTGCGGCGGCAGGCGATCCGGTCCGATGCAGAAAGCGCCGGAGCACCAGAACCGAAGCGGAATCTTTCCCAAGCGCTTCCCGGATGATTTTTTTATGGTCGTTTGCAAAAGCGAAATCTACGGCCTGGATGTCGTGGATCGCATACAATTGCGGCGCATCGGAGATGAGCAGCGTGCTTTTTTTCAGATACCGGTTGTCGGCCAGATACCGCATGGTCGTATGGTACTCGATCTGTCTCGAAAGCAACGAGGGATATTTCTGCCGCACGCCGTACGTCCAGCAAAATACCATGGTGCCGGCCGCAAAACCGGCAACAACAGCGCGCGGGATCATTGGATAGGCACGCAACAATGCATGGAGGAAAAAGACCGTTCCGAACGCCATGCCGGGAAGGAATATAAGCGCCATCCGGTTCATGGCGGGATTGGTGAATCTGCCCCAGTAAAAACAGCCATACAAAATGAAAAGCAACAGGCTCATGGCCATCCCAAAAACAATGATCGTCGAAAGCCCCGGGGCCTTGGCCGTACGGAGGACTATCGATTTCACCAGCAGGTACATCCCCAGAATGGCCGGCAGCGAAAACACCATTGAAAACCCCAGGTTCGGATCAACGCCCAGCAGGACATAGGCGTTGTCCGGCGCATTCGAAATGAAATTCCGCACGCTGTATACCGCATGCGCGGACGGGACCTGCAGCACATAGGCCCCGATCGCGTTCCAGGTATCAGAGGCGCCAAGAAATATCCTTCTCTGCCAGAGGACCGGCAGAAAAAGAACGGGTGCAACGGCCGCGATCGCCGTGATTCGAAAGGGCTTTTTCCCGCGCCCATACAGTAGCGGAAGGCCGAGAAAAAAAAGCGCCGATTCATACCGGCATTGTGCAAGCAAAAGGAGCGTCATGATCAGGGCATTAAAGGCCGCTGCCGATCCGGCAATCAGTGATGCGCCGAAAAAATAGAAGGCCAGGACGGCCAGAAAAAGATTCAGCGCCTCAAACCCGCCCGAGGTGATCCAGAATAAAAAGACCGGTTGACTTGACAATATAAGCATTCCCACGGCGGACAGCCATCGGGGAAAAAACAGTGACAGAAGCAGGTAGAACGAAAACAGGGTCAGCACCCCGCAGATGAAATTGACCGCAAACCCGTTGCGCACGTCATAGCCTTTAACCCGATGCGCCAGGGACACCAGGAACGGGAATAAAATCGGCCGCTTGTCAATAATCCGGGCGGTGTCGCATTCGGCGCCGACCAGGCTTATCCGCGGATATGCGCAGGTCCGGTGTTCATACAGGCTTTTTGCCACATTCATCAGCACCGGCTCATCATCAAAAACTTTCATGCGCGGCGGCGCAAGGATGAAGATGCCGGAAACCACGGCAATCGACAGGACGCCCGGACCGATATGACGGCGCGCCGACGCCGTTGCCGTCTGCCGGATCCAGATCCCGACGGCCGCGATCCAGACAAGAAATGCCGTTGCCGTCAGGTACGGCGAACAGGCACTGAACCATATTCTTAGTTTGTACATTGACGGCACGGCTGTCAGAAGAAGGGAGGAGAGGAGCAGAATGCCGAACAGCGCTTTTCTGATCATGCGAGGGTGCGCTCCGCGCCGGCAACCGCGATGGTGTGCCGCATGCTCATGGAATCACGCCAGCTGCCGTTCGCGCCGGCGGAAGAACCGCACCAGCGGATCGACATAATCATGATCGGTCGTGATCGGGATTTCGTCGATGCCGGCGCCGCGAAAAAAGCTTTGCAGCGTTCCGCGAACCCGCACCGTTTCGCGCGCAAAGGCCGCGCGGAATTCCGCGCTTGAAGAATCGACCAGCAGTGTCTCGCCGGTTTCCGGATCTTCGATCTCCGCAAGGCCGATGTCGACCATCGCCTGTTCGCGCGGATCGCTCAGGGTAATGGCGATAACATCGTGACGCCGCGAGGCCACACGGAGCGGCGCTTCAAAATTGCGCGCCGCAAAGTCGGAAACCACGAACACCACCGCCTTTTTAGTCTGGACACGGTTGAGAAACGCGATTGCTTCGCCGATATCGGTGCCTTTTTTCTGCGGCTTGAAATAGAGAAGTTCGCGGATCACGCGGAGCACGTGGTTTTTGCCCTTTTTAGGCGGGATGAATTTTTCCACCCCGCTTGTGAATATGATCATACCCACACGGTCGTTATTGCGGATGGCCGAAAACGCGAGGAGCGCGCAGAGCTCCACGGCGATTTCGTCCTTGAATTTATTGACGGACCCGAAGCTTCCCGACGCCGAGGCGTCCACGACCAGCATCACGGTGAGTTCGCGTTCCTCCACGTGCTTCTTGACATACGGTTCACCCATGCGCGCGGTCACGTTCCAGTCGATAGTGCGCACATCGTCGCCGTCTACGTAGGTGCGCACCTCCGAAAACTCCATGCCCCGGCCCTTAAAAACGCTTTTATATTCGCCGGCGAGCACGGCGTTGAGCACCTTCTGCGTCCTGATTTCAATCTGGCGGACCCGGGATAGTATTTCTCTGGGGATCATAGCGATTTGGTGTTGAGTTCGGAAAGCACCTGCTCCAGTGAGGTCAGCTGGCGCGCCCGCCCGACAATGCGGATGCGCAGCAGGATGGTGATCAACACATTAAGAATGACGAACGATCCGACAATGTACGCCCATGCCTGATGCCTGGCAAGTCTGACCGAAAGCTGAGCTTTTTCGGCCTCCTCCTCCAGATACTTCTGGTGCGCCGCTTTGACGGCCTGAACGGTCTCGCGATCGGCGCGGCCGGTTATGGGCAGACCGCGGGCCTTTTGAAATGCCGTGTATAGATCGGGCGCTTCATCTCCTGGAATTCCTAAAAGCTTGAGCGTCGACACCATCTCGGCCTTCATGGCCTGGCGTTGCTCCTTGGCAATGTCGCGAAAGGCTTCGCCATTAGAATACGAGGTCCCAAATGGATACTGTTCCGAAAGCTTGGTATAGAGCGCTATGGCCGAATCGTAATTTCCGGTACTTTGATGATAAAAGGCTATTTCGAACAGCGCATCATCGGCAACATCGCTTTCCGGATATACGGACAGGATGCGCTGCATGGTAAAAAGCATGCGATCAAAACGTCCGAGTTGACGTTGGGTCTTGCCCACCCACAGCGTGTATTCGGGTTTGGGATCAACCGAGTCGGCATGGGTAAAATTGCGCAGGGCGGATTCGTAATTCCGGTTTTTAAAATATTCCAGCCCGGACTTTAAATAGAGTTCCGGCGGGTCTTTTGCGCGGTCCAGATGGATGTCGTCCCTGGCCGATGCGGGGCGGGGGGCCGCAGTTGACGCTTGCGAGCCGTCTTTGGGTTTCGGCGCCGGGCTTTTCGACGGGTAATCCTGCTTTGGCTGGACGATTTTGCCGTCAGCGCCTTTTTCTACGAAAATGATGCCTTTTTCCTCGTCATACACCATCACTTTTTCCGCGCGCGCGATCCGCGCCGGCGCAAGTATGGCGGCAATCCCGACGAATATGGTGAAAAGATGGCGCATAGGTTGACGCATGGTCGTCCGGCAAAGCGGCGCGGGGGGCACTGCGTTCCGCGGCACGGTTTGCTGAATAATTGTATTATGGTACTTCCACGCCGTCGAATACTTTCTGCACCACGTCCTCGGCGGTGATGTTCTCGGCCTCGGCTTCGTAGGTGACGATGACGCGATGGCGCAACACATCCATGCCGATGGATTTGATGTCTTCGGGCGTCACATAGCCCCGACCCTTGACAAACGCATGGGCGCGCGCGGCGCGGGTCAGAAAAAGCGTGGCCCGCGGCGACGCGCCGTATTCGATGAGCCCTTCCAGGTCCGGCAATCCGGACTCTTTGGGTTCGCGCGTGGCGAAAACCAACTTGACAATATAATCCTCGACCTTGGGGTCCATGTATATCTCATTGACGACGTCGCCTGCCGATTTGATTTTATCCACGGTCATCACGGCGGAGACATCGGGGACCACGCCGCCGGCCATGCGCGAGAGGATCTGCCGCTCCTCTTCGCGGCTGGGATAGACGATCTTGAGTTTGAGCATGAATCGGTCCACCTGCGCTTCGGGCAGCGGATAGGTGCCTTCCTGTTCGATGGGGTTCTGCGTTGCGAGAACCAGGAACGGGTCGGGCAGGGGCCAGGTGGTGTCGCTGATGGTGACCTGCCGCTCCTGCATGGCTTCGAGGAGCGCGCTCTGCACCTTGGCCGGAGCGCGGTTGATTTCATCGGCAAGGATGATATTGGCGAACAGCGGGCCCTTCTTGGGCTGGAACTCCCCGGTTTTCTGGTTATACACCATTGTGCCGATCAGGTCGGCAGGCAGCAGATCGGGCGTAAACTGGATGCGCTTGAAGGCGGTATTGATGGCCTTTGCAAGGGTTGACACCGCCAGGGTTTTTGCCAGACCCGGAACGCCTTCCAGCAGGATATGGCCGCGCGTGAGAAGGCCTATCAGCAGGCGGTCGATCATGCGGCCCTGGCCGACAATGACTTTTCCGATTTCCGTTTTAAGAAGCGTGACGAAGCTGCTCTCTTCGGCGATACGTTCATTAAGACGCGCAATGTCAACTGCCATAGACCGTCCTTTGTTTGAAATCAAAAGGGATGATTCGGGTGCTGTTCGGGAACAGGAATACGGATATCCTTTTTAATTATTGAAGATGCAAACAGTACTAAAATACGCCATCCCCGGGACCCGGGGCAATCGCCAAACAGACTGGTCCCGTGATATTTCTTGCATTCCGGGGGCCGTTATGATAGTATTGATCTGCAAGCTGCCATGGATTTTCAAACAATGGCGGAATCCGTCCTGCCGATCCTGTGCACGGAATGCATCCGCATGCTCAGGGCATAGGGGGAAAGGCATTTAATGGAGGATACTCACATGGACCTGTCCGTTACCGAAATCGGCAAATTCAAGATGATCAAAGTCTCGGGCCGCGTGGATTGGGAAAGCGCGCGCCTGCTCGACAAGGAAATCCATCAGGTGATCGACGAAGGTTTCTGCCATATTGTTTTCAATCTCGATGAGGTAACCTTCATCTGCTCGGGCGGCATCGGCGCACTGGTCTACAACCTGAACAAGGTAAAAAAAATGGGCGGCGGAATTTATATTATCTCCTCTAATCAATACGTCAATTACATCTTCGAGACCCTCAAGTTCGATATTGTCTTTGACGGGTTCCTTTTCGCATCATACCAGAGCTTTGCGGAGCAGGTGCTCGACCGCCAGGAACAACAGGCATAAATGACGGTATCAACGCCGGTATTTTTCGCGCCCATCTTCAAAGAAAAAGTGTGGGGCGGCCGCAATTTGTATTCGCGGCTCGCGAAACAGGTGTCCCCGGAAAAAAAGATCGGCGAATCGTGGGAGCTCTCCGCGTATCCCCCGGATATTTCGCGCGTTGAATCCGGGCCGCTGACCGGAACATCGCTGCGCGAAATCGTTGCGTCCGATCGCACGGCGGTCATGGGCGCCGCGTCGGGCGCCGGGGATTTTCCGCTGCTGTATAAATTCATCGACGCCCAGGACCGGCTTTCGATCCAGGTGCACCCGGACGATGCGCAGGCGCGGGCCAACGGATGGGGCGCCTATGGAAAAACGGAGTGCTGGTATATCATCGCCGCCGAACCCGGTGCCCGGGTGATCTGCGGATTCAAACGTGCGGTTGACGGGAAAGAAGTCCGCGAACGCGTCCGCGACGGAACGCTCAACGAGGTGCTGAATACTTTTTCCATTCGCGCGGGCGACCTGGTTTTCGTCCCCGCGGGCACGGTGCACGCCAACCAGCCCGGCACGTTTCTTTACGAAGTGCAACAGAGCTCCGATACCACGCTGCGGCTTTTCGACTGGGACCGCAATGATCCCGGCCGGCCGCTGCATATCGACGAATCGCTGCTGGTCCTCGATATGTCTGCCCACAACCGGCACTGTATTCCGGCTGTGGTTCTGGATAGCAGGCAGGGCATTGAGCGAAAGCTGCGCATAGCCTGCAGATATTTCGCCATCGAAGAGCTGCGCTTCATCCGTTCGGCCGAAATGCCGCTCGATCCAAAAGGATCGTTCCGCGTGATCACGGTGCTCGATGGATCCATCGACGTATCCCATGATGCCGGCAGGGACCGGATCGGCAAAGGCCGGACCGTGCTGCTCCCCGCCTGCCTGCGCACAAGCGTGGCCGCGGGCGATGCCGGCAGCCATTTTCTGATCTCCTGGGTGCCACACCTTGCGCACGAGATCGTGGACCCCCTGCGCAGGCAGGGCACGCCGGACAGCGACATCGAACTTTTGGGTGGGAACGCGCTGCGGAATGATCTGCTGCCGCTGCTCGCGGGATAGCGCGCGCTTGCCGGGGACAAAAAACGCCCTTGTCGAAAGACAAGGGCGTTTTTATATGCGCAAAATGCGGTCCGGCTATTCCAGCTTCAGGAAATTCTTAAGGCGACGGATCACCAGAAGGGCGTCCGGCCCCGAGACGGATTTGTCCATGCCGAATTCCCCGTTGATTTCGGCCTGCATGATGCCGCGGTCCGCGCTGGTGCAGATGGCGTTATAGGCCGGGTGCGATGGGTTGACGTCCGGAAAACGGCTCTGCGCATCGCCCACGTACTTGGTGGCGATGGTCTCGTCGCCGGTGATGGCGATGATGGCGTCTTCCACCATGATGGCATATTCGCCGCGGTTGACCAGCTGCTCGGGATGGAAGGTGTGGTCCGGATAAGGTTCCAGTCCGCGGATGCCCAGATTGACGATGTCCATCACGAAGTTTTTGGCCCAGTGACCGTTCATGTCGGTGATCTCGGCCATCTTGACCGTGGAGTCGACATTCATGGCGCGGCTGTCGGCGGGGGCGGCAAAACCGGTATCGTATTTTTTGGGCCGCTTTTTCGTGACCAGTTTATCAAGTTTCATCTCAGAAATAAAGAGCGCGGCCATGTCGGCGCGCGACATTTTTTCAACCAGGGCGATGCGCTTGCCCACATCGGTACCGGGCGCGGCGCGCTCGATATCGTTGACCAGCTTGAATTCGCGGTCCGCTTCATTGGTAAAGCCCTTGTCGAGATCAAGCACCTTGGAAAAGTCGGCCTTGGCTTCGGAGAACAAATAGGCCTTTTTGTAGCAATAGCCCCGGCGGTAATAGGCCTCGGCATTCTGCGGGTCGTTCTTGATGGCCCGTTCGTATTCGCTCTCCACCTGCTTGATCCATTCCCTGGCCGGCTTTTTGCCTTCGTTCTCCATGGTGATCACCATGGCCTTGGCAATGAACGGTTCGGAGATCTTGGGACCGAGATCCTTTGCCTTGTCGGCGTTTTTATGCGCCTCTTTGAACAGTTTCTCCGATGTCTTCTCATCGGTCGCCTGTTGTGCTTTTTTAGCGGATGTCAATGCGCATCCGGCGTACCCGGGCGCGAACTTGGCATCCAGCGACAGGGCCAGCTTGAATTCCTGTTCTGCCTGGTCGATCTTGTCCTGGTCAAAGTATTTCATTCCCTGCTTGTAATGGGTTTCCGGCGTGTCCATATAGCCGCCGGCCTTGCGCGTTTTGGCGCAGCCGGCCATGAAGGCGACCAGCGCGGCCATCGAAATGACGGCGGTCAGGCGGATCGTTGAAATGTGTTTCATGAATTCTCCTTTGTTAGTAGAAGGGGAGCAGAATTACCGTCAATCAACCAGCAATACGACGCGGCACTCCGACAGGAACTTGAGGTTGTCGGCCGCGCTGCGTACCTCGGCCGCGTCCTTGTCGGCAATCACCACATCGGTGCTGTTATCGCCGCTTGATTTAAGAGCCTTGATCATCCCGGGATTGCCGCCCACGCGTTCAAGCTTGGCCGCGACCTTCGGGTCCTTGGAATATCCGACCATGCCATATTTGACGGCCCATTCGCGGCTTACATACGCGCTGCCATAAATCTCCTTGCCTGCTTCGTCGAGAACTGCGGGGCTCAGGCAGGGCTTGATCTTCAGACCGCGGCAATCAATGATAAGGCCTGTGAAAACCATGGATTTCTTGGCGGCCTTGCCTTCCCATTTGCTGACCGAAGGCTTTTCGCCGATACCATCCGACAGAAGTCTCTGACCCAGGCCGTCAACACCGTCCAAAGGGACCTTGACCGTGACCTCCACCGTGCCGTCGCTCATGTATTTAACGCGGCCTTTTCCTTCAAACTCGGCACCCTGGATCGCCTTGCAGTTGCCCTGCTTATCACACTCATATACTGCGCGGTCGGCAACCTCAAAGCCCTTGACAAATCCAGAGACACTGCTGGTGATGACATCGCTTTTCGTCATGAAATTTTCGACCGTAGTCGAAGAGTTCAGGTAGATACCTTTGATGGTTTCCAGGGCATTGCGCAGGGCGACCATGGTGGCGGCTTTGATGGCGCCGGGACGGTTGACCGCCGGCGGCAAATCCGGGTTGGGCGCGCCGATGCCCGTGGCAATGACAAAACGTTCGCTCCAGTCGACATTCCCCTGGCCTTCTGCACCGGAAATGACCGGCTGGATCTGCGCCGTTGCCATTGAAATGGCGGACAGGCAGACCGTGGAGATGAGACGAAGATGCTTCATGAAACCTCCTTGAAATGTTGTTTGGTTATGTTCGGGTGTCCGGTTTTTACAATTCAGTATAGTTTTCGGCGCATCAGGGCGCTGTGATGAAGATCACAATCCGTATTCAAGCTTTATTACGCGCAATGCAGAAAAGATAGCCGACATAGCGAAAACCTTCAAGTCTGTAAAAAACATCTATTTCGCGATGAAAAGCAAGTTTCACGCGCTTATCGGCGAAAAAGCCCTTATCGTCTTCAAGCCGCTTTGCCATATGAGCGTAGTAATTGTCCCAGCCGCTCAGCGGGACCAGGCTCACAAACTGCAGATCAAAGCCGGTCTCATCAATCAGCCGGCGATAGGAGGCTTCTGTTTCGTATCGGTATTGAAGGTCTTCGAACACGGCGCGTACTTCGTCAGGGACCTGTTCATTGAAAAAGATCAGATCTGAAAAGCCGATCCAGCCTCGCGGCACGAGCCATTGCGAGGCAAGGGACAGTCCCTTTTTACGGCCTATGAATGAGAGGATACCGCCTTCTGCAATGACCTGGTCGAACGGCTTTTCGGAATAATCCGCTTCCAGAATATCTTTGCATTCAAAGGTGAGAAGGTGGCTCACCTGACGCTCCACACCGAGCTTTTTTGCAAAGGCGATGTTTTCGCGGCTGCTGTCTACGCCGGTGACTTTGCAGCGGAATTCCATGGCCAGGGTGCAGGCGCCTTCGCCATAGCCGCACCCCATGTCCAGAACGCGCGATGCAGGATTAATAGCCGCAAAGCGGCCTGCAGCCAGCGTAAACTCCCTGCCGGCCGGCGAAGTATAATTGGAAAAGACATCGGTAACCATAAGGCAGAATTATATCATTCCCCAGCGCACTATTCTACGATTTTTTCTGGCGCCCGTACTCCACAATTACCGGACCTTAAAGAATAGAATCAGCCCGACCACCAGCAGAATCACCGACACAATATGAAATCGCCAGGTGATTTTAGATTTGATCAGGAATTTATTGCCGCCGTAGAAAGGATTATCCTGCATCGCAAGCTGGAAGTGGTGATGAATAGGCGCCATACGAAATATTCGCCTGCGTGTGAGCTTGAACCACGAAATCTGGATAATATCGGAGATGAATTCCAGGATAAAAACGAACCCTACGACCGGCAGGTAGTACTCGGCCTTGATGAACACGAACATAATGGCCATCATGCCGCCAAGGCCCACAGACCCGGAATCACCCATGATAATGCTTGAGGGCGGGGCATTGAACCAGAGGAACGCCAGCAGCACGCCGACCGCGGCGCCAATGACCGGCAGGATCTCTTCTATACCGGGTATAAAGGGGATCAGCAGGTAATGGGACCATACCGCATTGCTTGACACGTATGCTATCAGCGCCACGAAAATGAAGCTGGTAATGAGCGGCACCGCCGCGAGCGTATCGAAGCCATCGGTAAAATTGACGCCGTTGGCCAGCACGGCAATGCACAGCGCCATAAGAGGAACAAAGACCCAGGCAGCCAGGTAGGGAAAATGCTTATGGATGCTGAAAAACGGCATGGTGATATGGCCGTTGATATTGGGGATAAATTTATAGGCGGCAATGGCCACGGCCACGGAGATGCCGATATACAGCCAAAGCCGCAGGCCCGCGGAGATGCCGTCGGACTTGTACATATAGTCCTGTTTTGAAAGAAGCCCCTGCGCCAGTTTCCGCTTGTTCACGGCCTTTGCCACATCGTCAACAACGCCGATAGCGCCGAGAAATGCGTAGATCACGAGCGCCGAAACCACATAGGAATTAAACCGGGCCATGATGAGGGAGGTCAGCAATATAATGACCAGAAAGAGCGCGCCGGCGGGCATCACCGGATCGTGCTTGAAATTGGCGGGATCGAGCTCGGACGAGAACGATTGTTTTCGCAGCAGGCGTATGTAGGGCGGAAAAAGCGCCATGGCCGCGCAGAACGAAACGATCGTGGCCATGCTGGTGGAAAAAAGACGGCTGTATAAAAGGTAGATGCCGGTTTGTTGATACAGCAGTTCGATGAGCATACGTTTTATCCGGAATTGTAAAATACGTTTCGTAGACGCGCAAAACAGCGTTATTCCGGCGCCTGCATGTATTTTTCGATTCTTGAAACGCCGACTGCGGAGTTTCAGGCGCGGGATCCGGTTGTGCCGGAAGGTCCGGCCGAAGGGCCCAGAGCGCCGGATCAGGAAGGATTGCAATGTACGTTCCCTCGGAAAAACTGCTCGCTTCCTACGCCGACGTGCTTGTGGGATTTGCCCTTGGCGGCGGCAAGGGCATGAAAAAGGGCCAGTCGGTGTATCTGGTTGTTCCCACGCCTGCATTGCTGCTGGGCAAAGCGATTTACCGCCGTATCCTCGAAATGGGCGGCAACCCTATACTCTCCCTCATCGATGACGATTTCAAACTGATCCAGCTTCAATGCGGTACGGACCGGCAGCTGACCTATTTTCCGCACCGCTATTATCGCGGCCTGGCCGGCACCATCGACCACTGGGTGCGCATCCTGTCGGAGCGCGACCCCATGTTCCTCAAGGGCGCTGACCCGCGCAAAATCATCCTGTCCAACCGCGCGGCCAAGCCATTCCGCGATTGGCTTGACAAAAAAGAGGATGCCGGCCGTTTTACCTGGACGCTCTGCCTGTACGGCACGCCGGGCATGGCACGCGAAGCCGGTATGGGCCTTGCCGCCTATTGGCAGCAGATCGAACGCGCCTGCTTTTTGGACGAGCGCGACCCCATTGCCCGGTGGCGGACGGTTTTTCGCGAAATAGCCGGCATTGTGGATGCCCTCAACCGCCTTCCGGTCCGCACGCTGCATGTGCGCGCACCTCGCACCGACCTTCGGATCACCCTGGGCGACAAGCGGCGCTGGCTGGGCGGTTCGGGCCGCAATATCCCCAGCTTTGAGATCTTCACATCGCCAGACTGGCGCGGCACCGAGGGCATCATCCATTTCGACCTGCCGCTCTATCGCTATGGCAACATCATCAAGGGCGTCGCGCTTGAATTCCGAAATGGCCGTATTGTCAAGGCCTCCGCGGAAAAGAACGAAAAACTTCTCCACGAGATGATCAAGCAGAAAAACGCTGACAAAATCGGCGAGTTTTCCCTTACCGACGGGCGTTTTTCGCGCATTACCCGGTTCATGGCCGAAACGCTGTTCGATGAGAACCACGGCGGGACCTTCGGCAATACCCATCTTGCCGTGGGCAAATCGTACCACGACACCTACGCGGGCGATGCGAAAAAATTGACAGGTGCGCAATTCGAGCGCCTTGGATTCAATGATTCGGTGGAGCACACGGACATTATCGCATCAACGGACCGGACCGTGACGGCCGTGCTCGCCGACGGATCGAAAAAGGTGATCTACGAGCACGGCCGGTTCACGCTGAACTGAAAAACCGCCGGACTGCAAATCGGTCCCGGTTTGCATTCAGTCTTTGCATAAGGTAATTTAGGCGGGCTTCCATCATCTTCCGGACGGCATCCATGAAAACGAAAACCAACAAACAGGGCGACCCCATGTCATTATCGGAAATATTCAAGGAAGTACAGGAAACGGTCGTGGTGTATCTGACGCTCGAAGGCGCGGAAAACCTTAAGGGTTCCCCCTATCTTCGCGATGGCGAACATATCACCTGCAGCAAGATCATCGATGATACGAACCGGAATTTTCTTTTCATACAGGCCCGCTATTATAAAAATGATTCCACGTTGCCAAAGCACGCATATGTGGCGCTGCCGCATGCGTATGTGCGGTATATGGCGGCTGACCAGCCGTTTCACCGGGCCAGAGGAAAGGGAAAGGAGTAACGCACCGCACTAGTTCATGAAAGCGCAGGATTCCGTTGGAGGGGGAAGAATCGGCGCTGAAGAGCATTCCGGCCTTTCCAAAATTCGGGTGGCATATAAGAGGACCGCAAGTAGGCGATTGATGCCATCCCTTCATTATCGCTTCGGTTTTCCCCCTATTCGCAACCTTGTTGATTTTTACTGAATTCGGTGGTATAATGATAGCTGGCGTTTGCCGCACCCGGCATTATAGCAAGCGATACTTATCATATAACACCATGAAATCAAATTGGTTATGATGATATTTCGATTCAGCGTAATAAGCCGCGCCAGACCCGTTTTTGGCCTGTTCGCTACGATTATATGCGCCTGCACCATCTTTAAAGCTGAGCAACGCGCCGAAGCAGATTTTCCCGGCATGCGAGCCTTGCATGCCGCGGGAAAATCATTCTTCCAAGGCTCAGCGGATTCAAGCGCTCCGGATGATGAGTATCCGGGCATGCCGGTCAGCTTTACCTATGATTTTTATCTGGATACCATTGAGGTTACCCGCGAACTCTACGCTTCTTTGGTCCCGGCGGCCATCTCTGATTCTTCCGACGGCCTTCTGCCACAATGTAAAATAAGCTGGTATGATGCGGCGGTATTCTGCAACGCGCGCAGCAAACGCGAACACCTTGACACGGTATACACCTATGCCGAAATCCGGCGCGGACCGACCGGATCGATATATGATCTGGTCGGGCTGCTGGTCCGCTATGATCGCGACGGCTATCGCCTGCCCACGGAATCCGAATGGGAGTATTGCGCCGCCGGAGGCGCACCCAATCCGGGAAGCATCGACAGCGCCGCGTTGATGGAGCAGGCATGGTGCGTCTATAATTCCGGCGGATTGCTGCATTCGGTTGCCGGCCGCTGCGCCAATGCCCTGGGCCTATATGATATGCTGGGGAATGCTCTGGAGTGGACCGGCGACTGGAAAGCGCCGTATAATGGGCGGACAATCTCTAATGTTGTCGGCGGCCGCTATCCAAATTCGTATTTTGAGCGGGCTGTCAAGGGCGGATCGGTCATGCATGGATTGAGCGCGCTGCGGCCCGCCTGCCGGTCGACAACCTATCCGGTGAACTCGTCCTCGTCTTTCGACTATCTCGGCTTCCGGTGCGCGCGCGGAGCAATCCCGTCATTCCATTATCTTGAAGAGGGCGGAAGCGTCGTTTCCACCAATCCGGTAACACTTCTGGCCGGCAACCCCACGCCCATCCTCGGCACATCACAGGCAAAACTTGTGTTTGTCAACTACTCCCGCGGCATGCGTACGCTCTGCCTGGTTGATTTCGGCCAGGCGCACCCGTTTGTCTACGAATTCCGGGACGTGACGAACGTATTTTCGCCCACGATATCCCCGGACGGCAGCAGCGTCGCCTGGAGCTCGCAGCCCGAAGGCGCGCGCGCGCCGTCATCCATTTACGTGCGCAGCCTTGTACAGCGCGACAGCCCGGCGCAACCAATGGTTGCCGACAGCGGCTGTGTTCCCCGCTGGTGGGTGGATCCGCACGGCCGGGATACGTTTATCGTATATGCCACCTCCACCATGGACAATAGCGACCCCGGTTGGGACACCACGGCTACCTACCGGCGGCCGTGGGACCGGACCGTATCGCATGGGGCCCCTGATGAAAGGATCACCGTCGGCGGCTTTCATGACGGATTATCAAAAGACAACCGATATATCGTGACCGGGTATACCCGTCTGCGCATGAAAGACCTTCAAAGCGGAGAACAGCGCGTTCTTTTTCAACCGCCTGCCAGCGGCAAACCCGCCGGCGGGTCCGTCCAGGTGTGCAATGCGTCCATCTCGCCCGAGGTCTGCAACCCGGGCCAATGCCTTTTTCTTGATTTCGGCAGTTCGCTGCCCAGCACGGTTACCGGTTGCGCGTACAGCATCCATGAATATTTGTTCAAGGGCGATTTTAGTGATAAGATTCTGAGGTGGTATCACTGTCCCAAAGGTGAAATGTCGTGGGATTTCCCTGAATGGTCGAACGTGGGCCGTTTTGCCGTTGCCGCGGCCCGCGGCGGAGACGATGTGAGTCATGCCCTATATGCCGTCGACCTGCGCGATTCGGCGTACACGAAGCTTGTCGAGGGGACATCGCTCTGGTCTCCGTATCTCTGGATCGCGCCCGACCAGGTGGATTATTCCGCCATCATCAGTGCCGACAGCCTTGGGCAATACGATCAGCCGCCGCTGCTGTGGAACCAGCCGTTTTTCAAATCCCGCATGTTGTCATTCTGGCAAAAGCGCGATTCCATGGAAATCGTGTTCGTGGGCACCTCGCATGCGGCGCACGGCATCGATCCTTCCGCCATGCCGCATGTGCGGGCCTTCAATATGGCATTTCCCGCGGGGGATCTGGCGTCCAGCATGGCCATCACACGCAACTACCTGCTTCGGCAGTGCCCGCGGCTGAAGCTCGTGGCCGTGGACCTGATCCCGGGACTTCTCGGCTATAAAGACGGCAGCACCACCTGGAACACGCATCTTTCGCAGAGCAAAGGCTTCGTCTACGATAAAAACCACGGTTTCTGGGCTTCGAACCCTCCCGCCGGCGTATTTGACATGATGGCAAAAGTGCCCTGGCCGCGACTTGCCGGCCTGGACACCCTGGGATTGGACCATCTTCCATCCGCGGGATGGGGCGGCGAAAATCCTGATATCAGCGGCATGCTGGACTGGTGCGTTGATAATGCGGAATATCAGGACAACATGAACCGGATCTATGCCCTGGCGTCCGACCTTGCGCGGCGCCATATCCACCTGCTGCTTCTCATCACGCCCGAAAGCCCGCATTATCGCCAGACAGAATCGTACGGCCGGAGCGGGCCCAACCGGCCATGCGCGGAAAACATCATTAACCAGGTCAACATGCTGTGCGGCGCCAACCCGTATGTTCATCTGTATGACGCCAACAATTTCGGAGACCATGATTACACCGACGCGGAAGCCTATGATTACGACCATCTCTGCGATGCGGGAGCGAAAAAACTGAGCGCGCGCGTTGATTCGGTGCTGGTTGAAATCCTCGCACGCTGACAGCCTTGACGTTACGATCCGGATCCTGGTTTCTCTTCCCCGCCTTTTTTCTGAAAAAGCGAAAGCAATCCCGCGGCCGCGGCAATGAGCAGGATCCGAGGCAGACGTGATTTCAATTCCGCAAGCACCTGCGTCCATGTCAGGTGCTGCCCCCAGAGAAGCGGCAGGATTTCAATGCAGAAGAAGATGGCCATGATCAGCATGAAGAATACGATGCCACGGACAAATGGGGAAGGTTGGGGCCGGACGGGACCTTTGCTGCTTTCCATATCCGGAAAATACAACCGGCCTGCCGGAGCCGGTGCGTATCGTATTTTCTTCCCTCACGCACGAGGTGCCGGTCCGGTATGCCCGAATACCTGCTTTCCACTCCCGCGTTCTGTAGAGCGCACCCCATGAAAACACCGGAATCCGAAACCATCCTGATCACCGGCGCGTCGGGGTTTTTAGGCTGGAACCTGTGCCGCGTTGCGGCCGCAACCTGCCGCGTTGTCGCGGTTGTCAATACGCGCCGCATCGATATTCCCAACGCAAAGGTCGTCGCCGCCGATCTGACGCGGCACGCCGATGTCATGCGCCTGCTCGATGCCGCGCGGCCCGGCGCCGTGGTGCACGCGGCGGCCATGGCCGATCCGAACGCCTGCGAAACGCATCCGCGGGAGTCGCATACAATTAACGTGGACGCCGCAGCGGCCCTTGCCGCCGAATGCGGCCGGCGCGAACTCCCGTTCGCCTTTGCCTCCACGGACCTGGTGTTCGACGGCCTGCATGCGCCGTACCGCGAGGACGACGCGCCGCATCCGGTGATGCTGTACGGGCGCCAGAAAGTACAGGCCGAAGGAGAAATCCGGCGCGTGCATCCTCGGGCCGTGATCTGTCGCTTGCCGCTCATGTTTGGCGATCCCGGGCCCGCGGCAAAAAGTTTCATCCAGCCCATGATCGCGGCAATCCTCGAAGGGCGCGAGCCGCGGCTCTTTACCGATGAGTATCGCTCGCCCGTGGGCGCGCTGAGCGCGGCGCGCGGCATCCTGCATATGCTCGCGACGCAGCAGGGGACCACGGTGCATCTGGGCGGCCGGCAGCGAATTTCCCGCTATGATTTCGGCCTTCTGCTCTCCCGCCTTATGGGAAAAGAGGGCGCGGTGCGGCTTATCGCAACGCGTCAATGCGACGTGGTCATGCCCGCGGCCCGGCCGCCGGACGTATCGCTTGACAGCGCAAAAGCGTATGCGCTGGGGTATGATCCGATGGACGCGGAGGAAGAGCTGGCGGCAGTGCAGGGAATCCGCGGATGATCAAGCCCCGGCCGCTGATAGCCGGCTATTTCTTTCCGCTTCCGTAATGCAGCAGGATCTCGTTGGTGTGATAAAGCCGTCGCGCCAGCTCGCGGGCGATGTTGAGGATGAGCAGCGAAAAAAGGTTTGTATCGTCCTTGACGATGTCCATAAGCAGCTGTTTGGAAATTACCAGGACCTCGGTATCTTCCAGGGCCATCACCGAGGCGCTATGGGTAAGGATGCCGATAAGCGACACTTCGCCCAGGCAGTTACCCGGCCCGAACTCGGTGACTTCGAGGGGGTGGTCGGTATCCATCCCCAACACCACTTTGACGCGGCCCTTGAGGACGATGTAGATCTCCTTACCCGGCGCGCCTTCCTGAATGACCACTTCGCGCGCCTTGAAGGAAATCACCGTGCATTGCTCAACGATATGGCGGATGGTTTCATCCGTCAACCCACCGAAAATGGTGACATTGCGCAACAGGGGCAGGATTTCGGGGAGTGCTGGTTGCATAGGTCTGGCCGGTGTCGCTTCGATACTACCATGACGGCGCCGACGCTGCAAGGCGGGCGCCGCCGGTCATCAGCCGCCGTTCCGCCTTTCGCCGGTGCGCCGGATGTTCGCGCCCAGTTTAAAAAGCCGCGCGTCAATCTGCTGATACCCACGGTCAATCTGTTCGATGTTCTGGATCACGCTGGTCCCCTCGGCCGCCAGGGCCGCGATCAGAAGCGCCATGCCGGCGCGGATATCGGGCGAGCTCATTCTTGACGCATGCAATGCCGACGGCCCCACCACCACGGCCCGGTGCGGATCGCACAGCACGATCTGCGCGCCCATGTTGAGCAGTTTATCGACAAAGAAAAGGCGCGCCTCGAACATTTTTTCATGGACCAGGCACGTGCCGCGCGACTGTGTGGCCGTCACCAGGATAATCGAGGTCAGGTCGGCTGGAAATCCGGGCCACGGCGCATCTTCGATTTTGGGTATGGCGCCGCCCAGATCGGTTTTCACCGCAAGCGGCTGCTCGGCCGGCACGTGTATCTGGTGTTTGTCCCGGCTTGGTTCCGTCACCACGCCGATGCGTGCGAATTGGTGCAGGATCATGCGCATGATCGCGGGGTCCACGCCGGTGATCGTCAGCGCGGAGCGCGTTGCCGCGGCAAGGCCGATGAATGAGGCGGCTTCGATATAATCGCTTCCCACGCCATGCGCGCACGGGGAAAGATCGGCGGTGCCATGCACCGTGATGATATTCGAGCCCAGGCCCTCGATGCCAACCCCCGCCTTCTGCAGAAAGCGGCAGAGCCCCTGTACATGCGGCTCGCATGCGGCATTGACAATGACCGTGGATCCGCGCGCGCCGGAGGCGGCGATCACGGCGTTTTCGGTGGCGGTCACCGATGCTTCGTCCAGATATAATTCCGCTCCAGTCAACCCTTTCGGCGCATCGAGAACAAACCGCGTGCCGCCTTCATCGTTTTCCAGCGAAACGCGCTCCACGGTCAGAACGGCGCCCAGACCCGACAGCACCTGAAAATGCGTATCGAGCCGGCGCCGGCCGATGGCGTCGCCGCCGGGCTGCACGATCACCGCGCGCCCGGTGCGCACCAGAAGCGACGAGGCAAAAAGCAGGGAGGCGCGGATCTCATTTGATAAATCGAACGGCAGCTCCGATGTCGCGACGGTTGCCGCGTCAATGGTCACGACGCCGTTCTGGATGGGCGAAGCGCGCACGCCCAGGTGGCGCGCGATGTCAAGCATGATCCCCACATCGCCGATATCCGGCACATTCGTGAAGGTGACCGGCTTCTTGAAGAGCAGCGATGAGGCAATCAGCGGCAACACCTCGTTCTTATTGCCGGCAATGGCGATTTCGCCGCTCAGACGGTGCTTGCCTTCAACAACAAATGCAGCCATGAAACGCCCTTCCGAAAGGAAGACGCCGGTGCTGGAATTTCTTCGGATGCCACAGCCTGTTGCGGTTGAATGCAAGATAGCCGCAACATACTGTATCTGCCGGCATATCAGCAGGTAACCCTATCCGACCCGAATAAAATATGTTGCCGGATGCGGCAAATCAATGTACGATAATCACTAAAGCAGATCATGAAAAAAAGTTGATCGGATTTTAAAACTTTCGAGTATATTATCAATAGGACCTGCTCTTTGATTCCAGAAACAACGGCTCTGTTTCCTACGTTTAACGTATTTTTTTGACGAACACCTTTTTTTCTGGGAATTCTTTTTGATAAGCGCAGCGAACCGCTTCATTGCGGATCCTAAGCTCTTCAAGGGAACGACCACATCTCGAAAAACGGGATCAAAAAAAGCGGCGTAGAGGGACAGGGCCTTTTTTTTCGGAATCCCGCCCGCCAGGCTTCGAACCTCCCGCAATGGATCGCATTCGTCAACAAGCCGCCCCCCGGCCTTTGCATTGTACTCGCCGCGCAAAATAAGGTATTTTCATTTCTTCGTACCACGAGCCGCCCTCACAGGACCCGAATAGCATGCGAGGATGGCGGAATTGGCATACGCGCCAGACTTAGGATCTGGTAGGGAAACCTATGGGGGTTCGAGTCCCCCTTCTCGCATTTTCACCTTTTTTCCGGAGGTTGATTTCCGTTGAAAGCGACTGTCAGCAAACCTGAAACATGGAAACGTATTCTGGATTTTGAAATTCCCGAAGATACGTACGCCGAGAGCTTCCGCACCAAACTGGCGGAATATCAGCGGCGCGTCCAATTGCCGGGATTCCGGGCCGGCAAAGTTCCGCACACGATGATCGAGTCCCGATTCGGCGATGCTATCAAGGCGGAGGTGATCGAAAACCTTATCGAACGGTCGTATAAAGATTCCTGCTCCGAGCATAAGATATCGCCCATAACCGAAGGCAAGGTGAGTAAGCTTTCGGCCGAAGCCGGCAAGCCGGTCACCTTCACCATCGAGGCTGAAATCGACCCCGACATCGAGATCAAAGGCTACGATAAACTCAAAGTCAACCCGCGGCCTAAAAAAATTAAAAAGGGCGACGTCAACAAAGCGCTGGACGAACTGCGCGACCGCATGGCCGAATACAAGGACGTGGAGCGCGAGAGCCGCAAGGGCGATTTCCTCACCATCGAATATCAGAAAGTCATCATTGACGGAGAAGAAAAAAAAGGCATCAGCAGTCCGCAATACCCGATCGAGCTGGGCGCGGGCGCCATCAAGGACTTTGATAAAGGGCTTGCCGGCAGCAAAGCCGGAGGCGTGGTGGAGGTTTCCATCAAGTTTCCGGGCAATTACGGCGATGCGGAGCTTGCCGGCAAGCGCGGCGACCTGACCGTGCTGGTCACCAAGGTGCAGGAGAAGATAGTGCCGGAAGTCAACGCCGAGTTCCTGAAGAAGCTCGGGGATTTTGCCTCCGAGGAGGCGCTGCGCGAAAAGATCGCCACGGACCTGCAGAGCCGCGAAAACGAGCGCGCGCGCAATGAGGCGTTCAACAGGGCCATCGACCAGCTGATTGACAAAAACGACATCGACATCCCGCCGTCGCGCGTGCAGGCCTATCTGGACGGCGTGATGGAGGAGGCGGCGCGCTATGCGCGGCCGGGTCAGGCGCAGCCATCGAGTGAAGAGATCGAGCAGCGCTACAGGGAACCGGCCATCCACGCCATGAAGCGCCATCGAATCATCGATTACATCGCAACGCAAGAGAAGATCAAACCCACGCAGGAAGAGGTGGACGCCGAAATCAGGAAACTGGCCGATTACTACCAGCAGCCGTTTGATCAGCTCAAGGAGACGTTGCGGCAGAACGGCACGGTATTGCGCATACGCGCGGACCTGCGCGAGGCTAAAACCATGAACTTCCTGCTTGGAGAAATGGAGCTGATTGACGAACCGGAATAGCGGGCCGGCCATTACGGCGGCCGCCATTCTGAACCAGACCCCGGCGTAGCCATCACCGAAAATCCGGAGAGAACCATCATGAAATCGAACGCATTTTCCCCCCGCTCCATGTCGCTGGTCCCCATGGTGATCGAGCAGACAGGCCGCGGCGAACGATCCTACGACATTTACTCGCGCCTGCTTAAAGAGCGCATTATATTCCTGGGCTCCGACATAGACGACACCACCGCCGACCTGGTGATGGCGCAGATGATATTCCTGGAATACGAAGACGCCGACAAGGACATCACGCTCTATATCAATTCTCCCGGCGGCTACGTCTCATCCGGACTTGCCATTTACGATACCATGCAATTCATCAAGCCCGCAGTGTCCACCATCTGCATCGGCCAGGCATCCAGCATGGGCGCCATTCTGCTGGCGGCCGGCGGCAAGGGCAAACGGTTTGCCCTGCCGCATTCGCGCATCATGCTGCACCAGCCCATCGGCGGCGCCGGCGGACAGGCCGCGGACATGGCCATCCATGCGCGCGAGATCGTGCGCATCAAGGAGACGCTCAACCAGATCCTGGTGGAGCACACGGGCCAGAACCCGGATGTGATCAAGAAAGACACCGACCGCAACTTTTTCATGAACGTCGAAGAGGCAAAAAAATACGGGATCATCGACGAAATCCTGAGCAAACGGCCGTGATTGACGCGCGCGCTCCCGAAGCGGTACAATAAAACCATACGCATGCACATTTAAACGCGGGAACCATGCCCTCCAAAATCAACAAATTCAGCCAGATCCGGTGCTCATTCTGCGGCAAGGGCACCGATCAGGTTGACAAGATGATCACAGGCCCTTCGGTGCACATCTGCAATCTGTGCGTGGAGATGTGCAATGATATTCTGCGGGAGGAGCGCGCGGCCATTCCGGACGGCCTTTCGGCCGACGGCCTGCCCACGCCCATGCAGATGAAGGCGTTCCTGGACCAGTATATAATCGGCCAGGACGAGGTGAAGCGCGGCGTATCGGTGGCCGCGTACAACCATTTCAAGCGCATTCTGTCACGCTCTAAAAAAGACCACGACGATACTGAAATCGAAAAATCCAACATCCTGCTCATCGGCCCCACGGGCACGGGCAAGACGCTCATCGCCCAGACCCTGGCGCGCATGCTCAAGGTGCCCTTCACCATTGTGGACGCCACCATCTACACCGAAGCCGGCTATGTGGGCGAAGACGTGGAGAACATGCTCGTGCGCCTTTTACAGGTGGCAAACTACGAGACGGCCAAGGCCGAAAAGGGCATCATCTATATCGACGAGTTCGACAAAATCGCGCGCAAGCAGGCCAACCCGTCCATTACGCGCGACGTGTCGGGCGAGGGCGTGCAGCAGGCCATGCTCAAAATCCTGGAAGGCACGGTGGCCAACGTGCCGCCCAAGGGCGGCCGCAAACATCCCGAACAGACCATGGTCCAACTTGACACGCGCGACATCCTCTTCATTTGCGGCGGGGCCTTCGTGGGGCTTGAAGACATCGTGGAGCGGCGCATCGGCAGAAGCCGCATGGGATTCAACGCGCAGGTGCTTTCGCGCGCCAACCGGAGCATCGGCGACATTCTGAGCCACACCGAACCCGACGACCTGATCCAGTACGGCATGATCCCGGAAATCGTCGGCCGCGTGCCGGCATTCTTCGCCCTGGAGGACCTGGATGAAGAGACGCTCCTGAAAATCCTGACCGAGCCGAAAAACGCGCTTATCCGCCAGTATCAGAAGCTCTTTTCCATGGAGGGCGTGCGCCTGACCTTTGCGCGGGAGGCGCAGCGGGAAATCGTGCGCATCGCGCTCGAAAAAAAGACCGGCGCGCGCGGTCTGCGCAACGTGCTTGAGAGCGCGCTCATGCCGGTGATGTTCGAACTCCCGTCGCGCGCGGATGTCAAGGAATGCCTCATCACGCGCGACGTTATCCGCAAAAAATCGCCGCCCACGTTCGGTCTCAAGCGGGAAAACGTCCCGGAACCGCAGGCCGACGACCAGGACCTGCCCGAGCAGAAACTGGCGTCGTAGCGTTCGTTCACGCCTGCATCTTCTTCCACAATTTCCAGGTCCGTTCGGCCATGGCGTCGATTTTCACGACCGTATTGTCCACGATCGACGTATGCAGCGTATTATTGATGCGCCGCGCCCAGCGCGCGGGGATTTTCCGGGCGCCGATCATCATGCCGACGATGGACCCCACCGTGGCGCCGTTGCAGTCGGTATCGAAGCACAATTGAACGGCTTTGCAGATGGAATCGCTGAAATCGCCGTTGCCATACAGCAACGCCACGGCGCAGATCACGGCGTTGCTGTTGGTATGGCACCAGTCGTGCGAGGAGCGTTCGTTCCATCGCGCGTGGATTTCCGCCATGGCCTGGTCATACGTCAGGCCGTTGCGGGACCAGTCGATGGCCGTCGCGATGTCGCGCCACAGCCGTGAGGTTGCGGGTATCCGCGCCATGCCCGCGCGCAGCACCGCTTCGGCATTGTCGCACATGGGCGCCGCGGCAATACACGCGGCCATGAACATTTCGCCATAGATGCCGTTCTTGATATGCGAGATCGATGCGTCGCGCCAGGCGAATTTCGCAGCGCGCCGGGGATTGCCCGCGCAGGCATAGCCAAACGCGTCGGCCCGGATCTGCGCGCCGATCCACTCGCGGTAGGGATTGCGGAATACCGCGCTATGCGGCGGCTGGATCAGGTGCAGAAAATTCCGGTATGCCACGCGTTCGGCGGTGCAAGTTGCCAATACGGGAATGTTGCGCATCCAGAAAAAGGCCACATCTACCGGCGTGAAGTCGCGGCCGTGTTGCTCCATTACAAGCAACCCGGCGGTGGTGTAGTTGGTGTCGTCGTCCATGGGCATATGACCCACGGCACGATCGTACCAGGCATGAGACCGAACGAGCTCCGCGTCATCAGCATGCAGCCCCCGCTTTCTGGCGTGCGGCGCAAAGGCGATATAATCCCCAAGCGGCCATTGGCCGGTAACCGTAAGATAGCGCTTGAGATGCGGGAGATGGATGCCCTCAATCGGCTTGCCGAGCATGCAGCCGATGCAGCGGCCCAGCCATGCGCCATGGATCCGGTCGCGCATCACAGCCGCCGATGGCGGCCGCGCGGTCCTTCGCGCTTCCGGCGCGCAAAGCCTGCGAATATCGGCATACTCCGACGGCTCGTTAAACGAATAATCGCCGCGCTGGGGAAGCGTCTGCGCCGAATCAAGAAGCGCGGCGCATTTTTGCTGATTCTCTGATGCAAAGAGGCTTTCGTCGCCAAGTGAGATCAGCTTCTCGAACTCGCCCTGGACCATGGAGACGTCGCGGCCCTCTTCTTTCAATTGCGAAAGCTCGGTGCGAAGATCGTTAGCGGATATCCACAGCCATGCGTCTTTGATGATGGTCGCCATTCAGCGTGTCCTTTCGTTGTATCGGGGATGGCGCAGAATGCTGGATAAATTAATGCATGCGGGTCACGAGATGCAGGTACATTCAAGCAAAAAGCGGGTAAAAACGATCACCACCGCGCATTTCCCTCAGCATGGCCGGCCGTCGGTCGCGCAGGCAAAGGCCGGTCACCGCAGCAGGGCCTCCCGCAGCGCGCGCGAAAGCACACCCGCCTGCGTAAGGGTAATGCGGCGATCGATGCCCACGCCATCCGTCCCGACAGCTCGCAGAATGTAGTTCCCCGCCGGCATCGGACTTCCGGCGCGAACCGGGCTATCACCGTCATGCCATCTGGCCATGCAGCGGCCGTCCAGGGAAAAGACGGAAACCGACCGTACCGCCGATGGCGACGGCACGTATTTTCTGTATGGATTGACAACCGATAATGTCGAATCATAATACGCGTAAAATTCATAGACCGACCACGGCACTGTTGCGCTGCCGGTCTGCACGATTTTCACATAGCGCCCGGTGGCCGGCCGGAAGATGATGGTGGTCAGGCCCGCGGTCCCGCTGCCGGTGGCCACGGCCGCGCCCCAGGTTGAGCCGTCCGCCGAAATATAGATTTCGTAGCCGCGAGGCCAGTCATTGGGCATGGGCGCGGCGTCCAGCGCGATCTTATTGACTTTCTGCTGGGTCTGCAGATTGACAAGCACCTGCTGGCCGCTGACCTGCGGGCCCCTGGTTTCCCAGCGGGTGTCGATGCGGCCGTCAAGCATGTTTTTTGAGTTGATCGTATTGACCGATGCATTGGCGACCCAGTTCTTTTTGCTGAGAATGCCCTGGAGCGCGGGCGGCGCGGCCCGGATATTTGCAAAAGAGCATCCCGGCCGCCAGGGCGTTTTGCCGTATTCGTACGCGCCTATGTCCGGCGCGCTCCCCGCATATCCGGTGGTATAGGGCGATACGCCGGTGCCCGCGTCAATGCAGGGCGATCCGGCGGCCAGCTCGAAATGGAAATAATCAGGGGCCACCATGCGGTGCTGCGTGCCGGAATAATTGGTCTGCATGGTGAAAGAAATATTGCGCGGCATGACGCTGTCGCACAACCAATTGACGACGCGGAAATTGGTGTAGCCGGTGGCGGAATCGATGACGGTGCGGGGCAGCGCGTTGTTGTACGTCGTATTGTTGCAATAGAGCTCGTTGGTGTTAGGCGCATTGGTGCCGAACGCGGCCGATGCAATGCCGGTTTTTATGCACCAGACCACGTTGTGGTGCACATTGAAGCCGCTGGTGTTGTTGTCCAGGTAGATGCCGGCGGCGCCGGTGGACCGGGGAAAAGCATGGTGCACCCAGTTATACGCGATGGTGGAGCCGCCGCCGTTGGAATTAAAGGTATACGTAACTCCCATATCGTCGGTAAGCAGTCCGGCCCACGACATATCATTGTATTCTATGGCTGAGCTTGACGTGCGGCGATGCACCAGAATACTGCGGCCCGCATCATGCAGGGTATTATACCGCGCCGCGTGGCCCGACCCGCTCATGCCGATGCAGGCGCAGTCGGTGCCGCTCCAGTTGCAATCGTAAATATGACAGTTCGTGACCGTGTTGTAGGTGCCGAAGATCGTGATGCCGTCGCCCCAGGTGTGCGCAATGGTGCAGTTGCGCACCTCGTTATACGAGCCGGACATGATGATGCCCTTGCCCGGCACGCTCATGGAATTGCCGTTGTCGCGGTGGAAGCCCGCCCGGTCGCCGCTCACGTAGAACATGGTGCAGTTGTAATAATTTTCGCAACTGTCCATAACGCACCGCTGCGCGCCGTTCATGTTGACCGAGGCGCCGAAGACCGTCAGTTTTTTAAGAACGATGTAATTGCGCGTCGAAAGGTCGAAGCCGTAATCGCGCACTTTGCCTTCAACCGCAAGGGCGGCAGGATTGCTCCCGCGTTTGGGGGGGAACAGATAGACCGTGCCGCTTCCCTGGTACCATTCCCCCGGCGCGTTAAGAAGACCAAGCACACCCATGAGTGCCTGACCGATTCCCGATGTGCTCTGCCTGATGATCTGGCGCACCCACCCGCTCTGGCCGTCTTTCATGAGCGTGACATTGGTGTAGTCGATGGTGGTTGGGGCGGCGGCCGTACCTTCGGGCAGGCGCAGCATGTCAAAGCCGATCAGGGAATCGTAGGGCGCATTGGGAAAGCGGGCCCAGAGCATGTACTGGCTATTGACAAAGAGGTCCTGGATCACGGGTGAGTATGTCGCCCGGTACATGCTGTCGTTGTATACCGTCCATCCCGTGATCAGGTCGCAGCCGCTTATCGTGACTTTCTCATTCTGGTAAGCGATAAAGACGATGGGCGCCGTTGCGGAGGTCCCGGAATTGGCGGGCCGCACGGATTCGCGATAGGTGCCGGCGCGGATGTAGCAGGTGTCGCCGGCGCCCATCTGGCCGGCTGCCTGCTGAATGCGCACATACGGATGCGCCGCGGAGCCGTCGGCCGTTGCCGAATCAGCAGAGCGGTTGGCATACCACGCGCGGCCGAGAATGGGTTGATTAAGCGCGAAAACGCATAAAGAAATTATGAATGCGGCGGCACATATTCGCCGCTGGAGGCAAATGACCATTTTTTCCCTCCCCAGGTGGAATATCAATAGTATAATGGGAAATCAGCAGAAAAGCAATTTCAACGCTGCGTTCCGCCACGAAAGCGTATTCAATGCGGATGCAACGGCCATAAAATCAGTCGGATAGGCGGTGATCGACCATCAGCGTCGCCAAACCGCTGAATTTCATTGTCACGAATGCCACGGGATAGCTATTTTTCTAAAGTAATCAAACCTGAACCGGAGAAATCATGCTGCAACACCTGATTCGCATGCTGTTCGTTGCGACCTGCCTGTTTGCCGCCGCGCAGGGCGCCGATTCATCAATGGCAGTCATCGTACTACCGTTTGAAACCGGCGGTGTGCCGAAACATTGGGGAGATGCGCTGGCCGATGAAACCGGCCGTATTCTGGGCCAGTATCCGGGAGTGGCGCTGGTCAACCGGGCGAAGTTAATGGCCATTCTGGATGAACAGAAACTTTCGTTGAGCGGCCTGACCGAAGTATCGTCGCAGGACATGGGCATCGGCCGCATGGTGGGCGCCACACATTTTGTCACCGGCCGTATTTCAAAGCTCGAAGACCTGACGGTCGTATCACTGCGGTGCATCGAAGTGGCCACGGCAAAAGAGGCGGCCCTGGTCTCGCGCAAGGGAAGTTATTCTATTGAAAAAAGCCTGTCATTCCTGAACCCTATGGTTGACGAAATGATCGATGCTCTCGCCGCGCAACGCACGGCCGCGTCCCGGCCGGACCCCGCCGCGGGTTCGTCCGTCAACCGGGCCTTTGTTCCTGCCGGATTCGCGTTCATCGAAGGCCGGCGTTTCACCATGGGCGCCGGCCCTGACGCCCATGCGGTGACGGTGCGGCCGTTCTGCATCAAAAAAACCGAGGTCACCAACGCGGAGTATGCGGCATTTAGTGCCGAAACCGGGCGGGCATTCAGCGCGAAAGGGTTGCCCGGTCTTCCCGTCACCGATATTTCGTGGGAACAGGCAAAGGCCTATTGCGATTGGTATTCCGAAAAAAACAACTGCGTCGCGCGCCTGCCGTATGAATGCGAATGGGAATGCGCGTGCGTCGCGGGCTTGCCTGCTAAAAAACCCGCCTTGCGCGAATATATTTCCTCCATCGCCTGGCATGCCGGCAATTCCGGCGGCGCGCTCCATCCGGCGGGGACAAAAGAGAAAGATGCGAACGGGCTCTTCGACATGCTGGGAAACGCCGAAGAGTGGTGCCTGGACTGGTATGACGACAGCTATTACGCGCAGTCGCCGGCCATCCAGCCCAAAGGGCCGGAGAACGGCGAGTACCGGGTGACCCGGGGCGGCAATGCATTCAGCCCGATCGAAGAAATCTTGCCAACGCGTCGGGGATCGCAATTCCCCGATTACGGGTTCAATCGGGTTGGATTTCGCGTGGTGATTGAAGCGCGATAGCCCGATACTCGGCGGTTCTCCGCAAAATCAAGCGGACGACCCGGGCGAAAGATGGTTGCTTCATGAGAAAAGGCCGGTCCTTTCGGACCGGCCTTTTCTGCCTTGGGATTTCGAGTTCGCGTCAAGCGGAACTACAGGTAGAAGACAATCCCGTAGTTCTGCTGGAAATTGACGCCATAGCCGATGAGAAACGCGAATTCATAGAAGGCAAAGATATACTTATACCCCAGTTCCGCGCGCACCAGCGGACCGCCGAAGTAGAAACGGTCGCTGTCCCATGCATCCAGGTCGGAATCGGCCAGCTCGCCGGAATAGTTGGAAATGTTTTTCGAATTATACCAGAATCCGAGGGCAAACCCGGGCTGGAATGAGATCACATCGGCCGCATTCATCCCGCAGTATCGATATTCAAGGCCGCCGCCGTAAACATGACGAATAAGATCAACTTCGGTGGTATCATAGCGGGCGGGGGAATAGCCGGTTTGCACCCGCGCCATTGTATAATCATGATGGTTGATTAAAAGATTATAATGCCCGCCGAAATAGCTGTTCCTTCCTCGCACGCCCAGATAGAACCCGAGTCCATGGAGCGAAAGCTCGCTGTCCCAGTTTGTCGCCTTGGTGACGCCGATGGCCAGGCGGTTGCGCTCGCCTCCGAACAAGTTTTTAAACTTGCCGAAGGCCTCGTTCATGGCGCCCTTGCCGGGGAGCTGGAAACCTTTGTGGACTTCGCCGCCTTCGAATTCCAGCGAAAAATAATCCTTGTCCTGCGACCCGCGATAGACGATCACGGTATCTTTATTGATGCTTAAAATCCGTTCTTCGGTGTTTTCGCTGCCGTCGATGCTCCATTCGTTCTTCTGCACCTGCTGCAGGGCCGGCGCTGATGGTGGCATGGCCGGTGATGCCGGTGCAGGCTGGGTTCGTATGGAATCCGATACGATCGCTCCTCCCATTGGCGGCGCCGTCTGGGCTGTTATCCCCGGCGCTCCGGCCAGCAGAAGAAGGAGTATCGGCAGGTTGTTACTTCGATTCATTCGCCGCTCCTCTGCTGCTGGTAAGTTTTGACGCGACCAGTTCGCACATTTTGATCATTTTAAAATTCGGGTCTTTTTCGATGGCCTTCGTATACGACCGCTCGACCTGGGGGTTCGAGACATTGTTTTCGAAAGTAAATGCATTGTATTTGAAATAGGAAGCAAACACGACTTCCCGGTTTTTGATTTCAATCACGCGTACCATCAACTCGGGAACCAGCATGCCTTTTTCGAAACTGGGCGTAATGAAGAGGATATAATCGGTGTTCCAGCGCTTGATGAAATCGTCAACAAGCGCATTCAGGTCTCTGAACCGCAGGCCGGCCTCTTTGATTTCATTCAGGTTCATGAGGTCCTGCCAGAATTCTTTGCTTCCGTTGATTTTGGCTTTATTCGTGCCCAGCATATTGATGAACTGGTCCATGAAGGCATAGCGTTTTCCGTTTGCCGACTGGATCCGTTCTTCGATGCTTTGCGGAATGAGATCGGCGGGATTGATGGACTTGACGTGATACCCTCTGCGCATGAGCGCGGTGGTCATGAAGACGCTGAGGTCGTTGTTGGACGACTGACCGCCCCAGGGGAGGTCGACCAGAACGCCGATCGTGCATCCGGCGGGGAGCGGACCGCGCGACGCTTCGTAGACAACATAGGCGCATCCGCCGGCCAGTATCGGCAGACCAAGGCAGGCAAGACCGAACCAAAGGCTTTTTGTACTTCTGGGCATCAAATCCTCCTTGTGCGGATTGCGGGTGAGGGCTGTGCGCGACATTGCGGCCGTCCGCGCAGTCAATGCGGGCGGATGAGCATTGCCTTTTGGGAGAATGTAGTATAGTTTATTCCACTGCGGCGTGTCAAAAATGCGGAATACGATTGACCGTCGGGGGCGGTTGCCTGCACCCCTCCGGCATTACGCGAAGTGCATCAGCCGGCATACACGCCCATCGTGTTCCCGGCGATGGTGTCCCACGAAAACGCGGTTTCGGTGGCGCGGCGGCCGTTGCCGCCCATCCACCGGGCATGATCGAAATTGGCAAAAAGGGTGCCGATGCCCCAGGCGATGGATTCGGGGTTGGGATGCACGCGGTAGCCGTTGACGCCATGCCACACAAACTCGGCGCCGTTCATGGTGGACACCACGGGCTTGCCCGCGGCCCATGCTTCCAGGATCACGATGCCGAAGGGTTCGTTGCGGCTGGGCACCACCACGCCGTCAACCGCCTTGTAAACGTCGATCAATTCGCCGCGCGGGAACACGCCGTAGAAGCGGCAGGCATGATGCACGCCGCGCTCGCGGGCGCGCCGCTCTATAAGACCGCGCATATCGCCATCGCCGGAGATGATGAATTTGGCATTGGGATGGAATTTCAGCACATAGGGGATCGCCTCTATCAGCAGGTCCGGGCCTTTCTGTGATGTCAATCTGCCCACGAAGAGCATGGTGGGGTCCAGGGGACCAACACCGTAGCGCGCGCGCACGGCGCCCGGATCGATAAATCCGTCGAACTGCCAGTAGCAGATGCCATTGGCAACCACGCAGGCCTTCCAGTCGGGGACATTATAGATCCATCCGATTTCGTTCTTTAGCGCCTGGGACACGGTGATGACTTTGTCGGCGCAGAAAGTGCCGTTGCGCTCGTGGTCCATGATGCGCTGGGCCCTGCCGCCATAGAAGTTGTTGCCGCACCGGCCGTATTCGGTGGAGTGAATGGTCAAAATGCCCTTGCGGCCGCGGCCCTGCTTGATCCAGACCATGGCGTTTGCGGCCATCCAGTCGTGCGCGTGCACGATGTCGAAATGCGAGCCCATGTAATCTTCCACATGGAAAACCGCGGACACGAACGCGCGGCACATGTTGTTGACATCGTCAACAATATCGGCCGCGCCGCTGTACGGTACGCGATGATAGTGCACGCCGTCGATTCTATGGTACTGCCAGTCGCCGGCCCAGCGCATGCGCGTGAACACGTGCACTTCGTTGCCTTTGCGCTCGAGCGCCGCGGCCAGTTCGGTCACATGCACGGCCACGCCGCCAACGGCGATCGAATGAAGTGATTCCCACGTGAGCATGGCAATGCGCATGATAGTGCCCCTTGGTTGACGGAATTAATAATGCGTGCTGTAAAACTATATTGTAGGAATATAAATCGTATTATGCAAGAAGAAAAAGTCCGGCATGAAGTCCGCATCGCCGCCTTCGGCCGCAGACGGCGTTGCGCATGGAAAACGCGTCTCGCGGATTTTCATGGGCATCCTGCCGTCCGGGACGGTATCATTATCATACGGTCAAATATGAGCATCCTTCTCGCATTCATCGGCGCGGTGGCGGGGTTTCTGGCCGGGGGAGCGATTGATGAAGCGCTCACCAGCGCCCGGTTCCCGCTTATCGGCCTGTTCGGCTTTATCGGCATGATCGTCGGATTTGCCGCTGTGCCGGCAGCGTTCGGAACGCTCTGGGCAAAGTTGCCGCGGACCGCCAAGATTGCGCTGTTTACCGCGGCCGCAGGATATGCGATATTTCTCTTTGTCCGGTTTCTGGTGATGGCTTTCGGATAATACCAATCCGCCAAAGCGCTACGGACGCATTCTCCCGCCGAAAAACACCTTGTTCGCGACCTTGAAAATTTCCATGGCCCAGAAAGGCGTAGACGCAAAAAGCAACACCAGCGCCAGTTCGGCCCCCGAAAGCGGCTGGGTCTTGAGCACGGTCTGGAAAAACGGATTATAGATGGCCATCATATTGAAGGTAATGGAAACGAGCGTGGCGCCAACGAGCTTGCGGTTTGAGAATACGCCGATTTTGAAAAGGGATTCGGTCTGGTTGCGGCAATTATACGAATGAAAATCCTGGGAGAACGCGAGCACGACAAATCCCATGGTGCGCGCGCGGGCCAGCAACGTTTCGCGCAACTCCGCCGGGATCGTGAAGATCGATTGCAGGCGCTCCCCGTCGCCGGCGAACAAGGCCCCGAATGCATCCATCACCGTCGCACGGCCTTCAAGGTAATAGACATACGTAAATGCTGCAAGGCTGCAGAATGCGATGACCGCTCCCTGACCGACCATAAAGAGCAGTCGTTTTGATGACACCACACTTTCATCCGGGCTGCGCGGACTGCGCATCATGATATTCCGGTCAACCGGGTCCACGCCCAGAGCAAGTGCCGGCAGGCCGTCGGTGACCAGGTTGATCCACAGGAGCTGCACCGGCAGAAGCGGGATGGGCATGCCAAAGAGAGATGATAAAAACATGACCAGGATTTCGCCAGCATTGCAGGAAAGCAGGTAATGGATGAATTTCTGGATGTTGTCGTAAATGCCGCGGCCTTCCTCCACCGCGGCCACGATGGAGGTAAAATTGTCGTCGGTGACCACCATGTCCGACACCTCTTTGGTCACGTCGGTGCCGGTGATGCCCATGGCCACGCCGATGTCCGCCTCCTTGACAGCAGGCGCGTCGTTGACGCCGTCGCCGGTCATGGCCACGACGCGTCCTTTGCTCCGCCAGGCCTTGACAATGCGCAACTTGTGTTCCGGCGATACGCGAGCATACACCGGCGTGCGCTCCACGGCGCCGGCGAGTTCATCAGCGCTGAGACCGTCCAGGTCTTCGCCTGAAAGCGCCTGGTCGTCCGCCGAAAAGAAGCCGAGGGACCGGGCTATGGCCACCGCTGTTTTTTTGTGATCGCCGGTGATCATGACCGTGCGGATGCCCGCGGTTTTGCACTGCTCGATGGCGTGCCGCACCTCTTCGCGCGCCGGATCGATCATGGCGACAAGTCCGGCGAACACAAGGTCCCGTTCCACGACGGCGGCATCATACGACGCGGGCGGTTTTGCAAAGGGCCGCACGGCAACGGCCAATACGCGCATGGCCTGTTCGGCCAGCGCGTCGTTTTCGGCCATGATGCGGCACCGATCCGCATCGGTCATGGGCCGCGCGGCGCCGTTGTCGCAGATCGAGACGCATCGTGCCGCCAGCACGTCGGGCGCGCCCTTTACATACGCGATCATGGCGCCGCTGTCGCGGCGCAGCATGGTCATCATCTTGCGTTCCGAATCGAACGGGATCTCCTCGACAAGCGGCTGCTGCCGTTCGGCATCGGCAAGGCCGATACCCGCCTTGAGCGCCGCCGACAGCAGCGCGCCTTCGGTGGGATCTCCCACGATTGTCCAGGTTTCGCCCGTGCGGGAAAGCCCGGCGCCGTTGCATAAAACCCCGCACTGCAAGGCCCGGCGCAGGTCGGGATGATCATCGGCGGAAATTGCTTTTCCGTCAAGCAAGAAGCCGCCATTCGGCGCATACCCGACGCCGGTGACCGAATACCGTCTGCCGCCCGCGTACACGGCCTGCACGGTCATCTCGTTGCGCGTGAGCGTTCCGGTCTTGTCGGAGCAGATCACCGACGCGCAGCCCAGCGTTTCGACTGATGGGAGCTTGCGGATGAGCGCGTTTCGCTTGACCATGCGGTGCAGACCAAGCGCAAGGGCGATGGTCACCACGGCAGGCAGGCCTTCGGGGATGGCCGCCACGGCAAGGCTCACGGCCGTCAGGAACATCTCCACAATTGTTTCCTTTGACAAGCCACCCGCCTGATATCCGCGGAAAAGCTGCATGCAGAAGACCAGAAAAACGAGGAGCCCGCAGAGGTACACCAGCCATTTGCCGAACTGTTCGAGCTTTTTCTGCAGGGGCGTCATCTCTTTGTCAACCGCTTGGAGCATGCCGGCGATTTTGCCCAGCTCGGTGCGCATGCCGGATTCAATAATAAGGGCGCGGGCCTTGCCTGAAGTCACCGATGTTCCCATGAAAAGCAGGTTCGTGCGATCGGCCAGGGGCGGATTATCGGCCGGGATTGGCGCGGCGTTCTTGTGCACGGCCGTGGATTCACCGGTCAGTGACGCTTCCTGCACGGAAAAATTCGCGGTATGCGAAATCACGCGGCTGTCGGCCGGCACATTGTCTCCGGCTTCGAGCTCAACAAGGTCGCCGGGGACAAGGTCCGCGGAAGGAACGGACTCGTGTTGCGCGTTGCGGATGACTTTGGAGTTGGGGCTGGCAAGTTTTTTAAGGGCCGCAAGGGATTTTTCCGCCCGGAATTCCTGGATAAAACCGAGGACGGCATTCAGCAGGACGATCGCGATAATGGCCAGCGCGTCGACCCATTCGCCCAGAAACCCGGAGATGATCGCCGCGCCGATGAGCACCCAGATAATAAAGTCATTGAACTGGTCCGCGAAAAGCTTCCATGCGGGCTCTCCTTTTTCCTCGTGGAGCTGGTTGGGCCCGTATTTCAGCAGGCGCGCCCGGGCGTCCGGAGTGGCAAGGCCGTTGACCGTATCGCATTCCAGCTTCCCGCTGATTTCGCCTACTGTCAATTGCCACCATTGCGACATGCGGAATTGCCCCTCGTGATTGGGATGATGCCGGGGGGGGGATTTCCCTGCGCGCCCGGCGGATTGTGGGGAAAAAATAACTTGTGCCGCGCAAAAGTATGCGGGGTCGATCAAGCCATTGCAGCGGCGGGATGCTCAAGAAGGGCACTGATTTCGCTGAAACCATGCTTCCGTGCGATTGACAATGCCGTATCGCCCGTGAAGAGTCCCCGGTCATCGACGATACCGGGGTCTGCTCCTTTTTCAAGCAACAGCCGGACCATGGCCACATGGCCTTTTTCAGCTGCCAGCATGAGTGCCGTCAGCCCCTGGCGTGTCTGGCAATCAAGACGTGCACCATGCTCTATGAGCTCGCGGGCAATATTCAGGTGCCCGGCCTGCGCGGTAAACATAAGCGGTGTCGCATGGTTGGCGTTTTTCGCATTTACATCCGCGCCTGCCTGGATCAGCATTCTGACGGCCTCGGGTTTGTCGTTTGCCGCGGCAACCATCAGCGCCGTCCATCCTGTCGCGTTTTTGGCTTCAAGATCCGCCTTGCGTTCCAGGCAAATCCGGATAATCTCGTATTGATTGTGATGGATTGCGGCGCGCAACGCATTCCATCCCCGGTTGTTTTGGAGATTGATGTCGGCGCCTGAATTCAGAGCGCGCAGGAATTCCTCTTTGTCGCCTCTTTGAGCGAAGGCAATAAGCCGCTCGTCTTCTTCATTCGTCATCAGCTGCTCGAATACGTCATGCAGGTTTTCCATTAGTCCCATCCTTTGTGATTGACAACAAATCCGATTTGTCTGCTGCTATCGCGCTGCACCAAGTATACCATTCATTCATCCAGATTACGCTTTAAAGAGGTATAATCGTACATCGCGGTGACAAACGCCTTCAAGCTCCTTGTTTACAGGCACTTGGGGAGTTTCGGAAAGGAGGATTCCATCATGCGGGGTATATGAGCGGCCGGCATCGGCGATAAAAATCCGCGTTGCGCCCCGGGCAATTTGCCGAAGCGCCGCATGCAGGGCCTCGGCTTCGGTTTTCTGATAAAACAGGTCCGCAACCAGTACGACATCGGCGATGCAGGATTGCGGCGAACCGGCATAATCGTGATTATCAGGCAACAGCTCTACCCCATTGGCGGCGGCATTGCGCTGCATGATATGCAGCGCGACCGGGTCGATGTCGTTGGCGCATACGCAGGCCGCCCCGGCCTTGCTGGCGGCAATGCCGCCCGCGCCGCCGCCGCACCCCAGATCGAGGACCCGCTTGCCCGCCACAATTTCCGCATGGTCAAGGAGATAGCGCGCCAGCACCGCGGCTGCCGGCCAGACAACGGCCCAGTACGGGATTTCGCGCTCATGGCCCGATTCCGCCTCCCAGGCCTCCCATGCAGCGAAAAAATCGCTTGCCTGGTGGATGAGAATTTCGGGACAGCCCCAGACCGGCATAAGCGGCGCGTGGATGCGGATCAGCTCTTCGGAAGGCATCGGCAGGTGGCTCGCGCTCACGGCAACAATATAGGTTGCGAAGCCGGCGGAAAAAAGAAAAAAAAGCCCCACGCTCTTAGATCAGCGCAGGGCCCTGGTCTTCCGCGAAATCTCGGGAAAACCGCTATTTCCCCTTTTGCAAATTGAACATGTTGTCGATGTTGTTCAGCAGGTCCTCGCCGCCGGGGAGATCGGATTGGCCGGCGTCGGCCTTCTTGGCGCCCGTGGCGCTCTGGGCATGATAGACGCGCTGCGCCGGTTGCTGCGGCTTGGTCTCGGCCGGCGTTGGTTGTTCGACCGCGGGTTCCGAGATCGTGCGTGCGAACCCCGAGAGGAATTGCGCGATCTTGGCGCTTTCGGCTTTGCGCAGCTTCAGATCGTCGTTGATGCGCACAATCGTATCGTCAATGCCTTTGAAGCGCGCCAGGGTTTCGTTCTTTGCAGCTGAAAGCTTCTGATCGATCTCCTGCCGCACCATGGCAAGACCGTCGCGCGCCTGCTTGTCCGTATTCTGCGTCTTGGTGTTAACGTCCGCGACCAGCACGTTGAGCCTGTTTTCGAGACTGACGAAGGACTCGGAGCGGTTTTTCTCCTCGGTGCGCAACGATTGGAGCAGCCCGGACACCTGCTTTTCAAGGGAGGCCCGGAGCTCATCCATCGCTTTTGTCAATTCGCTTTTAATCGCTTTAATGTCCGACGCAACGGAAGATTCGAGGCGCTTGATCGAATCCTGCATGGATTTGATTTCGTCGCCTACAAGAATGGTTTTAAGCGTTGACAGGTCCTGTTCCGGTTTGTTTGCCATAATATCCTCCTTGGCTTTAGGGTCTGAATTCGAGGGATACATAAATATATCATATAGAATGGGGTTCGGCAATAGATTCGGCGGCTTTGGCGCCGCCTCCCATCACCCCATCATTGCCCGGTGCCGCGCGCGGTACCTGCGCGGGGAGAGCCCGAAGCGCTCCTTGAACAGCCGGTGAAAATGCGGCAGGCTGGCAATGCCGCAGTCCAGCGAAATGCGGAAGAGGCTTTTATCCGTGAGCACCAGCTGGCGCACCGCGTAATCGAGCCGCGCATCATTGACAATCTGCGTGGGCTGCCGCCCGAGGATTTTGCGGCACAGCCGCGACACATGCTCGTTGGTCTTGCCGGCAAGCTCCACGAACCCGGGCACGCCCTTGACAAACCACACCGGCTCG
>Ga0315289_10001378_pt1 | contig 37695 bp, 32 predicted proteins | sample YL17G11_40_MG_FD_203452 | JGI IMG/M metagenome (GOLD analysis project Ga0315289, IMG submission 203452) | Sediment microbial communities from Yellowstone Lake, YNP, Wyoming, USA - YL17G11_40 | ecosystem: Environmental > Aquatic > Freshwater > Lake > Sediment | place: USA: Wyoming | collected...
TGCTTGGTATCTGCCTGATGCTGGCCATCGCATCGGCGGATAATGGAGGAGATGAACGATACCAGTGTTGTGCCGCCGGGAATAGCGACCAGGCCGTTTTTGTTATTGACACCCAGACAGGCCAGACCTGGCGTATGAGTCGAACTGACACCTTTGATTTGGGAACGCCGCAGCAGCGAAAGTCAGAACGGCGAACTCATACCCCCATCACGAAATAGCCGTCTCGGCTTTTGTTTCGGGGCTTACTCGCCGATTACTTTGAACACCTTGTCGCCGGTCCTTACTTTTTCGGGGACTTTTATGCCGATGCTGTCGCCCGCCTTTGCTTCAGGGACGGACTCGTGTTCTATCTGAATGGATTCAATCTCAATCTTAAGATCTGTTGTGTGTCCCTTGAAGTGAAGGGTCTCTCCCACTTTTATTGAGTCGTTTGTCACCTCTATCGCAGCGACCGATATATGGCCGAAATAGTGTGAAACATGTCCGATTTCTTTTTCTTCCATATCCGTTTTTCTCCTTAAATTTTGAGCATAGTTCAGCCCGCAGGAGCATTGAAGAATTCCATTCCCAGTGTAATCGAAGGATATAAGCACGTCAAACAAATATTCCCTCCTCATCCCGCAAAAACCGACAATGCCGCCCTTGACCACGCCTATACTTACGATTATGATATGCGTTCACAGTTGACTTCTGCGGACATTACCAATATAATTGGCACAGGCAACTGGTCGGCTGATTACTCCTATCACAAAAATGGCGATATGAGCTTAAGAACAATACAATCTAATACCGACACCTTTACCTACACCGGCAACCTTATGGCCACGCTGGACGGCACTAATCTCAACTGGGACGAAAACGGCCAATTGACCGCAGGCGCATCAGCCGAAACCCTCTCTTACAACTGGGATGGAAAGCTTAGGTCAGCCGCAAAAGGCACAAAAACCATAAGTCTAAAATATGACCCTATGGGTAACCGCATATTCAAATCCTCAACCGTTGACAGCGTAACTACCGACAGAAAATACATTATCGATATCGTTGGCAGTCTGCCGGTGATTTTGTTAGAGCTCGAGGGAAGTACCGTTAAGAAGAAATATGTATATGCTAACTCTCAGATTCTTTCACAATATGATGGCGATACGTCAAGCTGGTACTATTATTTACATGACCGGCCTGGTTCTGTCCGACAGTTAATAAAATACGTTTCTCCAAATGTTAATGTTGTGAAGCTCTATACCTACGAACCCTTTGGCAAGACACTCGAAGATGAAGGCACGCTGAGCAATCCGTTTATGTTTACGGGCCAGTGGTATGACAGCGAAACCGGCCAATATTATCTGCGTGCCAGACAATACGAACCCTACATTTCGAGATTTACCTCCTGCGACCCCGTCACCGGCAAATTCGAAGAACCATTGACGCTGCACCGGTATCTGTATTGTGGCAATGACCCGATAGATTTCGTTGATACAAATGGTGAATGGGCGTTAATGCTTGGTGCCAGTGTTGCTGGTAACTTTACATTTTCCAATCTGAATTTTGGCGGTTGGCAAGAGCGCGGGCTTAATTCGGTAATTCAGGGAGTGTCGAAAGGTTCTCTGGGTAGTCTTCTTTCGTACTACACAGTTACTATGCCATATTTTGCATGGTTGGCTGAAAATGAAGGGTTGGGAGGGTCAGCAGGCGGTGCTTTTGTTGTTGCACATAATGAGGAGGAGAAGTGGAATAGAGGATGGTCTTTTGGCGGTATGAGCTGGCTTTCTGGAGGAGCCTCGTTTTCCACTGGTGCCGGTGTATCAGCAACAGTTGATTTTGGTTTCTCCCCAGAAGCACAACATGTAGAAAAACTTGCAGGAAACTTTGTGGAAGCCGGTGGTTCATTTAGCTCCCAAGCACCATTTTTGCCGTGGGGGATTAATACCGCTAGTTTAGCTGTTTCATGGGCTTACAATGAAGATTGGAGTCCATCTGGGATTACCTTATATACGGGGTCCCTTGGTTGGGGTACTCCAGGAAGGGAAGCCCATGCTTTTGTAGGAAAGGCGTGGGTCAAAGAATGGTTTAAGTAAATGAGTTGGAATTGATCATGAAAAATCTGGTTTCTAAAATAGCCCTTACTATATTAATAGTTACAACTTTTGGACTGTTTACACTTATTATAGGTAAGCCGCCATTATCATCTCTGAATGCAATTATATTCTGGATGCAGCCGATAAGCATAGGCGGCTTTATCTTCATGGTAATGAACCTACTGATCAGCTTTAAAAATTGGAAAGCGGATATGCATACCTTTTTGAATAAATTTCCATTTAAAAGTGTCGCATGCTTTGCTGTTCCTTTTGTGTTTATATTTATACTTGGAAGCCAAATGGAATCGAGGATAAGTGATAAAGTTAAGAGGTTTCTTAATGAAGCTTCTGTTGGCACCATAGTCTGTATAGATAGGCAACCAACTAAAAATCCGGAGTGGGTAATTAATGAGCTAAAGAAGATAATGCCATTACCAGATCATCACTCCCATGCAACGAAAAGGATTAATATTGAACTTATCGATGGGGATAAAAAAATTGTTATTGAATTGGGCAGAGATTCTGATAGAGCCCAAGAATACTGGGTTTTTTATCCTGAATATGGATATACCTCAAAGAATGAAATTGGTAGGATAATCACTGATATATTTGATGATTACTTTAAAGACACAGGAGAAGAAACTTCTGCCAAAAAGTAGGCTCTTTGAAAACTGAATACTCCTCGATAACAGGCGCACGAAAGTATATAATAGACATTGTCGGCGATTTGCCGGTAATCTTGGTTGAGCTTGAGGGAAGTACCGTTAAGAAGAAATATGTATATGCTAACTCTCAGATTCTTTCACAATATGATAGCGATACGTCAAGCTGGTACTATTACTTACATGACAGACTTGGTTCTGTCCGACAGCTAATAAAATACGTTTCTCCAAACGTTGACGTTGTGAAACTCTATACCTTTGACCCCTTCGGTAATACATTGGAGAAGCTGGAAGACGACTCAAATATGAAAAACCCGTGGCGTTTCACCGGCCAATTCTTTGACTCTGAAATAGATGAGTACTATTTAAGAGCGCGAATGTACGACCCATATATAAGCCGATTCACCTCCCGCGACCCCGTCACTGGCAAATTTGAAGAACCATTGACGCTACATAAATATTTGTATTGTACTAACGATCCATTAAATTGGACTGATCCAGATGGGTTGGACAAATATTTAGCCTTCGATTGGGGACACTTATATGTTGCGGTTGATGTTTGGTCAGGCGGTAGAGTAATCGGCCAGCAAAGGTATGATTTCTCTGCCCCACATACTTGGTATTTCTGGCTAGGTTTATTTTTAATCAGAGGGGAGATTAATACAGATTGGACTGACATTGAGATGGAGCAAGAAGATTCTTGGCTTGCATTTACTCTGAGTAAGGAACAAGGTCAGGAAGCTGATAAACGTATGAAAGCATTTCTTGATTATCAAGTGGAAAACCCACCTTTGTATAATGTGGGTTGGTTTAATTGCTGGCATTGGGCATTTGTAAATTACTTCATAGATTATGAGGAATAAGGTTCGATTAGACAAAATCTTTGAAAAAATTTTGAGAAACCAGTTTTATAGAGTTAGAGCAGAAAATGGAAAGAACAGTTGAAAGTACTAAAGCAAAGAGACTTGCTAATACATCGGTAATATTTGCTGTTACAGGATTACTATTGTCTTCTCTTAGCATTAAAGCACTTTACGTTATCTATATTTGCTGGGTAATTTGGTCTGGTGCTTGTTTCTGTGGGATAACGTCTTTAAAGACTATGAAAGATCTCAAAGGTTTTTCCTGGAGTCGGTTTTTAGCAAGCATAGGTTGCATCTTTTCGTTGATTTCTATCCTGGGAGTAACCTTCATGATTCATGAGATTTACTTGATTAATGCCTCTTACTGTCGGAACCACCTCTTTATTTTAGGGAATTCAATCAGGGTTTATTGCGAGAAGCATAATGGTGAATTTCCCGATACTTCAAGGTGGTGCGACGTGATAATTGATGAAACTGATAGTGTTAGGAATGTCTCTAAGAAAACCTTTGGCTGTCCAGGAGTGCCCCAAGGTACGTCTGGATATGCGATAAACAAAAACTTATCTGGTAAAGTTATATCTGAAGTTGATCCTAATGTGGTACTCTTGTTTGAAACAACTGCTGGTTGGAATCAAAACGGGGAACAGGAGCTAATGTGTTTACATAAACATGAATTACTTTTTAGAGGAAGTGGTTCTTATATTGTATGTGTCGGGAAGGAGAAGCCTTTAGTAAGATTTGTACATCGTTCGGATATCGAAAAGCTTCGTTGGAATCCATGAATTGATAATATGAAGTTGTTTTTATTTGCCATAGCTTTTTGAAAACTGAAAAATAAATGAGATCGAACGCAAACGGCCAAATCCTAATGCAGCACGATGGCAGCCAAGCCGCAACTAAATATTTCTATTTACATGATAGATTAGGTTCAGTAAGGCAACTGATAAAGTACAATGCCCCTAATGTTGATGTGGTGAATCTTTATACTTATGAACCATTTGGTAGGTTATTTGCCACAGAGACCGCAGAGAATATATCTAACCCATTCAAATTCACCGGCCAGTGGTATGATGCAGAAATAGGGCAATACTATTTACGCGCCAGACAATATCAGCCGCATATTTCGAGATTTACCTCCCGCGACCCCATCCACCGGCAGCCCCCTAATTCTCAAATCCCCCGCTTCTAAAATCCTTCACTTAAAAATCCCCTGCTATTAAATCACTACATTAGTATGTATGCATATACTAATATACTTTTACTAAAAGTCCCTATGAGCAATGCCGCGTAAGCGGCATGCCGAAGCTTAGCTTCATAGAGGCTACTTCCTTCGGCATCCGCGTCTAAAAAAAGCAGGGAGTTTTTAGTCTCAACTTTTAACTTGCCTAAATTACCATCCTCCGTCTTCCGTCGTCTGTCTTCCGTCATCTGTCGTCCGCTCCCTGACTTCTGTTGTTAAATTATGCACAATTTCTATATGGTTTTATATAATTTTCACTCTGTTCGTATATCGTTTTATGCAATTTTCATATCGTTTTGCAAAATTATGCAACGTTTTGCAAAGTTTGGGTTTTTTACCCGGCGGGATTCAGCGGTTTGTCATTGACCTGAATTGACCTCATTGGTAACCTATCACCCTTGTATTAGGACTGCTGAGTTATGGAAATGGAACTATCGTGGCCGATGAAACTTAGGATTGCCGCTGCGGTCGCCGCCGGCGTTATCCTGATTGGCCTTGCCGCCTGGCCCCTGACAGCGCCGCCTGAGCCGTTCGGCGTGGTCTCACTGCTGACAGGCGCCATAACTCCCGGCGAGGCAATAACTTTGGCAGGTCTGGCTTTTCTGACCGGCTTTATCGCCTATTTTCTATCCTGGCCTTATGGCCGAGAAATCGGCATTTTAGCCGTGCCGGCCGGCCTTGCTATCTGGGCTGTCCGCTCCGGCAGTATGGCAGACTTAATGCGGGTAAATTATACCCTGGCTGAACGCCAACTGCTTTTTCAGGGGCTTAAGTGGGAACCTTTTTTCTGGCTTTCTATCGTCGCCGCGGGATTTGCCGGTGTGCTAATAGGCCAGAAATTGCGCTCAAAACCCGGCCTATACAAAAACCACCAGAAATATAACCCTAAATCAAATAAATACTTAAGCATCGTCATTGCCCTGGTCGGCTCGGTTTTGATAGCTCAGTTTTGTATCAGGGTATTTGCACGGGATGTCAAGATGGCAGACCCGGCATTGGGTTCGATTGTAGCTCAGCCGGCTGTCGGGCAGATTGTTTTCGCCGTATTGGTTTCGTTCGGGCTCGCCGCTTTCCTGATTAAAAAATTCCTCAATGCCGGCTATATCTGGCCCATAATGGCATCGGCATTAGTAACCGCTTTTGTCATAATCACTTATATCCACGAGGGGGTATTGAAATATCTTGTGGAGTACCAGCCGGTTGTATTTTTCTCTAATGCCGTTGTCTCGGTATTGCCTGTACAAATGGTTGCCTTTGGCACGCTTGGCTCAATTGCCGGCTACTGGCTGGCTATCCGCTATGACTATTGGCAGCAACACGCATAAAGCAGCAAATCAGGGGGGTGCAGCAAATTTATAACTATCTTTTTTGATGCCTGTTCTTTAGATAAGTGCTTATGTTTTATGTAGTTATGCACAAAACAGCCCGATATTTAACCTTCATCGGCAAAACAAAGGCAAAAATGTTATTTTCGACCTCTAAATTAGCCGAAATATATACAGTCGCGGCTAATATTTTGCCGCTAAAGCGCTGTTTTTGAGGCTAATCTCTTTGGCAATAAGAATATAGGAGCGTCAGAGCAGTAAACAGGCTGAACAGTTGGCCAGGATTCTTCGTAAAATATAGTAAGACCAGCCGACAAAAGGAGTTGAAGATGTTGGTTCTGAGCAGGCAAAAAGATGAATCGATTATGATTGGCGATGACGTTGAGATTACCATTGTCGATGTCCGCGGGGATAAGGTTCGTCTTGGAATAGCCGCTCCGAAGAATATACCGGTTCATCGCAGAGAAGTATATGATGCAATCCAGCGAGAAAAAGCCCAGAAAGAGGGCGAGGAAAAAACCGGTCAGCAATAAACCCATCGACAGAATTCAGCATACCATTTTCCCTTTTCTGTATCACTGAATTTCAGACCATAGACCCGGCGAGGCAAGCGACGTAGGACTGAAGACGATGGCGGGAACTGCCCCGATGGGATAATAAAAGTGAATTTAGAATTGAGAATGCAGAATTGCAGCGGGTAAAGGAAGTTAGTGAATTAGTGAATGGTTCGACAAGCTCACCATTTTTAGTGAATTAGGTAATCGGTAAACGACATAAAGAAAAATTTATGTCACTTTTTCAACAGCCCTAATGTCCCCTATTATTCCATTATTCCCTTATTCCCTTATTCCATTATTCTGATCCTTTAGCCACTGCTATCCGTCTCAACAGATGGAAAGGCGAACCGTTTTGTTTTATGGATATACTTCTGATCTAAAATAACTAGTGGTGCATAAATAACTCCAAGAATGTTCCCTCGATAAGTGATTTTACCGTTTATATCAAAAAATAAATGCCCAAAAACGAATTTTGGGCACCACTCGCGTACATCCATGACAGCCATCCTGAACAATGCAGAATTTCTGACTTCACCAGACTGGGTAGCAACATAATCGCCAAAGCACGATAAAACAGCATACGAACCAATGTAAAGAAGACAAATCACGAGAATATGCTTCAAAATAGTTTTTCTGGACTTTCGATCTTTGTCAGGCATACCGCATCTTTTTAACGCCATCCGGGACAGCTACGTTTTAATTTTCCAAGTTAACATTTTGTTGTTTTCTTTCGGGGTCGGCCGAATTATATATCGGCCTGAGCCAATTGCTCCAGACAAGCCGGACTGAGCAACATAATATAAGCTAACATAACAGACAGGTAGCGATAGAACAAGCTTAAATACGGCTTTCGGGCTGCTATCTTTCTCAACCTGCCCATTAGCAGAACCGGCGCAGGCACCCCCGCACCACGTTGGGTGCAGGGTAAAATATCTTTCGCACATATTAAGACAGCAGGTCAAAGCGGTCAAAACAATATAGACAGTTTAAGCTGCATCGGTTAGAATCCTGTCCTTGTTCATTATTACATTTTTCAGAAAGGGCAGTAAAATGAAACAAATAATCAGATTGGCGATGGTATTTTGGTTTGTTCTGGCGGCCGGGTGTGCGGTTTCGGCAAAGAAGGCAGTTTCAGTCTGTGGGCAGCCGAGGGAACGGTTATCAATGGACTTCGGCTGGAAGTTTCATTTAGGGCATCCTTACGATTCCGAGAAGGATTTCGGCTATCAGGATGACAGCTCCAAGACGGGCGTGCCTATGGACCCCAACTTCAAGGCCGACGACTGGCAGATGGTTGACCTGCCGCACGACTGGGCGACAGCACTTGAGGTTGACAAAGACGCCGAGGTGGCGCACGCATACAAGAAGATAGGATTCAAATACCCGGAAAATTCGGTCGGGTGGTACCGCAAAACCTTCGAGATACCCAAAAGCGATTCAGGCAAAAGACTGACAATCGAATTCGACGGGGTATTCCGCAACTGCGAGGTATGGCTGAACGGATATACGCTTCGCCGGCACCTCAGCGGATATACCAGCTTTGCCATCGACATTACCGATTATGCCAAATACGGCGAGAAGAACGTATTGGTGGTGCGGGCGGATGCGACCGGGCATGAACTGTGGTCTTATGAGGGCGCGGGAATATACCGGCACGTCTGGCTGCTGAAGACCGAGCCACTGCACGCTGCACAGTGGGGAACATACATCAGGGCGGACGTTAAATTAAAAGACAAGCCGTCGGCGAAATTAGCCATTGAGACTGCCATTGCCAACGAAGGCGATGGGGACAAGCAGTGCGAGCTGCAGTCAGTCATAACTGATGCAGAGGGCAAAACCATCGCTTCGGTCAAATCCGCAAAGACCATCAAAAGCTGGGGCTGCGAGAAAATCACTCAAGAAGTCGCACTTGGAAATGCCAATCTCTGGTCGGTCAAATCACCTTATCTTTATAAACTGCTTACAGTTGTAAAAGAGCAAGGCAAAACAACAGATACATACGAAACCACTTTCGGCATTCGCACAATTCGCTTCGATGCCGACAAAGGTTTCTTTCTGAACGGTGAATCTGTCAAACTGAATGGAGTCTGTCTGCATCAGGACCATGGCGGCGTGGGTGTGGCCATTCCGGACGCTTTGCACGATTTCAGGATTTCGAAGATGAAGGAGCTTGGAGCCAACGCATTTCGCTGTGCGCACAACCCTGTGTCGCCGGAGGCGCTGGATGCCGCCGACCGGCTGGGAATGTTAGTAATAGATGAGACACGAATGCCGGGCAGCACAAAGGAGCGGCTGGAACAGTTAAGCAGTATGGTCCGCAGAGACCGCAATCATCCGAGCGTAATCTTATGGTCGCTGGCCAACGAAGAAAGGGAACTCGAGAAGAGCGAAACAGGGGCTCGAATTATCCGAAGTATGAAACGGCAGGTGCGGAAGCTCGACCCGACCCGGCCAGTGACATTGGCGATGACATCACACTATTGGGACATCTCTCAGTTACCCAAAGAGGTGGACGTTCAGGGTTTTAACTATATAAAGCCAGCGTATGATGAGTTTCACAAGAAATTTCCAGATAAGCCGTTTATACTGACCGAATCCTGCTGTCATTCGACGGCCCGCGGCATCTATGAGTCAAATGAGCCGGCGGGGAGGTTTACGGGATATGATGAAAACCCTGCGTGCTGGGGCGAGACAGCGGAGACTATGCTGAAGTGGTGCGCAGAACGGTCGTGGGTGGCGGGGACTTTTGTCTGGACGGGGTTTGACTATGCGGGTGAGCCGCTTGTTTTTGCAGATGATTGCAGGCATCTGAGCAGCGAGGAAGTCTGGCCTATAGTGCATACCCAGTGGGGAATTGTGGACCGCTGCGGATTAGAGAAGGACCCGTTCTACTATTTCAAGAGCTGGTGGACCGATGAAACGGTGCTTCACGTTTTTCCGCACTGGAACTGGGCCGGCAAAGAGGGACAGGAAATCCGCATCTGGTGCTACAGCAACTGCGAAGAGGTTGAGTTAGCCGTGAACGGCAAGGTTGTCGGCAGGCAGAAGATGGAACGGAACTCGCATTTAGAGTGGAAGGTAAAATACGAACCCGGGTACATCGAGGTGAAGGGATACAACGGCGGCAGGATTGCGGCGACCGACAGGCAAGAGACAACGGGTGAAGCAAAAACTATCGTGCTGAAACCTGACCGAGTTAAAATCAAAGCCGACAACCGTGACGTGGCACAGGTGACTGTGGAAGTCGTCGATGAGAAAGGCCGATTAGTGCAGACGGCAAACAACGAGGTGACTTTTACCATTTGCAGTAATGGAAAAATCATAGGCGTTTGCAACGGCGACCCTGCCTGTCATTTGCCGGAGAGCTTAACGACATACCCGGTCTTCAGCGGGCAATTAATGGTATATGTGCAGTCGAGCCGACAAGCAGGGACGATTACGTTAAAAGCAGAATCAACAGGACTGGAAAAGGCCGAGGCGATAATAGAAGCGCAGCAGTGCGAGGTCGAACCGTTTGTGGCGGAATAGGTGCGTGATTGGCGTTACGACTGTTGTCGCACTTTGACGTCGAGGTAGCGAACGCCCCATTTTTGGGCCTGCTTGTGAGAGTCGAAGAGGACGTCGAGCTTGTTTCCGCGGATGGCGCCGCCCCTGTCGAGGACTTTGATGGGTTCGCCGTTATTATAGCCGGGGACAATCATTTCGGTGCCGAAGGAGAATTTTTTGTCGGCGGCGGCGAGGGTGTCGCCTGAACGGATTTTGTGGCCGTTAGCCGTTATGCCGTCTGCGGAGCTGCCGCAGCACCTGGGGCAGGGGCAATAAGCTGTGACACGCATACGAACGGTTTGCCACTCGCCCGGCTGGTCAGCGGTTTCTGCCGGCGGGGCCGTTGAACTCATCAGGGCAATCCGGCTGCCGGGACCTGCATAACCCTTGACAACGATACAGGTTGATACGCATAAGACCACTATAAACAGCACCAGGGCAAGGCCGAACTTAGGGCTTGAAGAACCGTGGAGGTTTGTAAGTTTTGCTTTTTTCAACATTCACCCATCCCCTTGAAGTCAAAGATATCGCTCCTCCGTGAGCCGGCGATTTATGCCTAAAAACCCCATCCTTGAGATGCTTGTCGTATTATAACACAGAAGCTTCTTTAATTCAACCATAAGGTCAAATAATAGTCTTTATAAAGCCGGTTATGGACGTTCCTGCCCAAAGACGGGTTATTTTATGGGACTGCACGGGCGAGATTTTCCCTCCCTATGGGATAAACGCAGATACCGCCCACTCAATGCCCGATACTGGGTAATTCTCAATCTGTTAGCCGTTGGGGGTCATATTCCCCACCGGCTGTCCTGAGCGCAGTCGAAGGATTTATCCGGCGGGTCAATGTCGCGTTTTTTAAGATTGCGGGAATTTAATTTGCGGGTAAAATGGGGTGGTGAAGTTTTGGGTAGCGTGGCTGGGAAATTATCGTAATGAAAAATAATTTTGCAGAGTTTGGAACTTTAAGTAATGTTAGAGCAGTCTGCCGATAAGTTAGTAGATATGAATATGGGGAAATTCTGTGACTACGGAGGGTTGCTTTGAACGCACAGGATAGTTTGATTTCACAGGTTCGCACAAATTTAGAGCAATGCGGCTATTCAAATGGCCGGCTGCGAACGGACTATGTCTATGAAGATGTTATAGGAGAACACACTGTTGCGTTAGCAGGATTTGCCAGACCTGTATATGATTCGCGCACATCATGCATTTCAGTCGTCAGATGTGATGATTTACTGGGAGCCACGGAAGAATATGTGAATCAGTTCCGAGGATTCGGAGCACCTGTTATATTTGCCTGCCACAATGAAACACTTCAGTGGTGGAATGTAGGGACACGTGGTGCAAAGATTGAGAAAACGGTTTTAAAAGACGACATTAAAAGTTTCTTCTCCGCACATAAGGAAGAGTTTTCACCCGACAGAATTTGGCGTGCCAAGAATCTTGGACGCGTTGATACAAAGCAGCAGCTAAGATTTGTTGACATTGGTTTGATGCCCTTATTGGAGCATGAAATGGGGGATCGTCTTGGAGGACTGATGAATCGAGTCATCGGTCTTCTCCACAATGGATTTACGAATAAGCAACTAAAAATACCCCAGAATCAACAGTGGATATTTAGAGCAGGGTTCTGGCTCCTTTGCGCAAAGATTCTTAAGGATAAAGAAGTAAATGGATTTATCCGATTAGATATTGGTGATGTCGATAGTGTGCTTAAAGCAGTCAAGAATCACTACCGAGCACAAGAACTTGTAGATGTTCAAACTAATCAACAAGCCCGAGCCCTTAAAGAAGCAGCAGAGCAGGTCAAAAAGTTTGCCAGCTTGAGCAATCTGACGACAGAAGCTTTTGCATATATGTATGAAAACGTGCTTGTTGATGAGAAGCTGAGGTCCGCACTGGGAATTCATGCAACGCCTTCATATCTGGTTGATTATATTGTTTGGCAGTTATGGCCGTGGATTGAGCAGATTCCGGAAGAGAAAAGAATTGTCCTTGAGCCGGCCTGTGGTCATGCTCCGTTTCTGACGGCCGCGTTGAGAATGCTGAGATTTTCCTATGGTGAAAAGGATGATTTCCACAAGTATGCTAAGCAGCAACTAATAGGCATTGAGATGGACTCCTTTGCCCGAGAAATTGCGAGATTGTCGCTGACTCTTGCTGATGTTCCAAATCCCAATGGATGGAATATCGTAAAAGGTGACATTTATCAGGGCGACATACTAAGCAAAAACGCGGGAAAAGCCATGATTTTGTTATGTAATCCGCCTTTTGAGGACTTCACACCAGAGGAGCAAGGTGCTTACCGAAGGGCAGGTCAAAAAGTTAGGTCTTTCAATAAAGCGGCGGAAATGTTGCGGCGAACCTTGTTTTATATGCCTAAAGGTTCTGTATTCGGGGTGATACTTCCGCGTGTTTTCTTACACAAGAGGAATCTGGCCGAACTGCGGAGGATGATAGTGAGCGACTTTGAGTTGTCTCAAATTTGTCTCTTGCCTGAAAATGTCTTTAGATTCGCCATGCATAGGTCTGTATTGCTTTTTGGGAGAAAGACAGCTATCGGGAAGAAACAAAAAAGTCAAAACGTTCAGCTTCTATATAGAACCGTTGAGGCATCTCAGCTTAAGGCATTCAAAGAGAGATATAAGAGCAGAGATACCCTAGTATTTCAATCAAAGTTTGCTGAAAGCCATGTATTTGATTTGAGGGTAAGAGAGCTTGATGATGTTTGGACGTTCTGTGAAAAAAACTATCCATGTCTTAAGTCTGTTGTTGAAGGCGGGCAAGGATTTTCCTTCAAAGGTAAAGATCTTCCGAAGGGAAAGAGGACTTTTTCCGAGGAACGGTTTCCTAGTGCCGTGGAGGGATATGAATCATTAAGTAGAGATATTCGACTACACAACTTGCCAAGGACATATTGGTTGAACCTTGGGAGTGAAGTTATTCAAAGACCAAGATGGGGTGTAGTCATAGGAAAACCTCAGATGTTAATGAATCATGCACGTGTTGGAAGTGGACCTTGGAGAATAAAGGCATTAATCGATAATAAAGGAAGGCCTGCTGCTAGTTCATTTTTGGTGTTTAGAATTCACAATAACGATTGGTCGCTTCTTACAATTTGGGCAATTCTGAATTCACCGTTTGCAAATGCATATATGTACTGCAACAGTATGGAACGCAATAATTCATCAGAAGATGTCAAAAAAATACCAATTCCGTTATGCACAAAGGGAGTTCTTAATAAACTTGAGGGACTGGTTGCTGAATACTTTGAATTGATGGCAGAAAGAAACACGGAATTAAGAAAAGACATTCGAGACAGAGCCAAGCATTTGTTTTTGTCCATTGATGCTGAAATTATGCGTTTATATGATTTGCCGCCGAAGATGGAAAAGCGGATTCTGGATTTATTCCAAGGGGTTCAAAGAAAAGGGGTGGATTTCGAATTTAAAGGTTATTATCCGGAGGGATTTGAATCCGCTATTCCTTTGCATGAGTATTTGTCCGAGGACTACCAGCGTTCGACGATTACCTTCGTGGATGATTGGGTAAAAAAACACCGGTCGCCAGAAATCAACGAGGTTTTAAGGACGGCAACAGAGGCCTTTGAGGAGAAGTGAGGGGATGCGAGATTTTCTTATTGATACGAATATCTGGGAATACTGGTTTAATCCAAAAAGAGAGCCGCAACACAGTAATGTGTTAAAACGTGTTGCTGAACTTAAACAACAAGAAGATGGCAATAATCCTTTTCGTATATGGATTTCTTCTATGACATGGGGAGAGATAGAATTCGGATATCAGGTACAAACAGATAAAGATAGTTCGTTAGAAACACAATTCAGGCAATTTATTCATAGTATTGCTCCTACAGAATTTATAATCGATAAACAGGTGACGCCAGAATACGGACGAATACGAGCAATGCTATTTGAAAAATTCGGTCCCAGAGACAAAAGAGTTAAGGGGCTTAGACCCGAACAAATCATAGACCCAGTCACCTCTCTTCAACTTAAAATTCAAGAGAACGATCTCTGGATTGTTTCCCAGGCCATAACAAGAAATTTTACTCTGGTTACAAATGACAGGGCGTCTTTGAAGCCATTATTGGAAGTGGTTGGCGAAGAATTACATATTGAGAACTGGGCACATAGTAAAGAACAAAGAGAGGAAGACCTTCAACAGAAGACTACCCCAAAGGGACAGTAAACGACACTTCCCACAGGACAAGCGGAGTGGGTAGGGCAATTCCCACGGCGGCTAAAAACATTATGAAAGCGTTATATAAGCATAAGAAGGGTGGGGATATATTCGCAATAGAGACGGACGAGAAGGAGCGAGGGGGGAATCAGCATCTAAAAATTATTTGTGCCTTTTGAGCATTTTCGCGGCTATATTTTTTAGCGCAATCAGCGTCATCCGCGTCTAAAAAAAATCAATCAAATGCGCAAGTAGGTAAGAGCAAAAATCCATTTTTACAAAAATTTTCTTACTCTTTTTCCCACCACGAGTTACGAGAATCAGCAATTGTGAATCAAGAACCTTTTTCACATCAAACGCGCAAGTCCGCCCAATTACAAGAGAACGCTCGTCTGTTCTCGAAACGTTATTAAAAAAGTCAATAATCATTAACAAATAGGAAATTTCAAAATGCCTCCATAAGGTTTTTGAAGCTTTTTACCTTTTAAATACTGTGTCATCAGATTTAGGCGGACTTGTCCGTCGTAGCGAAGCGAAAACGGAAGCGGAGATTTTTTGCGCCGAAAGGAAAATTTCAATCAAAATGAATAAATTATGCGAAACGAACCCAATTTCCAAAAAGTCAAAATGGCTGTAACCTTAGTAAAAACAAGGAATTATAACAATGAACTACCAACTATGAACTATGCAAAACGAACCCAATCAAACCCAATTTTATGGTGAGCCTGTCGAACCAACGAAGCCAACCTGCCCTGAGCAAGCGAAGCGCGTCGAAGGGTTTCAGAGCAGGCCCTGCGCGGGAATGACACATTTGAGATTTTGTGAGAGACCTTATTCTATTATTTCCACCTGCGAGCAAACCGGCATTAATAAATTGTAAACAAGGACAGCATCGGCGTCGCGCAGGCGGATACAACCCTGAGAACTGGGCATACCTATTTCCTGCGGGTTATTGGTGCCGTGTATGGCAAAACCTGTCCTGCCTACCGCACTGCCTTCGAGTCCTTCCAGTCCTATCCATCGCGAACCCAAAGGATAATCCGGGTCGTCGGCTTCATACCTTCTGCCGGTTATCGGGTTGGTCCAGGCAGGTTTTATCAATTTTCCACCCGCCTTGACAGTCCACAAACCTGTCGGCGTTTCCATTCCTGTTTTGCCCAGGCCGACGGGAAAACTCCGCACGAAAGTATTCTGAAGATACAAATCGAGCGTGAAGGTCGAGCGAGATATCCTGGCGTGGAATGGGCCGTTGATTACCTTTATAATCTGGCCCGCCTGTAAAGCTCCGGGCCGGCTGATACCATTAATCTCCAAAAGAACCTCGTAGGGAACCTTGAAGTGTTTTCCGATTGTCAAAAGCAGGTCGCCCGGCTGGACCTCGTAAGCGCCGCAAAGACCATCGCCGGGGAAGACGGTCCTGCTGAAGAGCCATTTGTCGGCGAGGATGGAGAGCTGCTCTTTGACATAGGCCTGCTGCTGACCGCTCACAGGGAGCGCCAGCGTATCATTCAGCCGGTCGCGTGCTTCTATAATCTTCGCTGGCGTTGCTTCGAGGCGCTTCATAGCGTCGGCGATAAGCTGTGTCACCCGTGAATCCGCCTTTGCTTCGCTTCGGCGAGACAAGTCGGGTTCGGCAGCGGCTGCCGGAGCAGGCCCCTGTGGGGTAAGCCCCTTGGGGGCAAGCTGAGACAACTTCGGTTGCGGCACAGCCGGTGGTGCAGGCGTAACCGTTTTGTTTTCTATGGCGGTATCGGCCAAGGCAGCAGAAGTTTCATCCGTATTTTTAATTGAAGGCCGATAGACAAAAATAACCACCACGGCAATAATGAACAATGCGGAAACCATCCACCTTCTTGCGCTATTTCTTCTACCGAATCTGCGAGCCATTTTAATTCTCCTTATAAGCTATTAGAAAATCCAACCATAAGATTACTTCTGTGGATTCACCCCGCCCTTCTGAAGAGCGGGGTTCATTATAATGACAGCCAATTCGCTTAATTTGTTCATATCACAGACGGGCCTAACCGTTATATCCCAGAGCATAGGTTTTTCATCATCTCTTTTGCAGCGGACTACAGTTCCAACGACGATGGGGGCATCGAGCAGACCCGGCTTTTTGTCGGCATAAACGTAATCGCCGGTTTTGACCTTATGACTTATCGAAAGCAGCTCGACCGTGGCGGAATTTCCGCCTGCGCCCTGTATAACCGTTTTCGAATCGCCTATACTTACCGCCACTCTGGAAGCAGGGTCAGTGATGAGCCGGACCCGGGCCGTCCGCGCCGAAACATCGGATATTGTCCCAACGACGCTGTTGCTGCCGAGGACGAATTGTCCTTCAGCCAGTCCGTCGATTTTGCCGCGGTTGATTATAAGCTCGCAGCGTGAGCCGTCTATAGAAGCGGTAATTATGTCGGACGGCACCAGCTTTGCGCCTTCGAGGGCGTTTAACCTGCCTCTTATTCCCGCCAGCTCTTCGAGCTTTTTATCTTTTTCAATCAATTCTTTAGTGACATTGGCAAGATGATTCTGGAGCATATTGTATTCCGTTCTGCTGACAACGTCTGCGATTACCTGCCTTGTGCGTGCCGAGAGCGAGATGTTTCTGCCGATGCTGAGCGGGCGGCAAAAAATTCGCGTAAAGGCAAACTGAAATTTGTTTGTAAGGCCCTGCGGGGCAAGGAGAAAAATAAACCCTGCCAACATAAACCAGGTAAATAACATTCCTCTGGAGACCCTGAATTGTTTATTTGCCATTTCAGCTGCTTATATTTTATATGTGTCGGGCAGTTTATGGCTGCCGACTGCACGTTTCATTCCCATCCATCGTCCCGATGGTTCATCGTTTCCTTCCATAATTCTATACTATCGAGGTATATACTGGTGCCTCGTGCTACGGAGCTGAGGGGGTCGTCAACCCTGTGGACGTTCAGACCCGTGGCGTTTGCAAGGACGGTATCCATTTCCCGCAACAGCGAGCCGCCGCCGCAGATGTGTATGCCGTTGTCAATCAAATCAGCAGCCAGCTCCGGTTCGGCTTTTTCGAGCGTTGCCGTAACGGCATCTATAATCATTGCGATGGGTTCGCGGAGGGCCTCACGTATTTCCTCGCTTGTTATAACGATTTTTCTCGGCAGGCCCGATACGGTATCTCTGCCGGCCACCTCCATCGTCAATTCCTCCTGCAGCGGAGCGGCGGAGCCAATCTGTATCTTGACCTTCTCCGCCCTCGGCCCGCCGATGAGCAGGTTGTAAGTTTTCCTGAGGTGGTTGACTATCGCTTCATCCATATCGTCGCCGCCTGTGCGTATTGACTGGCAGGTGGCGATGTCGGCCAGACTTAATATGGCGACGTTGGTGGTTCCGCCGCCGATATCGACAATCATCGAGGCGACCGGCTCTGTAATCGGCAGGTCGGCCCCGATGCCGGCTGCTATTGACTCATCGACCAGATAGACCTTGCGTGCGCCGGCGCGTTCGGCGCTGTCAATGACGGCCCTTCGCTCGACGGGCGTTATGCCGTTCGGCACGGCAATCACCACCCGCGGTCTGACCAGGCCGCCCCTGCCGTGAACCTTCCTGATAAAGTAGCCGAGCATTGCCTCGGTAATCTCGAAGTCGCTGATTACGCCGGCTTTGAGCGGTCTTATTGCGGTTATGGAGCCAGGCGTTTTGCCGAGCATTTCGTGCGCAACAAGGCCGACTGCTTCACCATTGTTGAGGACGATATTGGTTCCTTTGCGAACGGCAACTACGGACGGCTCATTGAGGACGATGCCTTTATCGCGGACACACACCAACGTGGAGCAGGTGCCAAGGTCGATACCCATATCCATACTGAAGTAGCCTAAGATTGTGTCCAGCAGCATTTTCGACTCCCTTCTCGCCGTGCTGTCGCACTGTCGCAGCAGGCGCAAAATTAATTTGCCTTATATATTCCCAAAATTCATTTGCCGCACAGCAGCCGCCGTATCCACACTATCGGTTTTATAAAATTGCTACTTTATCAGGTTTATCTTTTTAGATGCACCGGCTATACAAACGCTGCTTTGGCATTTTTATGGGACGAGAAAGGTCTCGCTGCGATGTGAAATGATGAGGCGAGAATTATTGCGTGGCTTTTGTCAAATGCGGCTATTGCAAATTGTCGGGGTAGTAAACGTGCTGAATGTCGAAGCATCTGCAAAGCTCATCAACCAGCTCATCGACCCTTTTTGCCTGGAAGTTGGTCGGCTGGCAGGATTTGCCGTCTGCGATGATGCAGATACGGACGGTCTGGCCTGTGCCGTACCAGGTTTTACCCGGGATGACAGACCATTGTCTCTGCCATTTTTCGGTTGTCTGGATTAGGCCGTCGCTGCCGCCGAGGCCATTGCAGATTACAAAATGACAGTTTATATCTTCCGGATTAGTCAGGCCATTCAGTGAGGCTATTTGTTCTATATTGCCGGCCTTGGTGTTGCTGTAGTAGATTTCGATGCAGTTCCAGCGATTTTGGGCCTGAGATGCCTGGGAAGCAACGGCTTTTTCGACAGGTTCGAGGCCGTAATAACTCGAAAGGCAAAACGCACCGGCAGAAGGAGGGTCATTACTAAGGGCCATTAAGACTATTACGCCGACTGTCATCGAACCTAATAGCGCCGCGAAAACCTTTGCTTCCCTTAGCTGGACCGACATATTCTGACCCTTGTTTGTTTATTCAACATACGATTATGATTTTGCTTGTTCACGTGGAACTTTCTATTTTTAATTATCAGCAACATCCTGCTTTCGACAACCCTTCCGTTTGGCGTTTTTATAGGACAGAAAACATTCGTTCTCCGTATCGGATAAGTTTCTGTCTCCGGAAGCCCTCCGATTAAATCATACGATAAAAACAGGGCTGGTCAAAATTTGAAGCTGAAATTTTTTCAATAATATTAAAAAATATGCCGTAAGAAATTACCTGTAGTATTCTCGTTAAAGGCGTTGCAGACCTTTTAGTCGGCAAAAAATGGGTTTGACGGGCGTTTATACGGCCATTATACTGTCTTGCTTAAAAGAAAAGAAACGGCAGTTAATTCCGGAGAGAAAAATGGACAAGAGCAAGATTGTTGCCGAAGGCATTACCTTCGATGATGTGCTGCTGATACCGGCCAAGAGCGATTTTGTGCCGAGCCAGGCAGATACACGCACACAATTGACCAACAACATCACGATAAATATCCCGATTATCTCGGCTGCTATGGACACGGTCACCGAAGCGGCGCTGGCGATAGCCCTGGCACAGGAAGGCGGGATAGGAATAATTCACAAGAACCTGTCGGTCGATGCCCAGAGGATAGAGGTGGCCAAAGTAAAACGCTCGGAGAACGAAAAAGTCCTCGACCCCGTGACATTGTCACCATCTGAGCCTGTAAAAAGGGCGCTGGATTTGATGAACGAACAGAACGTCTCAGGCATTCCTGTTGTCGATGGCAGAAAATTAGTGGGAATCCTTACCCGCAGAGATTTGAAGTTTCTCAAGGATTATAACGTCAGGATAAGCACGGTAATGACGAAAGATAAACTCATCACTGGTCCGGCTGATACGACGCTCGAACAGGCAAAGGAGATTCTGCAAAAACATAAGGTGGAGAAGCTGTTGCTGATTAACAAACAAGGCGAGCTGGCCGGCCTGATTACGATGAGGGACATCGACCGCGTTCAGCAGTATCCGCTGGCAGCAAAGGATGAGCGAGGCAGACTTCGCGTCGGTGCGGCGGTGGGCGTGCAGGATTATGAGCGGATTGACGCTTTGATTGCAGCGGACGTCGATGTTATCGTGGTTGACACCGCACACGGCCATTCGCAGAATGTTATCGAGACGGTAAAGGCAATCAAGGCAAAACATAATATCGACGTGATTGCCGGCAATATCGCAACCGGCGAAGCCGCCGGTGACCTGATTGCAGCCGGTGCAAATGCCGTCAAGGTGGGTATCGGGCCCGGCGCTATCTGCACCACGAGGGTAATTTCGGGCGTGGGCGTGCCGCAAATATCCGCGATAATGAATTGTGCCGAGGTTGCCAGGAAGCATAATATTCCGGTCATCGCCGACGGCGGCATTAGGCAGTCCGGCGATATAACCAAGGCGATTGCAGCCGGGGCGTCAAGCGTGATGATTGGCTCATTGTTTGCGGGTCTGAAGGAAAGCCCGGGACAATTAGTTATTTACAAGGGCAGACAGTTCAAAGAATACAGAGGGATGGGTTCTCTGGGAGCTATGGTAAGAGGCTCGGCGGAGCGATACGGACAAAAAAGCTCGGTCGAGAAAGACAAGCTTGTCCCTGAAGGAGTAGAAGGCAGGGTGCCATACCGCGGGACAATGGAGGAGTTTGCGTATCAGCTTGTCGGCGGGCTGCGGGCCGGTATGGGTTATTGCGGTGCACGAAATATCGAGGAGCTGAGAAAAAACGGCCGGTTCGTCCGTGTGACGGCGGCATCCGTCAGCGAATCACATCCACACGATATACAGATAACCAAAGAAGCGCCAAACTACTCCACAAGAGAAATAATTGAAGATTGAAAAATTTTTTAGAAATCCCGAAATATCGGTTTTCCTTTTTTGAACTGAAATATCAGACGGCAACACAACAAGGCAGAGCAAGAAATGGCAAATGAGCTAATACCCATAACAAAAATAGCTGTTTTCCGGAAGAAGGAAATCAGAAAAACCATTCACAACAATGAATGGTGGTTCTCAATAACGGATGTTGTGGCCGCACTAACGGACAGCTCTGATACAAAGCAGTATATCAAGAAAATGAGACAACGCGACCCTGAATTAAGTTCCTACTGGGGTACAATTTGTACCCCCCTTGAATTGACCGCACCGGATGGCAAAGTAAGAGAAACAAATTGCGCAAATACCGAAGGTATTTTTCGTATAATTCAGTCAATTCCATCGCCTAAAGCGGAGCCTTTTAAGCTTTGGCTGGCCAAAGTCGGTTATGAGCGGGTGCAGGAAATCGAAGACCCTGAAATCGCGACTAAACGCACACGGGCTTTATATAAAGCTAAAGGATACAACGATGACTGGATTGAAAAACGCATGCGAGGTATCGCTATCCGCGAAGAACTTACCGACGAATGGAAAAATCATAACGTTAAAGAAGAGAAAGAATATGAAATTTTGACAGCCGAGATATCCAAAGCGGCCTTTGGCCTTACTCCCAGCCAATACAAAAAACTTAAAGGATTGAAACGGGAAAATTTGCGCGACCACATGACTGATTTGGAACTTATTTTCTCCATGCTCGGCGAGGCGTCAACAACGCAGATTACAAGGGTTGAGCATCCGGATGGTTTTGATGAAAACAAAGGTGTTGCGAGGCGAGGCGGAAATGTCGCCGGTATAGCGCGAAAAAAACTCGAACAGGAAACCAGTCGTAAGGTGATTAGCAGGGGAAACTATCTTCAAAAACCACAGAGCAGGAAACTTAAAGATAATAGACAATAAATCTTATCAACGATGGACACTACAAAGATTATTCGATATACAGATAACCAAAGAGGCGCCAAACTACTCGGCGAACGTGCCTTTTGAGGATTAACGTTTTTACGAGTCACAAATTATGAGCCGTGAAGCAATAGCTATTCTTGATTTCGGCAGTCAGTACTGCCAGTTGATTGCGAGGCGCGTTCGCGAACATAACGTGTTCTCAACAATCTGCAGGGCAGAGACAACCGCAAAGCAGTTGCGGCAATTAGGCGTTAAAGGTTTGATACTGTCCGGCGGACCCGCAAGTGTCTATGACAAAAATGCCCCGAAATGCGATGAGAAAATCTTCGAGCTGGGCGTGCCGATATTGGGTATCTGCTACGGGATGCAGCTTGGCTGCCAGATATTAGGGGCGGAAATCATACCGGCCGAAAGCCGCGAATACGGCAGAACGAACCTGTCGATTTCGGATAAAACTGATTTACTCGCAAATATATCCGACTCGACAACTGTATGGGCCAGTCACGGAGACCAGGTCGGCAGATTAAGCGATAGCTTTGAAACCCTTGCCACCACGAAGACCTGTCCTTATGCCGCGGTCAGGCACAAGAAAAAGAAATTTTACGGCGTTCAGTTTCATCCCGAAGTCTCGCATACGCCGAAGGGTTCGCAGATATTAGCCAATTTTCTATACGATATTTGCCGCTGCAGCGGCGACTGGAAAATGAGTGACTTTGTCGCCGAGACGGTCAAAGAAATCCGCAGAAAAGTCGGCGGCGACAGGGTTATATGCGGTTTAAGCGGCGGGGTCGATTCGTCGGTTGTGGCTTCGCTGGTCCACAAAGCCATCGGCGACCAGCTTGTATGTATCTTCGTTGACAACGGTCTGCTCAGGAAAAATGAGCGTGAAAACGTGGTCTCAACATTCCGAGACCATTTCCATATAGACCTGCACGTTGTTGACTGGTCGCAGCGGTTTCTGACAGCGCTGGCAGGCGTGACGGACCCGCAGCAGAAACGCAGGATAATCGGCGCTGAATTTATCGAGGCATTCAAGTCCGAGGCGTCGAAGATTCCCAAGGCCAGATTTCTTGCCCAGGGGACGCTTTATCCCGATGTTATCGAGTCGGGTTCCAAAGACGGCAATCCGGCAGCGAACATAAAACTTCATCATAACGTCGGCGCCCTGCCGAAACAGCTCGGCTTTGAGCTGATTGAGCCATTAAGAGATTTGTTCAAGGACGAGGTGCGCCTTGTCGGCGAATACCTGGGACTGCCCGAAGATACTGTCTGGCGGCATCCCTTCCCGGGGCCCGGACTGGCGGTCAGGATAATCGGCGAGGTCACACAGCAGCGGCTGGAGATACTGCGTGCCGCCGATGAGATATTAATAGATGAAATAAAATCGGCGGGGCTGTATAGAAAAATATCGCAGGCACTGACTGTGCTTGTGCCTGTCCTGACGGTCGGGGTAATGGGCGATGAACGAAGCTATGAGAACGTTATCGCCGTTCGAGCGGTAGAGACGCCGGATTTTATGACGGCTGATTTTTCTAAGATTCCATACGAGGTGCTGGCCTGCATATCAAGCAGGATTATAAATGAGGTTCGCGGCGTAAATCGAGTTGTGTACGACATATCGAGCAAGCCGCCGGCAACTATCGAGTGGGAATAATACAGGTTGGTTCGGACAAGAATCTGTCAGGCCGGTCTAAAAGGCAGTTTTTTGACAAAAACTGCCACAATTCATTAAGTTGCCTTTGGTAAAAGCCGTAAATATATTGTCGTGTGAATTATCTATGATGTTATGTTCGTTGCCGGTTTTTCCTTACGGGGCTGTGAAGTTAGAAACAATTACGGACATTCCCAACGTGAGAGCAGATTACTGGAACAAAGTGTGGTTGTGTGCCGTTTGCACAGGTTTGATTTTAACCGCCGGCTGTGCGAATCAAAGGGATAATTTGTCCCAAGTGTCCGAGCTTCTTGACTGCGCCAAGGCCGACCTCGTAAATCTTCCAGAGAAAATCATCGAAGATCCAAAAGAGAGTTTAGAGCATCTGTCCGAAACGTCGGATTTCATCCTTGATTCCGCCAAAGCCAGCGCGGTCGGCTGGAAAACCACGGTTATCAGCGGGACAAAGGACACGTTCTCCAAAAAGGATAATGTGGTGGCTTTGTTATTAGCCAGCGGCGCAAGTGTTGCTATGCACGCCTCTGACGCCGATAAAAAAATAGCTGATAACTTCGATGACCATCATATCTTCCACAACTTTACAGATGAGAGCCTTAATGTAATTGGCCATCCGTGGACACAAATTGGGGCATCGGCTCTGTGGTATGTGGTTAGTTCACAAAAAAATGATGAACTGAGCAAACAGCGGGCAAAAACGATGGTTTCAGCCCTTACGGTGACAGGGGCGGTAACGATGGGTTTGAAAGCTGTCAGGCACAATGAGTCACCGAACGGCAAAGATTGGTCATGGCCCAGCGGCCATGCATCAAGTTCATTTGCTGTCGCCTCTATGCTTGATGAGTTTTATGGCCCGAAAGTAGGCTTACCCGCATACGGACTGGCTGGTCTTATCGCCTACCGTATGATGGACACCGGCGACCACTGGGCAAGCGATGTTGTCTTTGGGGCGACGCTCGGCTGGGTTGTAGGCCATACCTTTGCCGGCAAAGGCAAGGAATTAGAGGTGGCCGGTTTCAAGGTCATACCTGTCGTGGCCGGCGGGCAAGGCCCTGTGGCAGGCGTGAGCATAGTAAAACGTTTCTAACGTAACGCGGCTGCCTTCGAAGAGTTTCATACCTTAACCAATTCCGGCAAATATTCCTTTTCGGGAGGGGGTGGAACTTCAAGTTGTAATCACCTAATTATTTTTTTTATTGTCAACAGACACGCAGGATATATAATTCGTTCATTGAGTGAGCATTTGTTTTTTGGAGATAGAACCGGGTTATGAAATTATAGACTGCGGCGCCGGCTGTCGTGGGATTGTTCACGAAAAAAAATGCGGCCGCAGGATATAATAATATGATTGGAAAGTTCCAATAAAGAGGCAGGAGTTTGAGATGGATAGTCTTGTTCCCTCGAGAGTATTTTTAACCAAGGGCGTCGGCCGACATTTGTACCAGTTGAAATCGTTCGAAGAGGCATTAAAACAGGCAGGGGTCGCCCAGCAGAACCTTGTGCAGGTATCTTCAATTTTGCCGCCTGGCTGCAAAATTGTCAGCAGAGAAAGCGGACTAAAAGAGCTTATCCCGGGCGAAATATGCTACTGCGTAATGGCCCGGGCCGATACCAACGAACATGGAAGACTGGTTGCCTCTTCGGTGGGGGTTGCCGTGCCCAAAGACAGCGCTAACTGGGGGTATTTAAGCGAAGTGCATGGCCACGGGATGAACCAGCAGGAGGCGGCAGATATGTCCGAAGACCTGGCGGCGGGAATGCTCGGGACAACGCTGGGATTCGAGGTTGACCCGAACCAGGCCTGGTCGGAAAAAGAGCAGGCATATATGTCCAGCGGCCTGATTATCAAAACGACCAATGTCACCCAGTCGGCACAGGGGCAAAGGGGGCTCTGGACGACAACGGTTGCGATTGCGATGTTTTTATTTGATCAAGAAAAGAAATAAGTCGATTCGGTCCGGCTGTGTTTTTTATGTTATCCATACAACTATTGCGAAATACGCAGGGTAGGCGTTTATTATGATTGAGGCAGCCAACTTCGGAGCTTTGCCTGAAGAATACTCAAACCTGAAAGATTCAAGCATAGTTATCATTCCCGTCCCTTATGACCGAACAAGCACGTGGATTAAAGGCGCCAACAAGGGACCGCAGGCAATAATAAAAGCATCTGCAAATATGGAGCTTTATGACATAGAAACGGATTTTGAGGTTTATAAAAAGGGCATATTTACGGATGCCGCAATGAAGCTGCGGGAGAGCCCCGAAGAAATGGCAGAGCAGGTAAAGGAAAAGGTCGGCAGCTACATCAAAAGAGGGAAGTTTGTCGTTGTTGCAGGGGGCGAACATTCTGTCAGCATCGGGGCAATCAGAGCGTTTGCGGAAAAGAATAAAGACATAACGGTTTTACAGCTCGATGCACATTGCGATTTGAGAGACGAATATAACGGCTCAAGATATAACCACGCCTGCGTTATGGCCAGGGCGAGAGAACTTGCACCGATTGTGCAGGTTGGTATAAGAAGCATGGACTTTTCTGAAAAGCAATTCGTCAATAGAAATAACGTATTTTTTGCAAAGGACATCTACAATAACAGGGACTGGATAAGCAAAGCTGTCGCCAGATTATCCGATGAGGTTTATATCACAATCGACCTCGATGTCTTTGACCCGTCGGTGATGCCTTCCACGGGAACGCCGGAGCCGGGGGGGCTGCTGTGGTATGATGTCCTGGCGCTACTAAAGGCGGTTTGCAGCAAAAAAAATGTTGCCGGTTTTGATGTCGTTGAACTGTGCCCGAATGAGAACAATAAATCGCCGGATTTCCTTGCGGCAAAGCTTATTTATAAGCTGCTAAGTTATAAATTCGGAGGAACGAATGTACAATAACGCCGGATTATATCGACAGCGGCGAATTTACAGGATTGTCTATTATCAGGAGCCGACGTGCATCAGCCAATAACGGATTTCGAGAGCTGTGCTGTTATCGTGGCGCATCCCGACGACGAGACTCTGTGGGCGGGCGGCACAATCCTTATGCATCCTGAAGGCAAATGGACGGTAGTGACCCTCTGCAGAAAAAGCGACCCTGACAGGGCGGCCAGATTTTTTCAGGTAATGGAAAGTCTCGGCGCCACCGGCGTAATGGGCGACCTCGACGACGGCCCTGAACAATTTCCAGTTGTTATACGTGAAGTACAGGATAAAATAGCTGAGCTGCTCCCGCAGGGCAGGTTCGACCTTATTATTACTCATGGACTGCGGGGGGAATATACTCGCCATCTCAGGCATGAGGAGACAGGCAAGGCGGTTATGGCATTATGGGAAACTGAAAAATTATCTGCAAAACAAATATGGAGGTTCGCTTATGAAGACGGCGGGGGAAAGTATCTTCCCCGCCCCATTAACAATGCGGACATATACATACGGCTGCCGGACAAAATCTGGAGAAGAAAATATGATCTTATCACGAAAATTTATGGTTTCAGCCCGGACAGTTTCGAGGGCAAAATTACGCCGCGTGATGAGGCATTCTGGTCTTTCAGACGAAGATAAAAAATTGGAATAGTTAGGATAACAGGAGCTCAAGGAAAATGAAAGTGCTGGTATTGTATGATTACCCCGCCTCGCCTGCAGGGCTTGCGACACAGGGGCATTTGCTCCACAGGGGGCTGGAGGAACTCGGTGTCGATGTTTATTCCGTCCATTTCGAGTCGGCCCAGGAGAAAGAGTGGTACTACAGATGGTTCGAACCTGATGTTGTCGTCGGCGTAGGTTATTGGGGGCATACGCCGTATTTGGTGCTTCACCCCCAGCGATACGGCGTTCAGCCGGTGCCCTGGCTGGTTGCCGACGGGTATATGGGAGATTACCATGAGATTCTCGATGTTTTGCCTCTAATCCTGGTGACTTCCAAGTGGGTCAAAAAGGTTTATGTGCGGGACGGGCTCGCCGGTAACAATATCGAGGTGCTCCACGTCGGCTGCGACACCGATATGTTCATTCCGCGTGAACAAACCGACCCCAAGGTTGCCGCCGTCAGAGATGCTCTCGGCGTGTCACCGGACCAGATAATGATTCTTACCATCGGCGGCGACGCAACCTCGAAAGGCGCTCAGGAGGTTATGCAGGCCTTGGCGCTTATCGACACAAAGGCGCCGGACTGGAAGTATGTCTGCAAGGTTTGGCCGCAGCCCCGGACGGAACAGCAGAACCTGATAGACCTCCAGCTTGCCGCCCAGTTAGGCATCGAAAAGAACGTTGTTTATTCCACCAATGTAGTCTCTCGCAATTTTATGCCTTACCTGTTGGCCGCCTGCGACATCTATGCTGCGCCGTCGCGCCTCGAAGGATTCGGAATGATTCAGGTCGAAGCGGGAGCGTGCGGCAAGCCGGTCATCGGCATCAAAGCGATGGGTATGCTGGATACGATGGTGCACGGCCAGAACGCCTTTCTGGCCTCAGTGGCACAGGAGGTAAGGTTGAGAGAGGCGACTCTCGGCCAGGAGGCCGGACATGAGGGGGGTCACCGCATAACCTTCAAAAGGCCGCGAACCGTTGACTACCGTGCCAGTGTCCACGACATCGCAAATTACCTGATGGACCTGATGACGGATGCGAGCCTGAGAAAGAAAATGGGCGAAGCCGGCAGGAAACGGGCCGTCGAAAACTACGATTATCGCGTTATAGCCAAAAGATTCGTCACGCTTATTTCGGAGAAACTTGGAATTTCTTAAGATGAGAAAACAAAACAGAAATCTGCTCGAAAGGGCCAAAGAGGCGGCGTTGAAAACTTTGCTCCATAACGCTCACGGGCCGTGCCGCGGACTGCCGAGAGCCGCCGGCTGGGGCTATCCGGAACCTTACACCCGCGACATAATGATTTCTTCGCTGGGTATGCTGGTCACCGGGAACACAAAACTGATTGATTCTCTGCGAAAAGCCTTGGAAACCGCGGCGAAGAACCAGAGCCGGCTGGGACATATCCCTTCATTGCTTCACGACCCCGATGACAGGGGGGCGAGCGACTGCACGCCGCTGTTCCTTATGGCAGTCGGCATCTTCCGCAAAATAATCGGCGAGCCGGATTTTCTCCAGCAGGCGGTAAGAAAAGCGATGACGTGGATGGAATACCAGAGCCCTTCAGACCGTGTTATAGTGACGCAGTTGCCCACAAGCGACTGGCGGGATGAGCAATGGGTGCTGGGATACGGCCTGTTTGTAAATACGATAGTCTATACATATCTACGCCTTTTCGAACAGGATGAACGAGCTTCAAGACTTAAAGAGGCGATGGGCCGGTTCACCGTCAAAGGCGACAGGCAAAATCGCCATGTTCACGAAGGTTTGGTGCTGCGGAACAAGCCATATTACGCCTTGTGGTCTTACAAAGTTTACCGGAGCGAGCGGTTCGACCTGCTCGGCAACAGTCTGGCAATCCTTACCGGCATCGCATCCCGTTCGAGAGCAAACGCCCTTATCCGCTGGATAGAAGCGGAATGCACGGCGATGCGAAAAAACAAAGACCTGGTGGTCGATTTGCCGCCGACTTTCTTCCCTTACGTAAAACCAGGCGACCCGGACTGGGTACCAAGGTATGAGAGGTATAACCGGCCCGGCGAATACCATAACGGCGGCGTCTGGCCCTTTGTCTGCGGGTTTTATATTGCCGCCCTGGTGGCGGCCGGCAAATACCAGCTCGCAGAAAAAAAACTCTTTGCCTTTACCGAGCTTGTCTGTCCTGCCAGAGAGGCGAACGTGGAGTTCGGCTTCAACGAATGGTGCAAAGCCCAGGACGGAACACCCCGCGGCGAAGACTGGCAAAGCTGGTCCGCTGCAATGTATTTATATGCTGCTGAATGTGTGGAACGAAAAGCAACGCCGTTTTTTGACGAAGTAAGAGCCAGGCCTTATATAATGTGATATAATAGCCCCCTGATAAAAAATTTAATGGTAAGGAAAAGGTATGGAATTCAAGATTGAGCCGGCAGAGAGAATAAAGCGTCTGCCGCCGTATCTGTTTGCGAGGGTAAACGCACTGAAGCTTGCCAAACGGCAGGCGGGAGCCGACATCATAGATTTATGCATGGGCAACCCCACGGACAGGGCGCCGCAGGTCGTGATTGACAAACTGTGCGAGGCAGCACAGGACCAGCGCAATCACCGCTACAGCGCCTCCAGAGGCATCAAGGGTCTGCGAAAAGAGATAGCAAACAAATACGAGAAGCTCTGGAACGTGCGCCTCGACCCTAACACCGAGACTCTGGCGTGCATTGGCTCAAAGGAGGGCTTCAGTCATCTGTGCCTGGCAATGCTCGGACCGGGCGATACTGCGGTCGTTCCAGACCCGGCTTTCCCCATACATAATTACGCCGTTGCACTGGCAGGGGCAAACGTCGTATCGGTTCCCCTTGGCTGTGACCAGAAGTTCATAGATAACATAGCGACGGTCTGCGAAAATCTCTATCCCAAGCCGAAGCTGCTTATCCTTAACTTCCCGCACAATCCCACGGCGATGACGGTCGATAAAGGTTTTTTTGAGCCGGTCGTCGATTTGGCAAAGCGTCTCGGCATAGCCGTCATTCACGATTTAGCTTATGGTGAGACCTGTTTTGACGGCTATAAGGCGCCGAGCTTCCTGTCGGTCAAGGGAGCAAAAGATGTCGGCGTGGAGTTTACCACGCTGAGCAAGCCCTACAATATGGCGGGCTTTAGAATCGGATTTGCGGCAGGCAATAAAGATATGATAGATTACCTGGCTACCATAAAGGGCTATTACGATTACGGCATCTTCCAGGCCATTCAGATTGCCGGCATCATAGCGATGCGGCAGTGCGACGCCGACATTATTGTTCAGAACCAGAAATACCAGTCACGCAGGGACGTCGTCTGCGAGGGACTTACGCGAATCGGCTGGGAGGTCGAGAAACCGAGAGCGACAGTGTTCGTCTGGGCAAAGGTGCCGAAGGAACACTCCAGAGGCAAAGGCAGCATCGATTATGCGATGGACCTGATGGAATATGCAGAGGTTGCAGTTGCGCCGGGCAGGGCATTCGGAGAAAACGGCGAAGATTATATGCGCATAGCCCTTGTTGAAAACGAGCAGCGGCTGCGACAGGCCGTTCGCAATATCAGCCGATTCGTAAAGGAAAAGCCCATAAGAAAAACGAGGCCGAAAAGCAAAGATTAAATGCCCGATAAAAAAACGACTGATTGTTTTGAATAGTCGGATTTATAAAAAATTACCGTTTATCAATCTTTTGCCCCATTATTAGAATTGCCCGTTTAAGCCCGTTTTTAAGCAGTATAGGCCGTTATAGAAAAGCCGCTTCGGACTATTTAATAAAAAAAATGAAAATCTGGAAAAAAAGACTTGACTTTCAAAACCTAATCTGGTTAAATATCATCATCAGCTTTGGGGGCTGAGAAAACTCAACAGTACAATACTATATTCGTATTGCTTTTTCGTAGTTCTATTTTTCTATAATTTCGTGTACGGACACACGCCGGTAAATGGGGTGGAGAAAACTCAGATGAACGGGCGTTTGTGCGTCATATAAATACGATGCATTAACGATACCGCCAGCTTTAGGTGGGAAAAAACTCCTTAGCGGGAAAAACTCACGATACTTTTGCGGGAAGATTCTGCGCGCATAACAAGTGAATAGAGTTTTTATCAAAGATAAAGATTTAGTTAGGTCTGAAGGACAACACAAAAATGAACTCGATGAAAAAAATAATGTTCGTATGTGCGGCAGTGAGCATACTGCTATGTGCTACGGCATCCGCAGTAGTGTGGCAGCGCGGTGATGCCGGCAGTACATGGCAGCAATGGGATTTCTCATCAAACAGCACCAGCCCCTCACCTGATGCCGGCTCCAACCCCTACGGTGACCCCATTATGACAATCAATGCCGTTGGCGGCTGGATTGAGAACCCCGGGGCCTGGCCTTTGTCCGGTGAGATTGACATCTTTATTCCCAACCGTCCGCAAGATGAGCAAAAAGAAATCCTGCTTCAGTTGACGTGGCAGGCAGGCAGCAACCAAACTCCTACGCTGCCGGATGAACCGTGGGTTGCTGTGACTCCATTTAATTCGATGCAGATGTCCCGTCAGGATACCGCTATGAACGGCTGGACGCAATCGCTGTTTGATATCACTATATGGCCCAATCCGCCCTATGAGTGGATTACCGTCAAGGGGGACATCATCGTTGACCAGTTAGTAATCGACACCATCTGTATCCCTGAGCCGGCGACGATTTTTTTGCTCGGGATGGGCGGATTAATGGCTGTCAGGCGGGTTCGCAAACACAGTTTCTGTCAGACTCACAGTGTGAAGTAAGCAACTTTTGAGAAAACAAGGGCATAAAAGATAAAGGAGAACTATCTGGATAAGAAGGATAAACAAGGAGAGATGAGAAGAGATGAGGAGAGGAAAGTTTTGTTCCATTTTGTTCGTCCTTTTTTGGTTTGTCGAGTGTGTTAGTCCTTTGAGAGCTAATATGGTGTACCCACTCAAGATATTCGACCGTGATGCAAAATACTTCGGCAGCAGCGATTTAAATCTGTACGTCAGTGTTGCCGACACAAAAGCCGGCCAGGTGGATTTCACTTTTTACAATGACAGCCTGGCGGATTCTTCAATTGCGAGGATTTATTTTGATGACGACGGCTACCTTTCGGGTCTTGCCGGCATAGAGGGTTCTGGTGTTTCATTCAGTCAGTCGGCGAGACCGGAAAATCTTCCCGCTGCAAGATTGCTTGACCCGCCGTTCGAGACGACCGGCCGGTTCAGCGTCGATGGAGACTCTCCTGTGCCTAAAAGCGGCATCAACCCCGGCCAATGGGCCAAACTCACTTTTGATTTGACCAGCGGCAGCACGTTCAGTGACGTTGTTGGCGCTTTAGACGTCGGCACTTTGCGCGCAGGGATACATATTATAGCCCTGCCCGACGGCTCAAGCGCCTCCGCCGTCACTATCCCTGAACCGGCAACCCTCCTGTTGTTTGGAACCGCAGGGGTATGGGTCTTAACACGGAAAAGACGGTCCCTTGAAGAAAATTCTGCAAATAAAAGCAGGTTATGTTTTTGAGGAATAATTTTGTAGCTGATTTCTTTGACAAAGTAAGGAAGGAAAACAAAAGATGATGATAACAAGAAAAACCGGATTCGCGGCCTTGTTGCTTTTTGCAGCATTGCTTGTTCAAAATGTATCGGCGACGCTCACCAGCACATATTACGACGGCAGCACGTTTTATAACACCGCCGACGGCCTCCATGGGTATATAGATTTTGCCGTTTATGACAGCCGCAGTGAATACGAATCCCGGTATGGCCTGCCGGCGCCGGGGACGGGCGATTACATTTACGCCTACCAGATATTTCATAACTCCGGTGTCAACCCGGCTGTCGCATATTTTGCCATATTAGGCATCGACGGAGCGCCGGTGGACGGCATCGACTCTCACGATGATTCCAGCGGCGGCACTGCCTCGACCGACGAATATTTCACCGATTCAAGAGGAGTCTGGGAGTTTCAAAGCGAAATCGGCGAGGGCATATTGCTTGCCAGCGAGAATTCGTGGTTTTTGGTTTTAAGCAGCGACACCGACTGGGTCAAAGGCACTTTTGAGATAAAACCCGCTGAACCGTGGGTGCCCGTCCCGGAAATACCTGAACCCTGCACACTTGCGCTGTTCGGACTCGGCAGTTTAATGATGCTGATAAAGCGAAAGAAACCGGTTCAATAACATACGTATATTAGGGTGGGGGATGATGAAAAGAAATCATTCAATGTTCTTGGGATGGAAGGGTTTAATACTAATCCTTGCCTTTGTTCTGTTTGCCTTGTGCAGGCCGGCGTATTGCGAGTTAGACGGCACCACGCTATTGCTGCTGCAAAACCCTGATGAAGGCGGCACGATTACCCCTGCTGCTGGCGTCCATTATCTCGAACAAGGCGCAGAAGTCACCCTTACGGCGATACCACAGCCCGGTTTTCAATTTGTCTGCTGGCTCGGTGACGTCAGCGACGCTATGGCAAACAGAACCCTTGTATATCTTGATGCGCCAAAAATAGTTATCGCGGTATTCGAGGCGGCCGAGTTCGAGCTTGCACTCTACCCCGAACGCTCCACATCTGCTCCCGGCGGCGGCCTGACCCGCAGTCCGAAAGAGCCCATCAACAGCGGATTTGGCGGACCGGGAGGCGAAAGACCATCGAAACAGCGGCCACCACAGATTACTCTGCCTCCTGAAGAAGAGCACGAATTTCCCGTTCCAGAGGAAGGCGACGAATTCCCCGTCCCGGAAGTGCCGGAACCGGCGACAATCTGTCTGCTCGGCTTCGGCGGACTAATCCTGCTCAATAGAAAACAGCCAGATAAAAAAATGTTTGTAAAGCGGCAATAAATTGAATTTATCCCCCCTGCATCTTTAGCGATTGGCTATCAAACGCTAAAGAAAAACCGGAAGGTGAATTAACCTTCCGGTTTTTTATATATACATCTTAATCTCACCCATCCTGTCGCTCCAATAAAGGACAGGGTTTAAGTGAATCCTTAACTTCGGTAAGCCAGCCTCTCCAGGCGAGGATGTCTTTTCCGTAATCCCGTCCCGCAATCGCAACCAAAGTCGTATGTGCAAACTCAGCAAGGAGCGCACGATTGTCATCGAGATAAGATATAAGTATATCAATACCCTCGCCGCTGCCGCAGCGTGCTAACGCCCTTGCGATGCTCACTTCAAGAAATGCACGGCGTTCAGAAACAAAATCACGCTGAAACCCGCCTTTGACAACCAGATTACGGAGACAATCGTATGCGTGTATTTTATTCAGAACGGGGACAGCTTCAACCAGGCCTGATAGTTCCGCCCCGTAACAGACAGCATCTACATAGTCGAATGTCCCTTTATAGCGGTCACTGAAATCTTCTTTAGTCGGGGACAAAAGCTCAGCCACCTTTTTCCAAACATCCAGGTTTCGTTTGTCCCGCGTCATACCTAACGAATATATCAAATAAACTACATCGGGCATTGCCCCCTGGTCCGGCGGAAGCTGTGTATAAAGAACTTTTGCAGTGCGGACGGGCAGGCCGCCATTGGCTATTTGCCGCTCAATCTCTGCTGCCAGCGCCGGAACTGCCGCTGACACTCCGAACATCGCAAGCGTCTGAGCCAGCAAGACCTGCCGTTTGCCTGTCGCTTCTGCAAGCTCCTTTTCCAGAATAGGTACTACCGTTTTGTATTTGGCGGTGCAAACCTCGATGATGGGAATCTTCTCCCGAAAGACTTCGCCCATTTTCATATCCGAGTATGAGTAAAGCGGCTTCTCAACATCCAGCGATTCCACCAGAGCTTTTATTTCCTTATCATCATAATCTTTCGACTCAATCTTTCGTTTGAGGACATCCTTCGGCAAAATCCCTGCTTTAACCAGTCTTTTCTGCAGTTTGGCCAGGTTAATTTGTCTGGGTGAAACTTTTTCTCTTACTGCCTGCGCCGCTGCCAGAGCCACAACCCCGCCGAGATTTTCCAAATCCGCCTGCATACGAATTGCAGGAAAAGCATCGTGTTTGGCTGATACGGCCTTGCCTGCCACAAGAATATTCTCCAGCCCCTCAGGCAAAAGCGCCCGGTAGGGTATTTCTATCTCCAGGTTTGGCGGAATCAGTCCCATCCGGAACCAATCCGATGTGGTTTTACCCTTGAGGTCGCAATTACTGTAGTGAATATTGACCACATCCTCCCATTGTCTATGTCGCAGTTCGTCGGTCAAAGTTAATACCACGCCCCCTCTAATATGTCGTGTCTCCCTCGATGCAATGTAAACACCATGGTCGTGACAATCCGGCCCGCGCCGCCGACCCGCCAATATCGCTCGCGTGTAATCCTCCACATTGGAAACGTCCACCATACTGGTAAAATTGTTCTGACTGCGACCCGGTTTGACAAACTGCGCAAGTGAATACCACATCACCGAATGTTCACGCTCGGAACCGTAAGTATATTTTGCCCCGGCAAAAGCAGCAACGTCACCGTCTCCGGTCGCATCAATTACTACATTAGCCAATACACCAAAGACCCCAAATTTGCTCGCCGCAACAACACCACGCACTCGATTGCCTTCTACAATTGTGCCAATTGTTACCGTATTAGAAAGAACCTCAACGCCTGCTCGCTCGGCCTCTTTCAAAAGGGCATACATCTTCGCTTCGATGTTCCAGCGGGGCCATTCTTCTTCTTGAAAGTTCAATGCTTTATGTTCCCTGTCCACCAGTTCTTTCACCCGTCGGTTAAAGCCGACCCGCCGCCCAAACCAGTAACTGTCAACACCGCCCAATGTCCCCGTGCCGCCCAAACCCGGGTTTAGCTCCAGCAGAACCGTCTGCATCCCTTCCCTCGCTGATGTAATAGCCGCAGTCGCCCCACTTGTCCCCCCGCCTACTACAAGAACATCAGCCCTTCTAATAATCGGCACTTCTGTTAATGGCACAGCCTGCTGTTCATACCAGCGACCATATTGTGGACTTGCCGGCTCCTTGACTTCCACATCACCGGTTGAGCCGCCCACGACTTCGGATTTCCTTGCTCCTTCAATTGTACTTACTCTGTCCTCCTGAGAGATTAGGCACTTGGCAAAGACAGAACCTACAATCGAAGCCGTTACCGGGTCGCTCATAAGTTCCATCTCTGACGGCTGCAGTCGCGCAGCCTCCTGCAAACACCACAGGTTGCGAACCGGGCCTGCAAAGTTAGACATTGAGAACTCGATATTTTCCTGCTCCTTTGCGGTTATGGTAAGAGGCACAGAATCGAAACGCAAAGCCCACTTTGGCGCAGGCCCTGTTAGCGGTGTGGTATGCCGGCCGTGAAGCTCGTATGAAGTCAAAGCTAAAAACGCGTTTCTAAATTCTGGAACTTTATTAATCAAATATGATGCCAGACGCATTGTTCGGTGCCTTGCTTCTATCTCTCTGGCCATCAGACCCCCAAGGTACACCCCATATCGAAGAAGCATCGGGCACTCAACATATATATGTCCACTTCCCCTGTAGCCGGGATGGAGGTAAACTTTGTTGCCGGCTATTCCAATGCTTTTTGGAACCGGAAGACTGCCTTTGTTAATTGGCTCTACACCGTCAAATTCAACTGTCCGATTGAAACAGAACATATCAGGTGTTGCTGTCTCGAATTCTCCGCCTGCAACCCGTGCCACCACCGCCGTTTCAGTGGCATCTATAATTACATTTCCAGCGATTACCTGCCTGCCTGACTTGTTGCCAATGATAAGACCGGTAATCGCACCGTCCTCAAGAAGAACTCCTGCCGGCTGGCTGGCATACACCAATCCCACCCCCGCATCTAAAAGTATGTCCTCCAGTGATTGTTTCACCGCATCAAGCTTCAGCGGTATATCACCGGAAAAAGCGTCGACATCCATTCCTTGCAGACAGGTAGCAATCGGCTTCGGAATGCAGCTTTTACATGCAAGCTTACTTATATTCAGCCAGGGCCTCAGATTTGCCGTGACTTCCCTGCCGAGGTATGTCCTCGGTTCAACTAATACTACCTTTTTGCCGGCTCGTGCGAACTCCACTGCTGCCGCTATACCCGCAAAAGAACCACCAGCAATAGCAACTTCTGCTTTGCGCAAAATCGGAAGGGAAGAGGCGCAAAATCCAATTCTGGTTTCCTCCTTCTCTGTCCTTCCACCCTCAACCGCACAGCCGCAAATGCTGGATGATAGCACCGTTGCTACGGAGCCGCCCACAACCGCCCCGAGAAAATCCCTGCGGGATATCTCATCACTTTGATTATTCTGTCTTGCCATTTTCTTCTTTCCGCTTTCTGTATGCGCCCGCCCCCAAGGGTCGAGGCGAGTCAAACGTCCTTGTCATATACTACCAAAAACGCTCGCAGCGTCACTACAATTCCATAAATAGGGACAGTGGGGCTGTTGAAAAAGTCCGGCTTATCCGATAAAATATTATACATCAGATGGAACTGAATTTCATATAAAATCGTTACAGGTAAGGAGGCTTAATCGTGATAGGCACGCAAGACCGCTGGCAGGAGG
>Ga0315289_10001380_pt1 | contig 37683 bp, 24 predicted proteins | sample YL17G11_40_MG_FD_203452 | JGI IMG/M metagenome (GOLD analysis project Ga0315289, IMG submission 203452) | Sediment microbial communities from Yellowstone Lake, YNP, Wyoming, USA - YL17G11_40 | ecosystem: Environmental > Aquatic > Freshwater > Lake > Sediment | place: USA: Wyoming | collected...
CCTTGGCCTGCGGCCGAATCCGCTCCGTCGCGGCCACGGGGCATTTTGTTAGAGGCTCTAAGTTACGCCTACCACCGGAAGAAGCGGTAGGGGTCGTCCCACTCCTCCGGCACGTCAAGGTAGAAGCCTTTCAGCCAGCGCTGCTCGCCTTCAGCCACGGGATTCGAGAACCGCCCCAACAGCGGCGTCTCGCCCCCCGCACCCAGGTTGCCCAGCAGCCGCGCCGTGCCGCAGGAGACCCGCCTGAACGTCCGCTTGATGTTCATCTTCTCGCCCGAGTAGTCGAACTGCCACGGCACGAGCTGCCAGAACACCAACCGCCCGTCCTCCGCCGTCGCCAGCACGCCGTCGCCGACGGCCTTCGCGCCTTCCGTCACGAGGGGCACTTTGCGCGGGTCGCGGTTGTGCACCTCAGCCGGAGAGACGCCGGCCAGCGCCGAGCCAGCACCCTGAGGGTCGAAGTAGGCAGCGATGTGCTCCGCCACGTTCATCTTCACCTTCACAGGCAGGAAGGCGTTGGCCTCCTCCTCACTGAGGCCGATCGCCAGCACGCGGCCGCCAGCCCCGAGGAAGCCGGCAACGGCCGCTGCGCTTGCGGCGAGCTGCTGCCCGCCGCCCGGGCCGACCACCAGGACCTGGTCCGGTGTGAGGGCCCCGCCTGCATAGGTTGCCAGCGACAGGCCGGTCGCCTCGAGGTGCTTCTTGCCGGCCTCGTCGCCCACATAGATGACTGTCCGCCTGGCCGCAGGCTTCCAGTCGGAGACGTAGCGGACGATGTTCCGCGCCAGGGCTTCGGCCGCAGGGTCGGACTCCGTACGGCCACTCACGTCGGTCTGGCAGAACAGGACCATGCCCTTGCCGTCGCGGTACTCCATGAGTGAGGTGTATTGGAGCGAGTAGCCGCCGTCAAGGATGGACAGGAAGTCGCCGCAAGCGGGCTTCTCGATGAGGGCGGAGGCGACGTTGCCGCGGTTCCCGCAGCGCCAGCCGCGCGTCACGGGGATGCCGCACCACTGGACCGTCGGCGAGCCGAACTGCTGGCTCAGTTCGTACTTCAGGCGTGGCGGCAAGCTCGTGGAGTCGCCGCGCCAGTTGCGCAGGTGCTCGTCGGCAACACCCGCCAGGAGCGGATGGTCGGGCACCCGCCTGAAGACCTGCCGCAGCCCGTATTCTGTCGTGCGGAAGCCGAACCGTTTCTCGAGCACGTCGGCCGTCTGCTCGAAGATGACGACCTTCAGGCCATCCCGCACGCGGGAGATGTCCGGCGCGGGGCCGTCCAGCGTCAGGGCGGCCTTGCCGACGATCAGCGTGTCATAGGCTGCCAGGTCGGCGCCTGCATTGACCGTCTGGCAGCGGATGCCCATCCCGTCGAGGAGCTTTGCGGTCTCGCCGTTCGGGTCGAAGAGGGCGATCCGGCCCGCAGCCTGGGCCGGCTGCGGCGTCGGCAGGACGTCAATGGCGAAAGAATCCTCCTGGGCCTCGCCGTTGCTGAACTTGACCGTGGCGGTGAGAGTATACTGACCCATGGCCAGGGCCGCCGGGAGCTGGAACGTCAGCGGGATGCGCTCCTGCTCGCCCGTGGGCAGCGTAATCGTCTTGCTGCCGGCCACTGGGCTGGGCAGCGCCAGGGACCACTGGCAGTCCGCCGTCACCGTCCTCCGGCAGTTGTTGATGATGATGAGCTGTTTCTGGACGGTCTCGCCCGGCAGGAAGTTGTGGTCCTTGGTGGTGAAGGCGGCCGGCTTTCCGCCGATGTATGCGAGCAGCGGGCCGTTGTTGCGCACCAGGGACGCCGTAGACAAGGCGCCCCCGTAACCTTCGGGCGCGTTAATCGAGAGCCCCCACGTGCGGAATGCGCGCCAGTTTTCGGTGAAATACGCCGCGACAATCGGGTCCCGTTCCGGATGCGGGTAGTTCAGATCGAAGCCGCCGGGATAGTCCCAGCGCTGCCACTTGGTCCCCTGCCGGAAATGCTCGGCTTCCCAGCGCAGGTTGGCTGCCTCGTGGTCGGTGATCTTGTACGACTCGGGCCCCAAGAACTGCGCATCCCACTCGGCGATGCACAATTCCCACGGCACGACGGCGTCGCCGAACCTCCGATCTCCCTTGTACCATCCCCGGTACATAGCCCAGTCCCAGGTTAGCGGCGTGCCGTACTCGCAGGTGTGCATGGGTTTGACGCCGACCGTGGCCCAATGCTCGAACCAGTCGCTCATCTCCTGAATGGGCGCCCAGTTAGCATAAAAGTTGCTGGTATGCATCGTGCCCAGGTTGCCCGAGGAGTGGTGGTAGAGGATGCGGGTCGGATCCAGGCGTTCGACAATGGCCTGGGCTCGCATGGCACGGCTCACGTTGGTTCCACGCGTCCACGGCGACCTGTCCACCAGGCCGTCAATCAGGTCCGGGTTCATGTCCTCCGCGTAGCCGGTGCCGTTGTGACTGGTGGCGTAGAAGACGACCGACGGGTGGTTGCCCGCAACACGCGTGTAGAACGCCGCGTGCTGCGCATAGCCGTTGCTGATGTCCGCGTCCGGCGCGTCCCAGTCGTACTGCCCGAAGTGCGGCTGCGTCAGGGCGATGAGCACGCCCATGTCATCTGAGGCCCGGAGGACTTCTTTGAAGCTCTGGTGGGCGCCCGGCTGACAGCCGAAGCCGCCAACGGCGGTGAAGTTGATCCCGACGCGCCTGTGACGCTCCATACTCTCACGCGCGCCGTCGTAACTCCAGCCCGGCTGGCCGCGGCTGAAGGACAGGAATACCCGTGTGCCATTCAGGTAGAAATAGCGCCCGTCAATCCAGAACTCGCGGAACCCGAATCGCTCGGACAGGGCCTCGTCCAACAGCCGCCCGTCAGCGCCCAGCAGAGAGACGCTGACGTCGTATTGGTTCTGCGGCGTGTCCATGTCCCAGAGCTTCTCAGGGTGCCAGTCTTCGCTGACTGCAATGCGGCCGTTCGACAAGTCCGCCCCCCGGAAGGGCTTGCTCGTGAACTCCTTGACCGTCCCCTCCCCGTCCCTCACCTTCGCCCTGAGCGCGTACGTCGCCTGCGGATCAACCCCGTCCAGAGCTGTGTCGAGCGTGATCTGCCACTTGCGCACGGACGTGACGACCCTCACGTCCCCAATGCGTGCGTTTTGCGGCGCCCCCACGAGGAAGACGTCCCCGCACAAGCCTCGCCGCCCAACCGTGCCACGCACCTGCCGGGCAGCGTCGGTGTCGTTGAAGGACATTATGACGGCCCTGAGCGGCATGGCGAGGACGAGCATGCTCAACACGTGCTTCTGGCCGGGACGGCACAGCGAGGTGAGGTCCAGCTCGCCGCCCGGGAACCGCATGTCGCCCGCCTTCCGGCCGTCTATGTAGACCGTCGCAAAGGAGTTCAAGAACTCCACGTCCAGAGCAATGCGCCGGCCGGCCCATTCCGCGGGAACCGGGATCTCGACCTGATACCAGGCCGCTGTCACGTCTGCCAGGGGGCGAGCTTGCCAGCTCGGGTGCGGATAGAATGCTTCGGGGCCGCCGCGCCGGGAAGCTCCTGGCCATGCACCCGGGACCTGGACGTAGCCCCACCCGTCGGCCGGCACGCTGTTCGCGTCGGCAGCCGCAGGCTGCCATCGCCACAGGCCTTTCATGGAGATCCGTTCGCGCGTGGAAGTTCCCTCCCGAGGCGCCTTGGCTATGTCCCAGGCGGCCTTTTCGCCTTCAGAAAGCACCATTGTCGCGCCCTCCTGACCGGCCGCCTGTCGCGGCAGGCCGCACACAAGCACCACCGTCACACACAATGCAGCCCTCAACGCCCACAATGCGCAACGCATCGCATCCCTCCATCCGACTATGGCAACCTGCTCCGCCCGGCGAACGCGCCGTCCATAGAAAACGGCACTGCCTCAACCAGGCCCAGCTACTCGACACAACTCTGGCCAGCGTAGTCTACGGCCATGAGCGTGCCGGGTCAACGGTCCGGCCTCGACCCGCTCTGCTTGCGCCGCCAGGCGCGGGGTGATGAGGCGCTTGGCGAGCTATGGAGCTTCTCAGAGGCGCCCTGCTGGGACCCCTGGGATCCGAGGCGGTGCCTGCTCTTGTGCCGTGTCTGCCCGGATCCCGCAATTGAGTCTGGCCCCACTCGTGGCAACATCGCAGTGCGTTGTGTCCAGCCAATCCATGGCGTCCTACGGCACGAACGGGCGTTCTACGCTATGAAGGGCCGTTCCAAGCGCCTCAATCGGAAGGCTTGCCGATGTAAGCAGACCGCACTCTGGAAAGCCTGATGGCCCGGCACATCGGGTCTGTCCAGAAGAACCAGTGCCATACCACGGTTGAGCTGTCCACTTGGCTCACAAATGGAGCATCGAACAAACGGACGAGCCGTGCACTGCTCCCCAAAATCAGCTCGCCGGGTGGCGTCTCCTGGCATTGGCGGGGGGCGCACCTGGACCGGCGGCCTGCCTCCTCCGCAGTACTCACCGGATGCAGCTCTCTCTTGAGTGCCTGCGCCCAGTCTAAGACGTGGGCCATACCACAGACTTGCGGATTGCTTAACCGTTGGTCCTTTCCTCTCGAAATCGTGGCGTCAGCATATGGAGCAACTGCCGGCAAGCCCTACGCCACCGGGCGGAAGATGGCGTGAGGCGCCCAGGGAATGGGAGCGGCAGCACGGGTGCTTCGTCTCCGCGGAATGGAGGTGTTCCTAAGTGCTTTGCAGACAGGTACTTACGGGTATGGCTTCCCGGCGAGGATTCGAACCTCGAACTCACCGGCGCTCGACAGCCTGCCCCTCACCGACTCGGCTACCATGACATGCTCGTAGGAAGGCCCATACGGTTGTGATTCGGTGGATTCCCGTCGCTAACCTTTGAGCATGGCGAATCTTGTGATGGTCTGCGCGCACCCCCGAGAATCCTCGTCACTCCCCCACGGACTCCACGGCCACGATACCAAGCCACCGGCGCCACAATGGGCTTCGGGCTGGGCCGCGCGTCCTAACAGGTGCGTGGGCCCTTAGTTCAATGGTCCGGTTGCCTCCTTGGATTGATTGAACTGTGTCCCAGAAAGGCTAGGGCCATAAGCTGTTGCCAGACAAAGGGAAAGGACGACTCCATGGCCGGCATCGTCTCGCCGGGAGAGTTGGTAGGGGCAACTGGACACCAGTTGAACTTTTCGCCCAGGGCGTCCGCGCTCTTGAGCCTGAGATCCAGCAGTTGATCTTGGCTGCTTGATGACACGTAACTTATTTCCATAAAAAGGGTTATGTATGTCAGCCCCTGCAGGCTATGCTCGCCTTGTCTTGCGCTGTATCCTCCGTGTGAACTCCCGGCTGGGAGGTGAGATGGTACCATGGAACGATCAATTCTGGCCTTTTCCGGCCCTCTGCTCCTCCTTGCCGGGGCTGCGATCTTCGTCATCCTTTGCGCCACACGTTCGGCACCCACCTTAGCAAGAACGGCGTCGCGCCGCACACAGCCCAGGCCGCCATGCGCTACTCCTCGCTCGACCTCACCATGAACGCGGCTTGCGAGCGTGGCCAGCAAACGCGTCACGAGGCCCGAGGGCGAGTCCCGAAGGGGTACGACGCCGCGCCTATGCGGGGCGCGCAGAACGTCTACGCCGCACCCGGCTTGTGAGCCAGGCGAGCAAACGGGTCGGGGAGCCTTGCCGAGGGGGCGACTCCGCCGGACGCGGGAACGGGCCCGTCTGGGGCAGGAAGTCCCCCGCGCTGAGATGTTCTGGTGCTTTGCGCACGTTGCGGCCCGCTATCGGTCTACTACCACGGTGGGCAGGAATTCTTCAGTTGGTCAACACCTGCTTCCGTGACCTGGGTAAGCGCGAGGTCGAGCCTCTGTAACGCTGGGGGCGCTCTTGGTGGGCTTTGTCCGGAAGGACGTCGCCGCAGGCATGCTCGCCCCCCCGGCCTCAGCCTGAGGCAACTCGTCGTGGCGAGCCTTGTGCTGACGGCTTACTTCCCTTGTGCCGCATCCTTCGTCATCCTCCTCAGAGAGTTCGGTGTGGCAGACATGCTGAAGGCCTCCGCCATCGTAGTGACGGTCGCCTTCGCCACAGGGGCAGTGCTCTACCTTACTCCTGGCGTCCCTGCGCATGTAGGCGGGCCGCGCCCCTGGCCCTCCACCTGCTTTCCGACCGGAGCGCCACGGTCAACTCCGGTGCGGGCTTGACAACCTGGGCCGGGAGGCGTAGAGTCCCTCTCGTTCATCCTGGAGCCCGGAGCAGCCGCTCATTGTGAGGAGGATGGGCCAGATGTCACGGTGCATTATCGACGCGCATAATCACCCGAGCTGGTCTGGCATGGACGTGGACGCCCTCGTCCGGAACATGGACGAATGCGGCATAGAGAAGGCCTGGCTGTTGTCCTGGGACATACCGGCCGCAGAGTACGACATGGAGCCTTACTACTACAAGGTTATCGATCCACGAGCCGCAGGTTGGCCCCTATGGATGGTCGTGGACGGGCTGAAAGCCTATCCCCACCGCTTTATCGGCGGTTGGGCTCCCGACTTCCGCGACCGCTTTGCCCGACCGCGACTCTACCAGGCCGTCGAGATGCACGGCATCAAGGTCTATGGAGAACTGAAACTCCGGACGCGGTACGACCATCCCGACGGCATCACGATGTACCGTTACTGCGCCCAACTGGGCCTGCCGGTGGTCTTCCACCTCGAATGCCCCGAGCATACCCTGGCGAAGGAGTCGGAGAGCGCTGAGAGCTGGCCCTTCTGGTACGGCGGGGACATCTCGGTGGTGGAAAACATGTGCCGGCTCTGTCCGGACACGCAGTTCCTCGGACATGCGCCCGGCTTCTGGCGCGAGATCAGCGGCGACGCTGCCGCTGACCCGGAGCGCTACCCGCAAGGGCCCGTCACGCCGGGCGGCAGGCTGCTCGACCTGATGCGAAGGCACGCCAACCTGAACTGCGACCTCTCAGGTAGTGCCGTGATAGCGCTTAACCGCAACCTCGGAGTCACTAGGGAGTTCGTCGTCGAGTTCCAGGACCGGATCGTGTTTGCGCGCGACGACTTCGGCCGGGCGCAGTTGGACCTCCTCGGGAAACTCAATCTGGACGACGAGGTCACCGAGAAGGTCCTCCACGGCAACGCGGAGCGGCTCATCGAGAAAGCCGGCAAGGGGATCTGACGGGACCGTGACGGACATGTCCATGTAAGAAGCGGAAGCACGCTGCGGGGGAAGTCGTCCGGTCTACAGTTCAAAAGCGCATCAAAGGTGGACGACATGGTGCCAGCTATGACTGGCGGAGACTGGTAGATGAGGCCCTGAAGGTACGGGGCAGTCCCTTGCTTACGGCGGGGCCCGCCGAGCGAGAATAACCACTCCTTGACGGGCCGGCGGCGACCTCAGACGAGGGCGCAAACCCCAGGAGGCAACGGTCTTAACTGCTGCAGCGCATGGAGATCTGCAATGGATGAGATGGAGTGGGCTGAAGGCGCCTGGCGAGCGCCGGGGCCGTCGCAGTGCACAGTGACCGTGTGCGCCGATTGGGCGCCCTTCCGGAAGTTCGAACAGGTCATGTTGGGCGATCCTGAGGCCGTTTACGGTGACCTGCTCCCGGTGCTTCGACGGGCAGACCTGCGCATCGTGAACGTCGAATGCGCATTCAGTGAACTGGGCAAGCTGATCCTGAAGGGAGGGGCGGAAATCAAGTGCCCGCCGGCAGCCCTTGAGGCCCTCAAGGCCGTGCCGTTCGAGGTAGCGTGTCTGGCCAACAACCACAGCTGTGACTGCGGTCCCGAGGGCCTGGGAGAGACGATCGAGGGGCTCCGCAAAGCAGGCATCCGGCACGTTGGAGCGGGGATGTGCGAGGCGGACGCCGTGGCGCCTCTCACGCTGGAGGCGGGCGGGGTGCGCCTGGGAATCGTGAACTTCTGTGAAGGGGAGGACTGCACGGGCGCGCATGGCGGGCCGGGCACGTTTGACTGGGACGTGGAGCGTGCGGCGGCCATCGTCAGCAAGCTGCGGATGGACGTGGACGTTGTCTTCGCCATTGTCCACGCCGGGCGGGAGCACACCCCCCTTCCGCCACCATATCTCGTCCAGGCCTACAGGCGCATCGCGGAGGCTGGCGCGCACGCGGTCGTTGGCCACCACCCGCACGTGCCCCAGGGAATTGAGATCCACCGGGGCGTGCCCATTCTCTACAGCCTCGGCAACTTTGCCTTCTACCAGGACGTGCCCTTATTCTACCGCAAGAGCGGCTACTTCGTGGAGTTCCAGGCGCGCCGCGGGGCTCTGACGGGCTTGCGCCTGATCCCCTACCTGATTGCACCCGAGGGCCTGCGGCTCATGGGCAAGGAGCTGCGCGCATGGTTCTTCAAACGCCTCCGGCGCGTCTCGGAGCACCTGGACGACGCCGCGTCCGTTCGGGCGGCGTGGGAAGCGTTCATTGATCACCTGGGACCGGGGGAGCTGCCGCTGCGGCTGAGCGGTTTCCAGGGGATGTTCGAGCAGGACGCGCGAGTCGGTGCGGCGAAGGTGCGCAATGTGTTTATCACCCCGGCCCATCGCTGGTTCTGGATTGACGCCGCCACACGCCTCGTGCAGGGCCAGTACGGCACGGCACCCGACTGGGCGCGGACACTGGTGGCGGAATGGTGCACGCTGCCGGTCGAAGACGCCCTGGCCATGCCGGCTTGAGGCGGGCGCTGCAGACGGCCCGGCCGAGACGGCTGACGGCCGAGATTGTGTTTACGCCCCGGCAGTCCGTCACCCCAGGGCCTCTGCGACTCTACACCAGTTCTCGTCTAGCCGTTGAAGGGGCGCGGCGACATCGCGGAAGCAGAACCGCACGCGGTCCTCAGCCGGGACCTTGGCCATCCCCAGGTGCTCGTACATGAAGGTCTTCCAGTCGTTCGTGTCGATCTCGACGTGCCGGAGCGCCCGGCGGCCCTTCACCGATGGCATCCACCAGTGATGCCCGATCCGGTCGCCGCGCTTCCGATCGTACTCGCTGACCGGCTTCTGGCTCGCCGTGATGCCGTGACCGCGCGCCGGCATGAGCAGCGCGGCGTGCCCCGACTGCCGGCAGAACTGGCGCACCAGGTCCGTCAGCCAGCCCTGATCCACCAGGCAGAGCCCGATCCGCATGACGGCGCCATCGTCGCGCTTCCTCGATCAGACCGGGCGCCCCGTCCCCAGGGCAAGCCCTAACGCGGCCACAGACCGTATATCTCTTGCTGTCTCATAATCGGTGGCGGTGAAGACCTTGCTTCATTGTCCTCCGATACTGGTAACCTTCCCGGCTGAGACCATAGTAAGTTGTGCCGCCCCCGACAGTCTATCCCAAAACCCGGCGTCCAATGCAAAGCGTTTCCCGTTGGCCACAGTGGCCATGTCCTTGCGGTGGGCTATCTCCGAACCCGGAACGACTACCTCGACGGCCCCCAATCCCGCCGACTCTACCCGGAACTCATTGAGCTGCCAGCCCTGCACGGAAAAACCGACGGTGGCAGAATACGCAAGGGGCTCCTGGTAACTTGGCCTTCCGCACTACCCTTTTGCCCGCGGGCGTCTTGGGCGACCCAGACGCAGTCCGGACCTTCGTGCTCGACGCCGCCCAACGCGTGAGCCTTACCATCACGCAGGAACGGCGCGACCCGAAGGTATTCCGCGTCGCCGTGAGTCCTGAAGCCATTGCAGCATTGCCCGACGCGATACGCTTCGTGCTGCCTGCATTGAGAGGCAGCTTCTGGCGTGTGAGCTTCGTCTCGCCGACCCCCGAGGGTGCAGAGTACCTGGGCCGCAACCACCGCTTCGTTGCGACCTTGGCTCGATATCTCATGGAAGAGGCCCTGACCAGGCACGGCCAGGCCAAGGCCTCCCGTTGCGGGGTGATCCGCACGCGCGCCGTGGACAAGCTCACCACAGTCCTGCTCCTCCGCATCCGCTATCTGCTTCATCAGCCCGAGCGTGTGCCGCTCCTCTCCGAAGAGGTGCAGGTTGCAGGATTCGTCAACGGTTCACCAGCCGGCTCCCGCAAGTGGCTGAAGGACGATCAGGCCCTGCGGCTTCTTGCCGAGGCCCGGCCGGATGCGAACGTTCCGCTGGCCGAGAAAAGTGAGCTTGTCACAGCCGCTCTGAACATGTGGCCGAAACTGGAAGCTGGCCTTCAGGAGCGTGTCACGGCCCGGGCGGCCGAACTCGAAGGGCGCCACAAGCGCATCCGTCAGGCGGTGGCCATGAGGGTCCGCGAGTTGAGGCTCGAGCCGCAGTTTCCGCCGGACTTGCTGGGCATCCTCGTGCTGCAGCCGATGGTGTGAGCATGGCTACATTCCCATCCATCCGGATCGAAGGCGGCCTCCTGGGACCGGAGGTGCTGGACCAACTCCTCGCGAGTGAGCTTCCCGGCCAGAAGCCGGCCGACTTCGGCCTGGAGAGCAGGCGCAACCTTACCGACGAGATCGCCGCCGTCTTTGCGGACGCCCGTTCGCTTTGGGGCGTGTTTCAGCACCGTTTGGGCCGCCTGTCGGAAGACGACCTGGCTACCACTGTCACGCGCGACGCGTGGATGGTCCCGTTCCTGGGCCTTCTCGGCTACGAGGTGCGTTACAACCCGCGCGCCTACGAAGTGGACGGCCTCTCGTTCGCCGTCTCTCACCGCGCCGCCGAGGCCGAGGATTCGCCGCCCGTCCATGTCGTCGGGGCCCGACAGGAACTGGGTCGCCTGCCGCCGTCAGGGCGGCCGCGCATGGCGCCGCATTCCCTCGTGCAGGAGTACCTGAACCGCTCCGAGCAGCTCTGGGGCCTTGTCACCAACGGCCTGACACTGCGGCTGCTGCGCGATTCCACCTTCGTCCGCCGTCAGGCCTACGTGGAGTTCGACCTTGAGGCCATCCTGGACGAGCAGCGCTTCCAGGACTTCGCGGCCCTGTACCGCCTGCTGCACCGCACTCGCCTCGCCCGTGGCGTGGCCGACGCCCCCGACTGCCTGTTGGAGAAGTACTACCAGCATTCTGTCGAGCAGGGCGGTCGCGTCCGCGACCACCTGCGCGACGGCGTGGAGGACTGCATCAAGCTCCTCGCCAATGGCTTCCTGCGCCATCCGGCAAACGCCGAACTGCGCTGGCGTGTCTCTCCTGACTGCGCCGGCAACGAACGCATCACGCCCGAAGGCCTCTATCGCCAGCTCCTGCGCCTGGTCTATCGCTTCCTCTTCCTGATGGTCTCCGAGGACCGCGGGCTGCTCAGCGCCGATCCGCTCTACCGGGAGCACTACGGCGTGGCCCGGCTGCGCCGCCTCCTGGACCAACGGGCCTCCTTCACCGAGGACGACGACCTCTGGCAATCGCTGCGCGTGCTCTGGCTGGTCCTGATGGACGACCGGCCGCAGCCCAGCCTCGGCAACAAGCCGATGGCCTCGGCCCTCGGCCTGCCGGTGCTGAACGGCGAGCTGTTTGCCTACCTCGACCTGGACGGGTTCACCATCGCCAACCGCGACCTGTTAGAGGCATTCTGGCACCTCGCGCATTACCAGGAGAGGCCTTCGCAGCCCTCCCGCCGCGTGAACTACGCCGCCCTTGATGTCGAGGAACTCGGGTCGGTCTACGAGAGCCTGCTGGAGTTCCACCCCGATGTGGCCGGGCCGTCCAACGCCCCCACCTTCGACCTGCTCGTTGCGGGGGGGGAGCGTCGTTCAACCGGCTCATATTACACTCCGCCGCAACTGGTCGGTGAACTGGTTCGCTCGGCGCTGGAACCGGCGCTGGCTGAACGGCTGCGCGGCGCGCGCACGCCCCAGCAGAAAGAGCGGGCCATCCTCTCGATGAAGGTCTGCGACCCTGCCTGCGGCTCCGGGCACTTCCTGCTGGCGGCCGCCCGGCGCCTGGGGAAGGAACTCGCCCGCGCCCGGACCGGCGAGGATGAGCCCGCCCCCGAGCGGGTGAGGGAGGCCATCCGCGATGTCGTCACCCACTGCATCTACGGCGTGGACAAGAACCCCCTGGCCGTCGAACTCTGCCGCGTGGCCCTCTGGCTGGAGAGCCACACGGCCGGCAAGCCCCTGACCTTCCTCGACCACCGCATCCGCTGCGGCGATTCCCTGGTAGGTATCTTCGACCTGGACGTACTCAAGCGCGGCATCCCGGACGAGGCGTTCAAGCCCGTCCGCGACGACGACAAGCCCGCGGCGCGCGACCTGGCCCGGCAGAACCGGACCGAGCGCGCAGGCCAGAGCACGCTCTTCGCCGGACGGGTTGAGGCCGCCTTTGCGCGCTTGGGTACGAACAGCCCCCAGCTTGACGCCATCCCCGACGATACCCCTGAAGCCATCCGGCGCAAGAAACAGATCTTTGAGCGGAGCCATGCCGGCCCCGAGTACCTGCGGCGCAAGCAGGCCTGTGACCTGTGGACCGCCGCCTTCTTCCAGCCGTTCAGGCACGGCGCGCCGGCCATCACCTCTCTGACGCTTGCCGACCACCTCAGCGGGCATCCGCTTGACGGACGCATCCTTGGCCAGGCAGAAGCCCTCGCGACGAAACAGCGCTTCTTCCACTGGCCGCTGGAGCTCCCCGAAGTCGTCAGCCTACCGGCGGACTCGTCCTCCGAAGCCCGACTGGGCGGAGGAGGATTCGACGTCGTCATCGGCAACCCGCCGTTCATGGGTGGGCTCAAGATCAGCGGCGCGTTTGGTGACAAGTACCGCCACTGGCTCACGACGCAGTATGTTCCCTTCGGCAATCGTGCGGACCTATGCGCCGTGTTGTTCCGCCGGGCCTTCCAGGGGATCAAGACGGCAGGCCGATTGGGGATGATCGCTACGAACACCATCGGCCAGGGAGACACGCGTCAGGCGGGCCTCGCGTCAATCTTGCGAACCGGTGGGACGATTGCCTTCGCGAGGCGCTTCGTCAAATGGCCGGGGCAGGCTAACGTGGAAGTCAATCTTGTGGCTCTCGCCAAGGGCGGCATCGGACAGCAAGTTTCCCTCGATGGTATGCCGGCGGACTTCATCTCCTCACGACTGGACCCCGAACCAGAAGCCGAACCCCAAGGGCTTCTGCAGAACGAAGACAAGGCTTTCATCGCCGACAACTTGCACGGGATTGGCTTTGTGGTCGAAGGCTCGGAAGCCGAGCTGTTGCTGGCCCGGGACCCGCGTAATGCCGACTGCCTCTTCCCCTATCTCAGCGGCGAGGACCTGAATAGCGACCCACGGCAGAGGCCGAGCCGCTGGGTGATCTGCTTCCACGACTGGGACCTTGACCGCGCCCGGCAGTACCCGGACTTGCTGAAGATTGTCGAAGAGCGTGTCAGGCCCGGGCGGGAGCGATTGGTGCATCCGCGGTACCAAAGAGCGCGCAGTCGGTGGTGGCTCTTTGTCGCCTATGGAAAGGGATGGCGGCGCGCTATCGCACCGCTGGGGCGTGTCTTGGGCCGTAGTATGGTCAGCGAAATGCACGCTCTTGCCTTCGTACCCAAGGGCTGGGTTTACTCCATGATGGTTACGGTCTTTGCCTTCGACGACTACTACTACTTCGCCTTGCTCCAATCGAGCGCCCACGAGGCGTGGGTGCGGCGGAACGCATCCACCATGCGGACGGACATCCGCTACACGCCGACGGACTGCTTCGACACGTTCGCCTTCCCCCAAGCGCCGCCCCAGGATCTCCGCGTCGAGGCAGAGCGACTGGGCAAGGCGTATCACGAGCACCGCCGCCAGGTGATGCTCGCGCGCCAGGCGTCTTTGCAGCCTATGAGGGACTTCTGGAACGCCAGTCTGGTCCGTACGTTGCGCATAAGGAATGGCTCAAGAAACACGACCGGCGCCGTGGAGAGGCAGTACGCTTCGCCATGCTTCGTGCCAGAACCATCGGGAATGTCAGCGAGGAAGGCTGGCATCGCTTGTTGTACGAAACGAGGAAGCAGCTGCAGAAGCAATGAGCATATTCGACCTCCATCAAGCCGTCATGGCCGACTACCGCGACTTCGTGCGGTCGTTCTTCACCGTCGCGGACGACCGGGCGCGCGAGTTCATCGAGCGAGCGCTGGTAGAGGAGGCGCGCCTCTGGCCTGATCCTTTGCTCCAGGTGAGCCCTTCGTATGCCCGGTCGAGAAGCGTGGACGAGCTGGCCCGGCGCGCGGTGCTGCACCAGGAAACCGCACGGATCTTCCGGACGCCCGAGGACCAGTCCTACCGCCTCTATCAGCACCAGGCCGAGGCCATTGAGAAAGCCCGCAAGGGCGAGAGCTGTCTGGTGACCAGCGGGACCGGGTCGGGCAAGAGCCTCTGCTACTTCCTGCCCATCGTGGACGACCTGCTGCGCCGTCCGCCCGCGGGGGACCGAGTGGCCGCGCTGGTGGTGTACCCCATGAACGCCCTCGTGAACTCGCAGCACCTGGCGCTATCGAATCTCAAGGAGTCTTACGAGCGCCGGACGGGACGCAAATTGCCGGTGACGTTCGCCAAGTACACGGGGGACACGCCAGAGTCGGCGCGGGAAGATTTACGTCGGCACCCGCCGCACATTCTGCTAACCAACTATGTGATGGGCGAGTTGCTCCTGGTGCGGCCGGAAGACAGGCGGTTCCTGGACCGCGTCGGCGGCGGCCTGCGGTTCCTGGTCTTTGACGAGGTGCACACCTACCGCGGGCGGCAGGGGGCGGACGTAGCCATGCTCATCCGGCGCCTGAAGGAGCGGTGTGCGGGGCCGGGTCTGGTGCACGTGGGGACAAGCGCGACGATGGTGGCCAGTGCCAGTGCGACCGCACAGCAGCGGCGGGAGGCAGTTGCGGAGTTCGGCACGCGGCTGTTCGGCCATCTATTCACCGCCGACCAGGTGATCGAGGAGACGCTGGTGCCGTTCACTGCGGAGGGCGCGCTATCTCGGGAGGAGTTGACCGCCGCGCTTCGCGGACCGCTGCCCGGAAGCTTGGAGGCGTTTCGCACACATCCGCTGGCGCGATGGACCGAGCTGGAGTTCGGGATCGAGCCGGAAGAGGGCGGGCGGCTGAAGCGCCGGACGCCTCGGACACTGGTTGCTGCGGCCGCGCGTCTGGCAGAAGAGACGGGCGCTGAAGCAGGCGTCTGCATGGCGCGCCTGCGCGAAGTCCTGAACCGAGGCGGCGAACTGGTGCGTGACGACGGCGGACGTGCCTTCTCGTTCAAGCTACACCAGTTCATCGGGCAAGGGCGTGCGCTCTTCGCCACGCTGGAGCCGGCGGACAGACGAGAGTTCTCGCTGGAAGGACAGTTGCAGGCGGGCGGAGGGCGCCTGTACGTCCCGGTGAGGTTCTGCCGCCTCTGCGGGCAGGACTACTACCACGCCCTCCGTTCCGAGGGCGGTTTCCTGCCACATCCCGTCGGCGTCGAGAGTGCTGATGAGGAAAGTCACCCCGGTTACCTGATGCTTGCGCCGGCCGAGGACGACTGGAGCGAAGAACAGCTCCCTGAGGAATGGTTCGACGCGCGGGGACGGTTGAAGCAGACCTGGCGGAATCGCGTGCCGGAGGCGGTCTGGGTGGCGCCCAACGGCGACGGCTCGACGCTGTTTCGGGACGGGGCGGTGAAGATGTGGTGGCAGGCGGCTCCGTTCTCGCTGTGTTTGAACTGCGGCGAGTTCTACACGGCACGGGAGCGCCAGTTCGGCAAACTGGCATCGCTGTCGAGCGAAGCTCGCAGCAGCGCGACGACTGGATTGGCAGTCTCACTGCTGCGGCACGCCGTCCTGACGCATGCCGCATGCGACAAGCTTCTGACGTTCACGGACAACCGGCAGGACGCCTCCCTCCAGGCAGGCCACTTCAACGACTTCGTGCACGTGTCCTTGCTGCGCTGTGCCTTGCACGCGGCCTTGGCGCGAGAGCGGGAACTCACCTTCGACCGGGTCGCTCGGGAAGTGATCACATCCTCCGGGCTGAACGTTCGAGACATCGCCCGGAACCCGGAACTCGATCCGGCTTCGCTGGCGGCTCAGGATGTCTGGCGGGCATTCACTGAACTCACAGAGTACAGGCTCTACGAGGACCTGCGCTGCGGCTGGCGCGTTGTCCAACCGAACCTGGAGCATGTGGGGTTGCTGCGCGTGGGGTACCGCGGCCTGGAGGCGGCCTGTGGCAACAACGCGCTCTGGGCCTTTCACCCGGCAGTGGCAGCGCTCTCGCCGGCCGAACGCGCAGCAGTGGTGCAGGTGGTATTGGACCACTTCCGCCACAAGCTGGCTGTCGCGGTCCGCTGCCTGGAGGAGCAGGTGCAGCAACAAATCCGCAGACGGGCGGAGCAGCATCTCAACGAGTTCTGGGGCCTCGATCCGGAAGTTGAGTGGCTGAGAACTGCCGAACGCTTTGTGCGGATGGGGAAGTCATCCAGGGCCGCCGAGGGGTTCGGCCTGGGCGAGCGTAGCGCGCTCGGACGGCATCTGCGCAGGCGATTCGCCTGCGCGCGGAGGAGTATCTGCCGTTCCTGGACGGGCTCCTCGCGTTGCTGGTGGGCCAGGGCTTCCTGGTACGGCTTGATCCTGTGGACGATCACCAGTTCTACCAGCTCGACGCGAGCCGTCTGGCATGGCGGCTGGGTGACGGCAGCCCGCCGCCGGCCGATCCGATCTACACCCGCCGCGCCGCCGGTGCCAGGAATGCCAACACGCCCCCGGCAGTGAATGCGTTCTTCCAGCGTTTCTACCAGTTGCAGGCTGACGCTCTGGCCGGGCTGGAGGCTCGAGAGCACACGGCCCAGGTAGTCGAGTCTGGTGAACGGGAACGCCGCGAACGGCGCTTCCGCTGGGAGGAGGGCGACACCCGCAAGGAGGCCGAGGTGGGACGCCGTCTGCCTTACGTGGTCTGCTCGCCCACGATGGAACTCGGCGTTGACATCGCGGACCTGGACCTGATGCACATGCGCAGTGTCCCACCTACGCCGGCCAATTATGCTCAGCGCAGTGGCCGAGCGGGGCGGCAGGGGCAGCCCGGCCTCATCCTGGCCTACTGCGGTGCTATCAACAGCCACGACCAGTACTTCTTCCACCGTCGCGAGGAGATGGTGGCTGGAAGCGTGCGGCCGCCGCGCCTGGACCTGGCCAACGAGGCGCTGCTCAGCGCGCATGTGCACGCCGAGTGGCTGGGGCAGGTTCGCCTCCCGCTGGGGAAGTCCATCGAGGAGGTCATTGACACCGACAGAGACGATCTGCCTCTTAAGGAGAACGCCGCCGGACAGATCCAGTTGGGCGAGGTGGCACTGCACGAGTTGCGTGACCGAGTGCGGCAGATGCTGGAGGCAGACCGGGGACTCCTGGTCGGGGCCCTCTGGTTCAACGACGACTGGATCAGACGGGTGCTGACAGAGGCGCCACAGCGGTTTGACCGGGCATTCGACCGCTGGCGGGAGCTGTACCGCGCGGCAACGCGGCAGCTTGAACTCGCCCACCAAGATCGGCTGCGTGCACGCCGCCGGGATGACCAGGAGGAGGCGCGGCGACGTGCAGATGAAGCGGAGCGCCAGCGTAATCTCCTGCTGCAGATCAACGTGACGCGCGAGGAAAGCGACTTCTACCCTTACCGCTACCTCGCCAGTGAGGGTTTCCTTCCAGGCTACAACTTCCCAGCGCTGCCGGTCCGGGCGTGGGTGCCTCGCAAGCAAGGCGAGTTCATTGCCTGCCCACGCTTCCTGGCGCTCCGCGAATTCGCGCCAGGGAACTTTCTCTACCACGAGGGTGCCAGGTGGGAGGTCATGGGGTTTCAGGCCCCGCCCGGCGGCCTGGACGAACGCCTTAGCCAGAAACGGCTGTGCCGAACCTGCGGCGCGTTCTGTGATTCTGGGCTGGATCTATGTCCTGTCTGCCGCACACGATTCGACGGGCAGAACAGTCTTGCACGGCTGCTTGACATGCCCAACGTCCACGCGCGCCGCCGCGAACGCATTACCTGCGACGAGGAGGAGCGACGTCGGCGCGGCTATGAGGCGGAAACGTGTTTCGAGTTTGCCCTGGCGCGCGTGCAGGAAGCCGAAGTAGTCTTCGACGGGACCTCGCTGTTGCGCCTAACCTACGCGCCGGCGGCGACGCTCCTGCGCATCAACCACGGCTGGCGCGGGGCCAACCAGCCCGGATTCCTGGTGGACTTCGAGAACGGAGAGGTTTTCACCACGGCGCCCCCGGCCGGCAGGCCTGGGCGGCCCCGAAAGCTGGAGCGTGTGCAGCTTGCCGTGCAGGGCACCGAGAACCTTTTGCTCGTACGCCTGACGCGAGCCGATCTGAGAGACGACCCAGCGACTCAGGCGACGCTCCAATACGCGCTCCAACGCGGGTGCGAGCAGTTCTTCCAGCTCGAGGAATCGGAACTCGCTGCAGAGCGGATCGGCGAGGGGGAGTCGCGGGCCATCCTCTTCTACGAAGCGACCGAGGGAGGCAGCGGAGTGCTTCGCCGCCTCGTGGAAGAGGCGGATGCTCTCGCCCACATCGCGCAGGAGGCGCTGATTCTGTGCCATTACGACCACGAGGGGAATGACCAGAAGCCCGACTGCAGGGCAGCGTGTTACGAGTGCCTCATGAGTTTCACCAACCAGCACGAGGCGATGCAGCTCGACCGCCATCGTATCCGGCAAGCGCTGTCGGACCTCGCCGCGAGTCGCGCACTGCCTCGCATCGGCGGCCGGGACTGGGCTGCGCATCTGGAATGGCTGCGCTCACTTACAGACTCGCGGTCAGAACTCGAGCGGCGCTTCCTGGACGCCCTGGCCGCCGGGCACTACCGCTTGCCCGATGAAGCCCAGAAGCCGATCACCGAACCGCGCTGCATCCCCGACTTCTTCCACGGGCCTAACGTTTGTGTCTTCTGCGATGGCTCAGTGCATGACGAGCCGGCTCAGAAGGCGAGTGACGAGACAACGCGGCGCGGGCTTGTCAACCACGGCTACCGCGTGATTGTCATCCGGTACGACCGGGACTTGCAAGAACAGATCGCAGGTCACCCGGAGGTGTTCGGCGGATCGCAAGCTTACGCCTGAAGGGTCACTGTGATATAGGAGTTGAAGATGCCCGTGGAAGTGGCTATATGGAAGCTGGATGAGAAGGTCAGGCCGGTGGAGTTCGAGCCGATGCCGGCAGAGAGCCGTCTCGAGGACATCCTGACTGAGGATATCTCAATCGTGGACCCGAACCTACTGCTGATAGGGAGACAGGTGCCCACGTCCCACGGCAGCTATGTCGACCTCCTGGCCATGGACAAGGACGCCAATCTCGTCGTCATTGAACTCAAACGTGACCGCACGCCGCGCGGTGTTATCGCGCAGTTGCTGGACTACGGCTCCTGGGTGCGCAACCTTGAAGATACGGACATCGGTGCAATCTTCGACGATTACCTCCACACGCGCCTTCCTCAACTCGCCGGTACCTCGCTCGACCAAGCTTTCTGTGAAAGGTTCGGTGTTCAGGAAATGCCGGAGGCGCTCAACGAGACCCACGAACTGGTAGTCGTTGCCAGCGAGCTCGACGCCAGCACGGAGCGCATAGTCAACTACCTTGCGGACGAGTACGGGGTGGCGGTCAATGCAGTGTTCTTCCGCTTTTTTCGGAACGGCGCAAACGAGTATCTAAGCCGCGTCTGGCTCATCGATCCCAGCGAGGTAGAGGCCAAGGTCGTGGAAAGGCGTGAGAGGGGGCCGTGGAACGGCGAGTTCTACGTCTCGTTTGGCATCTACCCCGCCCAGCACTGGGAAGACGCCGTGAAGTGCGGCTTCGTCTCTGCCAGTGGTGGCTCCTGGTACACACGCACGCTGGAAATGTTAGAACCTGGGAATCGGATCTGGGTCAACGTGCCAGGGCAAGGTTGTGTCGGCGTTGGCAAAGTCACCGGCACGGTCATGACGGTCGATGCGTTTACAGTCAGGCGACAAGACGGCACGGCCGTGCCGTTAACGCAAATGCCGGTAGAGGCACCGAAGATGTTCGATGCAATTGGAAATCCCGAGAAAGTACTCCACATGGTTCCGGTCAAGTGGATCAAGACGGTGCCCCTCGGCAAAGCTATCAAGGAAAAGGGGTTCTTCGGCAATCAGAACACGGTCGCCAAGCCCAGAGCCAGCAAATGGGTTTACACAGTCGAGCGCCTGAAGACACGGCTTGGGATTAGTGACTGAGTTGTCGTATCACCACCAAATGAGACCCTCTCCTGTGCTGAGGTCATGAAGACAATGGTTGAGACAGTCTCGACGGATGCGATAGGGGATCTGCGGGAGAGGCTTGCGACACTGGACCGGACTTCGGCTCCGGGCGGCTCTGTGGCCGACCAGATCGTCAAGCCCAAGCAGGCCGTCTTCGCCCGCTTTGGGCTGGTCTTCACGCTTGAGCGCCTGCCCGAACTCACTGAAGACGAGTTCCGGTCTTTCCTGTTGTTCGAGAACAACCACCACTGGACTGGTCTCCGCCGGCAGATGCAGTTTGTACCGGGCGACGGTCTCGATCCCCCGCTCATTCGTCTGATGCTCTATCTCGATTAAGCCAGCGCGAAGGCAATCGGCCAGGACGCTGTTGACCGTCTGGCGCGTGAAGTGCGTCTTCTGGGCCAATGTCCGCTGAGCTGGCCAGGCGACACCGTCCTCATTGCAGTGATCGGCCAAGGCGGCCAGGACGGCGATATGTGCTCCCCTGATCTTGACGCCGGCCACAGTGCTCGGCAGTTGCCAGACGCGCGCTATGAGCCTAACGCTCATGCCCCGCCTCCTTCCGGCAATGCAAGCCGAGCGCGGGCAGAGATGCTGGCGCGCCGTGAGACGGGGGGAAGGATAGGCCGCCCGGCTGTGGGAAAGGGTGCAGGCAGAAGCCCGTTAGCCGCCTCGCCGCCTTCCGTTTCTTCGGCCGGCGTAGGGAGCGCCGCCGTTTCTGTGGTCCTGCGGAGGTCCGCCATGTCTGCTTCTATCAATGTGATCGCCATTGTCCGCCGCCATTCTCGTCAGACAAAAGGACAGCGCCCCCGCGCTGGCGGCAACGCGGGGGCGCTTGGCGAGGGCTACCGGCCGTAAGCCGGTCCAGCCCGACAGTTCGACAGAAACACCTCTCCTCATTCGGGGCGGCCTCCGGTCTCGACAACCCCAGGTTCGCGGTGCGCAACCCCAAAGACCTTGTGCGCCTCTCTGCGCGACAGCCACAGCACCTCGCCGCCCATCACCTTGCCCTCCCGTGATGACGGCCGCCATGAGTCGGCATGACGTACTCGCGCTCGCAAAAGGGGTCGTGTGTCCGCGCGGGCCGCTTTTCCTCCAGACTATTCGAGCGCGAGAGCCACGCGCCGACCGCCGCCTTCTCGAACCTAAGCCGAGCGCGCTGGCCGGTGCCCAGGCGCAAAACAGGCAGGCCCTGCGCCCTCAAGGCATAGACGGTGTCCCGGCTGCAACCTAGCCAGGCCGCGAGCCCATCCGTTGTAAGCAGCGGCTCGTCAGTCACGGGCGGGCACCTCCCCGGCAGAAGGACGTGGGCTCTGTGCCGGGCACAACCGCCGCGGGCGCACTTCATAGCCAAGGCGGCGCAGTTCCGTCTGAGCTTCAGCCGCACGTTGCAGATTTCCGCTGTCGAGGGCTCTTTCAAGCTCGACCAACCAAGCCGCTGCACAATCGCGCGGAGATGTGGCACCGCGCTTCATCGGCGTCACCTCATACAGGGTGGCAACCTGCACCCTACTATAAGGTGGCCGACTGTCGCAGCGTATCGCGGTGGAGGAGGAGGAGAAAGGCTTAGGAAAGCCCAGGATCGGGCTCGGGGGTCAAACGGAAATCTCGTGTGTCGCGCAAAGTGTCGCACGCGACACTACAGTTGGCATGACTTGGGAGAGAAATTGAAGGGTCGCCGATTCGGCGCGTTACGAGTCCTCATCCGGAGACTCGTCCCAAGCTTCGAGTGTCGAGGGTTCGCCGGGCTCGGCGTCCTTGCTCCCGCGCGGCAGGTCGTGGCGGCCTTGCCTGAGCAGTTCTCGGCCATGGCGGAAGGCCGCAAACTCGTCTGAGCGGTACAGAGTTGACCGATGCACCTTCAGCGAGTCCGCCGCTGCCTTCATAGTAATGGTTGGGTTGTCCTTGAGCAGCGCTACTGCTAGTATCGCGTCCCGGAGATACGTTCGGTATGTCCAGGCAGTGCGCAAGGTCTACCGTGGCCGTTCAGGCCAATCTAAGCCAGCCCGGCCTCAGCCGACTTATGCACCTTAGTTGCGGGACGGCACACTAGTGCTCCCAGTGAGAGATCGGGCGCGTTTCGTTCATGCCGTTCTGCGTTCTGGATTGCGCCGCCTGCAGTGGCCGTGCACAAGTCGTACCACATCTGGCGAAGTCGCAGTTCCAAGAAGAGTAGGTGATCCGAGTAGGAGCTGACAGGGGGATACTTCCAGGGCGCGTCCCAGAATACGCGCGGCACCGAGAACAGCAACGCCAACCTGGGGTCGTCTTCCTCCGGCAGTTCCTCCGGCCTTTTCCAACGCGGTCCACGCGCAACCGGCGGTACCCCGAACACCTCCTTGTATGCTGAGCACAACATAGAGCGGTGTGCCCTCAGCCGCCTTAACCAGTGTCTCGATCTCGTCCTTCGTCAAAGCCCGGCGCTTGCGCTTCGGGACCTTGACGGCAGGGAAGGCCCGGATGAGGGTCGGCTCCAGGTAGCCCTCGTCAATGCACCAGCGGAAGGCGCGTTTCAGTACGGACAGGTCGTTGTGTATGCTCTTGGGGCGGTTGCCCTTCTCCCGCATGACGGCGACGAAGTCGGCGAAGTGCTGACGCTGAAACTGCCGCGTGGTCATGATGCCCCAGTCATGGAGCAGGTGCCAGAACTTATTGAGTGTCAGGACGACGATCTTATGGTACTCGGGGCTGCAATTTGGCTGGATGGCTTTGGCGAAGCGGTCAAGTGCGTCGGCGATCTCCACATCCGCCGGCCCATCGTCTATCGCCCCAGGCCGGCCGTTGAGTTTAGCCCGGGCAAACTGCCGCTCGATCTCAGCCTTGCGCGCCTCGGCTTGCAGGCGGGCCTTTGCGGGCTCCTCGGGGTCTATCGGGAAGTGCTCTTGATGGCGCCGGGTCCGGCTCCCTTGCATGGCGCTGAAGTCCACGATCCAGTACTGCGTCGCCCCGTTCTTCGTCCGCCGCGTCCGCTTCCGCAAGGTAGCCATCGCCCGCCCTCCGGTAGCGTCTTTGCAACCATCTTGCAACCAGATGGCCATTAAGTGTACCGCATGCCGGAAAGCAACGCAACAAAAAACCCGCGCTGGGCGCGGGCTTTCTGGTGCGAATGCGGGGAGTCGAACCCCGAAGGGCGTATAAGGCCCACTAGGTCCTGAACCCAGAGGTCACCGTGTTCCATGTTGCTCAATGTTGCTCAATGATGGTTACTCAACATGGTGCAAACGAAGGACTTACATGATCGAAGGCGAGCGAGATGGCTCATGATGATCAACCAGCATTGGGCACAAAACTGTCCGAAAACTGTCCGAATGAACCGCTGACCAAGTGGTGGGTCCTGCAAGCGTGACTGTCTGCTGATGTACTTGCGCCCCGTCGGCCTCTCGGACGAAGCTGGTGAGTCGTGCGTCAGTTTGGCAGCGTGGGCTTGCTCTGTAACTAAAGTAAGGACGCGAACTCCCAGGTCCCCTTGTGATTGACTATGCCACGCTCCGGGCTAAGCGGGCGGGATAGGCCGAAAGGCGGAGAACGCAAGAAGCGGCCCTCTCAGCCTGTTCCTCATGACATGTGGCCGGGATCAGACCGGCGACATCAGGATTTTCAGTTTGACCAGGGCCCTAAAGAGGCCCAAAGGCACAAGTCGGCACCGGGCCGTCAGATATGTCGCAAGGCCGTAGTTGTCAAGGCGGTTACGTCAAGCTTGAGATGCGGCAATGAGTGGTAACGAGCGGCGCCCAAGGGTGCCGAAAGGGACTGAAATAGGTGCCGTTTTGGTGCCGGCAGCCGTGCCACATAGTAAGTATTGCATGCGAAGGTATAATCGCAGGCACCAGTCGGCAAGCGACGTCATGAATTCAAGCGGGCAGAGCAGATCGCACGGGTCGGGCAGCAGAAGGACGGGCAGCACAGCGCGGCAGGCGGCAAGCGGGCGCCTCGCCCACCAGAGATGCAGCGTGGACGGATGCCGGTGCCGGATGGACTTCTCCCTTGCCGAGTGCTTCGACACCACGGCAATCGGGAGATCCATTTCAATCAGCCGTTTCACCCTTTCCCGACCCCAGTTTCAATAGGCTTTCAACGAAGCAATACGGCACAGAGCGTAAAAGGGGCGCGTTCTCTTCCGGCTTGTTCACCTGAATCTCAGTTCAAGCAGCCAGCAATAATGGTTGTAGCCTACGGATTGTGCTGTCTTGATGGCCGCCGCGTTGTTTGCAGCAGTGCCCCAGACTGCGGTTCGGCCCTGATGCAGCAGTTCGCCGGTCGTTGCCGATACCAGGGCCTTGCCGTATCCGCGTCGGTGGTGTCGGCCAAGGACGCCTACGCAGATATTGCCTATGCGATCCGAGAACTCCCCTACGGGGTGCGTCCCGGCGAACCCTACCGGGGCATTGTCGACGTAATACGCGAACGCGGCATTGTCTGCCAACAGATAGTCCACGTCGTCCGGGATCCCGACTTCCCTTAGCGCGGCGATTGCCTCACCTGCATCACGCCGTGTGATGCGGCGGACATTGGAGTCCATTACCAGCACGTAGTTCTCAGGATCGCAGTAGAGCTTCACTCCCTCGTATTGATACAAATCCGTGGCATCACCAGTGGCCTCCGCGCAGAGTTTAATAAGGGAGCTGATGATCGCCTCATCATGCAGCTGGCACGGTTCTTCTGCCTTTTCTACGATTGGCCGTACCATAGCGACCATTTCATGCTGTGTCGAGACGAGGGCCCGATCGTGCAGAATAGCCATAAAGAACTTCGTCCTTCCATTCTGCCTATATCGCTGGTCTGAACCGACAACAGTTATCTCTCCGCTGCGCAAGTCACCGAGAGGGAAGCCGGCTCTGACAGAGTAGAAGTGAGCCACGTGGTCAACCGGGCGTTTGATATCTCTCATGTCGGCAGTCCCCATCAGGAATTACGGTGCCACTAAGCGGAAAGAAAGTGTGGTAATCAACCGTAGCGGCTATTCTAAGTTCGGAGCAGAGAATGTCAAGACCGCCGGTTATGCTTTCCCTGCCAAGAACGCGGCTTGGCCAAAGAGGGTAGAACCGGAGAAACGTCTTGTGACAAGGATATCGCATACGATAGAGGAAAGCTTGCTCTGCTGAAATCATCCCATGAGGCAATCTGAGGACCATCAGATTGTGCGTGAGCATCCGCACCAAGCACTCGTCCGCTTAGCTCTGCTCCGTGCGGGCGCGCAGCGCGGAGCCCAGGCGGCTTTTGTTCCGGTTGATGGCGCTCTCGACCTGCCAACGCGGCCAGCGGGTTTGTCGGTCTGTCTGACGTCTGAGATGCTATTGACGAATGGCGAGAAGCGGAGGCCACAGTGAAAACCGCATTGGCTGGCCGGGTGCTGCTGGCGCATTTGCGCAACCGCGAGCAAGGCAAGGATAGTGTGGATGCCGTTCTTCTGCAGAAGAAGCGAGGGTGGGACATGGACGTCAAGGTTCCCGTGCTGATGCTGGCGGCCGTGTTCGCTTTTGCCAGTTGTCGGAGCGGGAGACCGGCAGTTCCAGGCTCGCACATGGCGGCTCCTGAACCCGCTACGGCGAGCAGGGCAGCCAGAGCCTCGGCAGAAGACGTCACCGCAGAGGAGATCGAGCGACTATGCGGCGAGGCGGACCGACAAGCCTATCTTGGCCTGAGGAGAGTGGCCACAGTGACTGTTGGCGAGAGATTCAGACCGGGGGTGGTGTGGTCCCTCGGGGCGTATCGGTGCGTCACCCTGGTCTGGCTGCCGAATGAGTCGGAGGCCAGGATGCCGTCGCCAACCGTTGGGGCGCCTCGGACCGAGCGCCGGCGGCGCTCACAACTGTGGCACCTCGACCTCGGCCCCGTGCTGCTCGTCGGACACGTAGGCGGCATAGATGGTCGCGACGGTGTCAACCCCCAGGTCCAGGTCACACTGCGGGCGGCCGCCCGTGGCGGCGCACGTCATGAAGTCCTGCAGCTCCGCCTGGTAGCCCATCGTGAACGTCTCATCCGGCGCCGCCTGCACCCAGCCTTCCTGCGTGCTGACCTTCTCCATCAGGTAGATGTCGGCGAACTGCTCGCCCTTGGGATTGTAGGTGTCGATCAGGCCCGTGGGGCTGATCAGGCAGCGCGTGCGGTGGTTGTTCGCGAAGACTTCGACGAAATCGTAGACGCCGCCCAGCACGAGTTCGCTCGTGACCACGTCGGCCACCGTCCCGTCCTCGAAGGTCACGTGCATCAGGCCGTAGTCCTCGATGTCGTGGTAGTCGGTGCGGATGTGGCCCAGATCGCGGTAGTTAGGCAGCCGGGTGATCTGATGGGTGCGCGCGCAGACGCTGACGGGGCGGATCGGCTGGCCGTTGCCGGCACGTCCCTCGATGCGCTTCAGGTACAGGATGCCGCCCAGCGGATGGCAGCCCTTGCCGATCAGGGAGCCGCCGCCGGCGAACCGCCAGATGCCGTAGACGGGCGATCCGGAGCCGTTGTGCGATTCTTCGCCGATCATGCGCAGCACCTGGGCGCCGCTCTTCTGGACGATCTCGCGCTCCTTCTGTATGCTGGGCGCGTAGATGTAGTTCTCGGCGTAGCCGAAGAAGACGCCCGCCTTTCGCACGGCGGCCGCTATGCGCCGGAGGCGCTCGACGACGGCCTCGAGCATCGGCCCTTTCGGCGCCTGATCGCCCCTGTAGTCCTCTCCTGCTCCTTCTGGGCCGAAGTAGCCCGTGAGCGGCTTCTCGCAGATGATGCCCTTCCCTGCCTCCGCCGCCGCAAGGATCCCCTCCTCGTGCGCGTACGGCGGCGAGCAGAGGTCCACCACGTCCACATGATCCAGCATCTGGTGCACGTCCTCGAAGACCGCGATGCCGTGCTTCCTCCCGAAGGCACTGCGCCTCTCCGCCCGCAGCGACGTGACCCCCGTCACCTCCACGTGCACGCCGTGCACGCGGCGCAGGCATTCCAGGTGGAAGCCCCCGGCGAATCCTACGCCAGCGATGCCCACGCGCAGTTTCTCCACAGTTGCCTCCCCATTGACCTTTGTCCGTCACCGAAATCACGCCCGCGTCGCCGGCGCCCTGACACGGTCGAGGATGAAAAGGAACTGGAAGTACATCGGCTGCTCAGCCCAGAGCGTGCCGACATTGTCGAAGACCGCGATCCGTTCGGCCGGCGGCACGAAGTCCGGCGAGCCGGATTTGGCTACCTTGGCGACGAACTGGAGAATTGAATTCTTCGCAGGCCTGTCGTTCCACGAGGGCAGCGGATCGGCCGCGCAGCCGACCAATGCCACGGTTAATACGGCGAACGCCGCAAGCTTCAAGGACGTTGAGAGTTTCATGGCTCGGCTACTTTCGAGTTCATCCTGTCTCAGTGCGTCCGGTCCACCGCGCGCCGCTGTTGGTGATTATCTCTTGTGTTCATGATTCTGCAAGCGTTTTCTGGCCGCTTCTGGCTCCCGAGCGGCGGGTTCTGGCCATCGTCAGGCCCGGGACTGGCATGTTTGGCTTGCCTCTCTTCAAAGGGTTCCCGATGACCTTGGTCAGTAGCGCAGCTGGCTGCACGGCGGCCGCGTCCGCCTCTTTGACCCCGCGGACGCGACGCGGTAGAATGAACTCGCTTGGCTCAGTCCGTTCAGCGCCCGCGTGGGCCATGCGGGCGCGGCCTCGCCGGACCCGCCAACCCGACCGTCAGCACGTGCTTTCATCCGAGGAACCGCAGCATGGACAAGGTCAGAGTGGGCATCGTGGGATCGCGTTTCGCGGCGGACTTCCACGCCGATTGCTACAGCCGCACCGACAAAGCGCAGATGGTCGCCGTCGCCGCCATAGACAACCTGCCCGAGTTCTCCTCGAAGTGGAAGATCCCCGACACCTACTCCGACTACAACCAGATGCTCGCCCGCAAAGACATCGACATGGTGAGCGTCTGCGTGCCCAATTTTCTCCATCACCAGGTGGCCGTAGCGGCAGCACGGGCCGGCAAGCACGTGATCTGCGAGAAGCCGCTGTCCACGAAGGTGGAGGACGCTGAAGACGTCATCGAGACCTGCGCCCGGCAGGGCGTGAAGCTCTTCTACGCAGAAGACTGGGTCTTCGCCCCGAGCCTGATGCGCGTCGGCGAGATCCTGGCCGAGGGGGCCATCGGCGATGTGCTCTACCTGAAGGCCAAGGAGGTGCACAACGGCTCGCACTCGCCGTTCGCCAAGAAGAAGAGCACGTGCGGCGGCGGCTGTCTGATCCATCTGGGCGTTCACCCCATCGGCTACGCCCTTTACCTCCTTGGCGGCGAGGGCAACCCCGTCGTCGAAGTCCTCGGCAAGACAACGGGCGGGCTGAACGCCAACTACGTCCACAAGGACTTCGAGGGCGAGGACTGGGCCGTGGGCATCCTCAAGTTCGCGGACGGCCGGCACGCCTTCGTCGAGGGCAACTACATTACCGTGGGCGGCATGGACGACGCGGTCGAGATCTACGGCACCGAGGGCCTCATCAAGGTGGCGCTCACCTTCGGCTCGAACGTGGACGTCTACTCCCGCAAGGGTTACGGCTACGCGATCGAGAAGGCGGACTTCACGCACGGATGGACGAAACCGGCCGTGGACGAGTTCTACAGCCTGGGTTACGTGCGTGAGATCGCCTACTTCATCGATTGCGTCCTGCACGACCGGCAGCCGAAGTTCGGCGTCAACGGTGCCACGGGCCTGGAATGCCTGAAAATCGTGCAGGCCCTATACCGGTCCGCTGAAGAGGACAGGACCGTGAAGGGACCGTTCTAAGGCAAAAGTTCAACAGCGCGCTTGCAGAGGCGGATGGTGCCTAAGTACACCGATTTCGAAATCCCCACTGTGGTGGCCGGGGTGCGGATGCGCAACCCGTTCTATGTCTCCTCCGGCCCGACGACCATGGCGATCGAACAGCTCGAGCGCATCCAGCAGACCGGATGGGGAGGCGCCTCGCTGAAGCTCACCGTCCACCCGCTGCCTTACATCAACCGACATCCGCGGTACGGCTACTACCCGAACAAGACCTTCCTGGCCTTCACTGCCGAGCGGCGGCTGCTGCTGGACGAATTGCTGGAACTCATTGAGCTGGGCCGCAAGCGCGCGCCGGAGCTCGTCCTCTGGTCGAACATCACCTACGCCGGCGATGAGGGCATCCAGGGCTGGGTGGAGATGGCGAAGAAGTGCGAGGAGGCGGGCGTCCACGCGAATGAACTCAACATGTGCTGCCCGAACATGTCCTTCAACGTCGAGCTCACCGGCAAGGACACGGGCGGCCCCAAGACCGGTGCAAGCCTCGGCCAGAACGAGCGGGCCATCGCCGAGATCGTCAAGGCCGTCAAGGCTGGGACGAGTGTGCCCCTTTTCGTGAAGATCACGCCCGAGGGGGGCGACCAGGCACGGATCGCGAAGGCCGCCATCGGAGCCGGGGCGGATGCAGTCGGCGGCAATGGCAACCGGCTGGGCGTCCCGCCGATTGACCTCGACCGGCCAACCAAGTCGATGTTCAAGCTCCAGGATGAAGTGAGCATGGCCTGCATGAATGGCGAGTGGCTGAAACCCCTCGCCCTGCGGGACACGTACGAGATGCGGCGGATGCTCGGCCCGGAGCCGGTGATTACAGGCACAGGCGGTATCTCGACCTGGCAAGACGCGGTCGAGATGATGATGTGCGGCGCCGACCTGGTTGGCATTTGCACGGCGACGCTGGTGAACGGCTTCGGCTTCATGCCGGAGTTCGTCCACGGGTTCAAGCAGTTCATGGCGGACAAGGGCTATCGCAAGCCCCGCGACATGCGCGACATCCTCGTGCCCGCCATCACCGCGGCGCCGGACCTCACTATTTACCCCGGCCACGCGCGCAAGATCCGCGAGGGCCTGGTGGCGCCGTGCACCTTCGCCTGCCCCAACTCCGTGCCGGCTCAGGGCTACGTGCGCATGGTGGCTCGGGAAGAGTTCGAGCAGGCCTACCAGCTCATCATGTTCCGCTCGCCGCTCCAGTCGATCTGCGGCAAGGTCTGCAACCACGCGTGCGAGTCGGAATGCACCCGCGGGCTGAAAGACGAGCCGATCATGATCTGGGACATCAAGCGGTTCGTCCTCGAGATGGCCGAGCGTGAGGGCTGGAAGCCGAACATCCTGCGCGACCGCGCGCCGAAGAAGTCGCACAAGGTCGCCGTCATCGGCTCGGGCCCGGCAGGCCTGGGTTGCGCCTACGACTTGGCCCGCGCGGGCTACCGCGTGACGGTCTTCGAAGCGGCCGACAGGCTCGGCGGCATGCTCACCTCTGGTATCCCGACGTTCCGGCTGAGCCGCAAGGACGTGGACAAGGAGATCGAGACCATCCGGGGCCTGGGCGTCAAGTTCAGAACGAAGGCCGCGTTCGGCAAGGACGTGACGATCAACAGCCTGAAGCGGGACGGCTTCGACGCCATCTTTCTCGGGCTTGGCGCGCAGGAAGGCGTGAAGCTCGACATCGAGGGCGAGGACCTGCAGGGCTGCGTGAGCGCAGTGGAGTTCCTCAGAGCGGTCTGGGACGGACGGCCGCCGGTGGTCGGCAAGCGGGTGGGCGTCATCGGCGGCGGGTTCACGGCTGTTGACACGGCGCGCACGGCGCTGCGGCTGGGCGCGAAGGAGGTCTTCCTGCTCTATCGCCGGACCAAGGAGGAGATGCCGGCCACCGCCGAGGAGGTCCAGGAAGCGGAGGAAGAGGGCGTCAAGATCATGTACCTGGTTTCGCCCCAGCGCGTCCTGGGTGACGGCAAGGTCGAGAAGCTCCAGATGCTCAACTACGTCCTCGGGAAGAGGGACGAGTCCGGCCGGCGCCGGCCGACCGAGGTGCCGGGGACGGAGTTCACGCTGCGTCTGGACACCGTCATATCGGCCGTCAGCCAGGGCGTCAGCGTGCGGTCCGGCCAGGACCTGCGGCTCACCGCCTGGAACACTATCCAGGTGGATGAGGAGACCCTCGCCACCAGCATCGAGGGCGTCTACGCGGGCGGCGACTGCGTGCGAGGGCCGCAGAGCGTCATCCAGGCCGTCGCCGACGGCAAGCGCGCGGCCGCCTCGATCGACCAACTGCTGGCGGGCGACGATGCCATTCTGACCTATGACCTCGAGAAGGTGATGTCGGACAAGGAGATGGTGCTCGGCCGGGCGGCGGACAGGCGGCGCGCGTGGCGGCCGCAGCTCAGTAAGGTGCTCGCCAGGAAGCGCGCCCGCAGCCTCGATGAGTACGCGGGCACGCTCACCGTGGAACAGGCCGTCCGCGAGGCGTCGCGCTGCCTGGCGTGCGGCTGCGGCGCCGGCTGCGAGGTGTGCAAGGACATCTGCAAGATCTTCGCCTACAGCATGGACCCACAGGGGCGGATCGTCCTGGACGAGGAGAAATGCCTCGGCTGCGGCATGTGCGCCCATCGCTGCCCCAACCAGAACATCGAGATGGTGCAGACCGATGCCAAGGGTATCTGATAGCCACTGACGACTCGTTCCGGCGCCGCCCATCAGTCGCTTTCCCAGGAGTCTCGCATGGCGAAGAAGAAGCTGAAGGTCGTCGTGACGGATCTCGGGTATGCCAGCTACGAGCCGGAGAAGGAGATCCTCGCCGAAGTCGGGGCTGAGATGGTCCTGGCGCGGTGTTCGACGCAGGCGGAGGTGGGGAAGGCCTGCGCTGATGCCGACGGCGTCATCACGCGCCTCGCGCCCGTCGGTGCTGAAGCGATCGCCAAGATGCGCAAGTGCCGGGTGATATCGCGCTACGGCGTGGGCGTGGACAACGTCGACGTCGCCGCAGCGACAAAGCGGGGAATCCCCGTGGCCAACGTGCGCGACTACTGCAACGAGGACGTTTCCGACCACGCCCTGGGGCTCCTGCTGGCCTGCGCGCGGCGGGTCTCCAGCCGTGACCGCCAGGTGCGCGCGGGCAAATGGGACATCGGCGCGAAGGAGCCCATTCACCGCATCGCCGGCAAGGTGCTGGGCCTCATCGGTTACGGCGCCATCGCGCGGACGCTGCACCGGAAAGTGTCCGGCTTCGGGCTGGCCGAGGTGCTGGCGCACGACGCCTTCATACCGCCCGAGCAGATCGAGCAGGGCGGCGCCCGGCCCGTCGGCATGGCCGAACTGCTGGCCCGTAGCGACTTCATCAGCCTCCACGTGCCTCTCACAGAGTCCACCCGTCACCTGATCGGCACCGAGCAACTGAAGGCCATGAAGCCCACGGCGATACTGGTCAACACCTCGCGCGGCGGCGTGGTCGACGCCGACGCCCTCTACCACGCGTTGAAGGAAGGCCGGATCGCATCGGCCGCCCTCGACGTCCACGAGGTCGAGCCGCCGCCGAAGGACTACAAACTCTTCGAGCTGGACAACGTGATCCTGACCGACCATGCCGGCTGGTACAGCGAGGAATCGCAGCTCGCGCTCCAGCGCACGACGGCCAGGAACGTTGCCCTGGTGCTGGGCGGCGGGCGGCCCCTGTTCTGCGTCAACCCGGAAGTGTTGAAGTAGCGCCGTGCCCTTCAACAACGCCGCCGGGACGCTCGGGCGCTGTTTGACTTGCCGCCGGGGGGCGCCTATAATCCGGTCCGCGCGTGCGTCCGGGGCAAGTCCCTTGGAACGAGAACCGCTTCAGGAGGTGGATGAAAGTGGCCGAGTTGACGCTCAAGGCTCGTGAGCAGTGCCGGTATGACGCGGTCTCCCTCGGGGAGGTCATGATGAGAATCGACCCGGGCGACGTGCCGACTGCCCGCGCCCGGACGGCCCGGATCTGGCACGGCGGCGGCGAGACCAATGTGGCCGAGGGGCTGTCCTACTGCTTCGGGCTCAAGACGGCCGTGGTGACCGCCCTGGTGGATGACGGCATCGGCCGCAACATCGAAAACCAGTTCCGCGAGGCCGGCGTCGACACCTCTCTCATCATCTGGTTCAGCACAGACGGCAAGGGCAAGTTCTCGACCGATCAGAAAGGCACGCTCTGCAACGGCATCAACTTCACCTGGGCCGGCAAGGGCGTGCTGCCGTCCGTCACCGAGTACTACCGCGCCCACACGCCGATCCGCGAGCTGAAGCCTGGCGACTTCGACTGGAACGGCTTGTTCGCCCAGGGCGTGCGCTGGTTCCATACCGGCGGCATCTACAGCATCATCTCGCCCACGTCCGGATTGGTCGCCATCGAAGCCATGCAAGCAGCCGGCAAGGCTGGCACGTTCCGCTCGTTCGATCTGAATTACCGCTCGAAGGTCGAGCCGGATAAGGAGAGGGTCCGCACGCAGAACAGGCGGATCGTCGCCCTCACGGACTTTTTGGTCGGCAATCAGAGCGATTTCGACGACTCCCTGGGCGAAGAGTCCCGCAAGGTGGGCAAGGACGAGCCCTTCGAAGTATGGCTGGAAGCCTACTCCGAGATGCTCCGGCGCGTGGCGAAGAAGTACCCGAACCTGAAGCTGATCGGCACGCAGCTTCGCGCTGCCATCACGGCCGACAGGATCACCTGGGGCGCCGTCCTCTACGACACGGCGGCGGACAAGATCCATCTGGCCGCCGTCCGGGAGGGCATCGAGATAGCGGACCGCACCGGCGGCGGCGATTCCTTCATGTCGGGCGTCGCGGCAGCCGTCATGAAGGGCAAGTCGCTCGAGGACGCCGTGCAGTGGGGCGCCGCCCACGGCATCTGCGTACAGGAGACGCCCGGCGACACCACGATGGTCAAGCAGGGCGACATCGAGAAGGAAGTCAAGAGGGCACTCACCGGCGGCGGCGTCAGCGCGCTGCGCTGAACGGACGCCCACCGCAGACAGGAGAGGATTATGGCCGGGTACAAGCGTGATCGCAAGCGCGTCGACGCCGCGTTGCGGAAGAGCGGCATCGTTGTCGTGATGAACAAGAACCACATCGAGAAGCCCGCCCACATGGTGACCACCATGAAGGCGGTCTACGAGGCGGGCCTGATAGCGGAAGTGACTTTCCGCATCGAGGAGGGCATCCTTCGCGAGGCGATGAAGGAACTGGTCAAACTGCGCGAGACGAGCCCGCGCGACAACCCGTTCCTGCTGGGCGTCGGCAGCGTGATCAACCCGAAGGAGCTGAACGCCGCCATCGAGATGGGATTCGACATGATCGTCGCCCCAGCGAACGTGATGGGCGGCTACGGCGAGGGAAAGGAATTCGTGAGGCTCGCCCACGAGGCCGACTGTTTCGCGGCGCCGGCGGTCTTCACGCCGACCGAGTTCGGTTACTTCCTCGAACGGGAGGACGGGCTCGAGCCGGACGCCTTCAAGGTATTCCCCGCGCGCTCGCACGGTCCCAAGGGCTTCTCCGACCTGCTGGCGCCCTTTGCCAGGGCGCGCCACAGGGGTAAGATCATCATGCCGACGGGCGCTGTGGACTATGAGACCGGCCCGCAGTACATCAAAGTCATATCGAGCCGCGGCTTCACGCCCGTCCTGGGCATGTCGGCCCCGCTCGCGCTTGTCGAGCAGCGCAAGAAACCCGGCGACCTCGACACCATCACAGAGTCGTTGAAGACGTTCGCCGAGGAATTCAAGAAACGCTGCGAGGCGTAGGCGGCCCGCGAGCGCGAACGAGGTAGCCCTGCGTGCGCGCAAGGCCGTATGCGGGGACACGGAGATCAGGCGATGAGCGCGAAAGTCGAAGAGCTGTTCAGCGTGTCCGGCCAGGTGGTCGCCGTCACGGGCGCCGCCGGAGTCATCTACGGGGCAATCTCCAAGGCGCTCGCCGAGAACGGCGCGAAGGTCGCCCTGTTGGACATCCTGGGCGACAAGGTGAAGGAGCTGGCCGAGGAGATCAGAGAGGAAGGCTACGACGCCATCGGCATCGAGTGCAGCGTGCTGGACGAGAAGAGCGTCCAGAAGGCGCTCGAAACCATCCTGGTCGAGTACGGCCGGTGCGACGCCCTCGTCAACGGCGCCGGCGGCAACCGGAAGGGCGCCACTGTCCCGGCGGACGGCAAGTTCACCGAGCTGCCTCTGGACGAACTGGACAAGGTCTTCGCCCTCAACTACAAGGGCACGTTCCTGCCTTCGCAGGTCTTCTGCCGGCACTTCGCCAAGGTGGGCAAGGGAGCCATCGTCAACACGTCGTCGATGAGCGCCTTCGCCCCGCTGACCAACGTGCCCGGTTACTCGAATGCCAAGGCGGCCGTGACGAACCTCACCCAGTGGCTGGCCGTGCAGGTGAAAGTCGATTACCCCGAGGCCGACATCCGCGTCAACGAGATCGCGCCCGGCTTCCTCGACACGACCCAGAACCACCAACTGTTGTTCGAGGCAGACGACCGCACGCTCACCGCGCGTGGCCGCTCCATCATTGCGCACACGCCGATGGGGCGCTTCGGCGACCCGGATGAACTGGTCGGGCCGATCATCCTGCTGCTCTCGAAGGCCGGCAGTTTCCTGCACGGTGTGACGATCTGCGTGGACGGCGGGTTCAACGTTTACTCGGGAGTCGGCCCGCTGGATGAGAAACGCTGAGCAGAAGCGGCTCTGGTAGACCTACCGTATCCCAGGGGCAGGCATACGTGCCTGCCCCTGCCTGCTGCTGGGGGCGCGCCTGCGCGTGGGGACGCGAGTTGTGCTCCCTTCAGAGGGAGCAGGACACGTTCTTGGGATCAACGAGCGCGATCTCGGGGATGCAGTCGCAGGAGCGTCGGAACGTGACTCCGCCGCCCTGGACCTCGGCTTCGCCACCGAGAGACTCGAAGGTTCGAGGCCGCTCGGGGGGGCGCAACCCGGCCCGTTGAAGCGCCGGAATAGCACGGTTCGTAACTCTTCCGCGACGTACCACTCGACATAGATGGCCGGTGAGCCATCCCTCGTTTTGTGGTGCTGGCGGGTGTTGACGATCTTGAGGCACTTCCGCCTTCGGCGCCCGACCGTGACGCGGCATGCTCCGACCACCTCGCCTCTGCAGAAACCGCCCCCCTTCGTGCCGATCTTCAGGTCCATGAGCAGGGGTGGCCAAGTTCGTGCACCGGCGAGAGCCGGGCCGGGGAGCAGAAAGTGCTTTGGGTGGGCCAGAGAGGCAGCGAATCGGGCAAACAGAACTGGGTGTCCAGGGACAATGACGCAGCCATTGTCCCTCTGCCCGATGGGGCGGTCGGCATTCTGCAGGCTGTGCAGGCGGGCGCTGCGAAGGGACAGACGTGAGTTTTCGTGAACAGCAAGGGACCTGCCAGGGGCGGCCGTGTCAAACGGTGGAATATCTGGCGAGACTTCACGGCCATCGGCCGCAAGGGCGCAGTTCCAAAGTGCACCATACATGGCCTTCGGAAGACCCACTGTGTACGTCGTCAGCGAAATGGGACATTTCGGACCACCTGAGGTAGTACGGTTCCTCGCGGCTGGGCCCCTGCCGTTAGATTGACATCGGCGGCCGCCGATGTCAAGCCTTTTGTGCTCTCAACCGAATCCTCAGTAGCTTGCCGGTGGCAGTCAGCATCTCCTGTTCCTCAATCAGCCCCTCTGCTGCCCTCTCTGCCTTACCGCGCACTAAGCGCGGCCGGTGTATAAAGGCTTGCATCGCTGCGCTGTCAGAGGCACTGGCGCGCTGTTCCAGCGCGAATCCTCCTTGACCGCTTCGCGTCCGGCGGCCAACATACAGCACGGTCAAGGCCGGAGGTAGAATGAAGGAGGTCTCGACGGGGTCTCATGCAGAGAGCCGCTGGCGCCGCGAGGCCTAGTCCCTATTCAAGCGCAGATGGTCGGGGGCGACCCCAATGGAAGACTCGAAATGCCCGTTTCTATTGGGTAGAATGCGTTTCGTTGAAAAAAGAGTTCTATCCGGAAAGGGCATTTCGAGTGAAAGACAAGGATAGCAGGATCCTGCGCAATCGCAAGCGCAAACTGGCCCGACGGCTCCGGCGAAAGCAGTACGAAGATCAGCGCCGCCCGATGCTGTCTGCCCGCAACGTCCAGTACGAGATGGCGGACCGGGCGCGGGCCATCGAGTGCGGGGGGATCGGCGCCTTCGACGTCCTGGCCCACAAGGTGGGGCTGATCCCAGAGGTCGACAGGCGCCTTGTTCTGCTCAAGCAGCACAAGCCGTATCACGAGTCGGACCACGTCCTGAACATCGCCTACAACACCCTGACCGGCGGGACCTGTCTGGACGATCCGGCCTTCGCAGCCGTAGGCTGCTACGGCGGAGTAGGCTATTGAGCTGCGCCGGGGGGACGAGGGCTATATGGACGCACTGGGGGCGGAGCGGATCCCCGACCCGACGACGGCGGGCGATTTCACACGGCGCTTTTCGGAGTCGGATGTGGTGGCGATGATGGAGGCGGCGAACGCGATTCGTCCGGAGATCTGGCGCAAGCGGGTTAAGGCGTCGGAGCGTGCCCTGGGGATCCTGGACATCGACGGCGTGGTGGCGCCGACAACGGGCGAGTGCAAGGAGGGGATGGGCCTGTCCTACAAGGGCGTGTGGGGGTATCACCCGCTGGTGGTTTCGCTGGCGAACACGATGGAGCCGCTCTACCTGGTGAACCGGCCGGGCAACCGGCCCTCGCACGAGGGGGCGGCCGAGTGGATCGAGCGGGCCGTGGCATGGGTGCGTGGGGCGTTCAAGGGTGTTTGCCTGCGGGGGG